>OHCY01000207.1_pt1 | contig 34462 bp, 30 predicted proteins | sample 1566951 | NCBI WGS metagenome assembly OHCY01 (sample SAMEA3879548, study PRJEB24766) | human gut metagenome | biome: human-associated habitat; feature: feces | place: USA | collected 1985/1987
GGTGTTCCCCACTTAATATCCAGGTAATATCCTTTATTGATATACCATACTTCTGCCTTGAACGGAGATTTCCCGCCAAACGGAAGATTGATAATCTTATTCAGAATCGGAATATTCTTTGTATCCAATGTATGCGTTCCGGGCCCGAACACATCTGCCACACTTCCACCTTTTACAAGCACGGCTTCCTGTGACTGATTAACTACCAACTGCGACCATGTTCCAAGCTCTTCACCCGGATATTTCCATGCGAAGACATCCGGCCTTCCATTATATTTTATAACATCCATTATTTCCATCTTAAAGTCCCCCACTTTTCTGATTTGCAGCGTCTCACTGCCAGATTCTGTCTGCGTCATACTACAGCAAGCAGCCCCATTCTCATTATATTTATCATATCTTTCCTGGCGAAAGGAGTCAACCTCTGTTTCAATATATGCATTATCTCAAGGGAATACTTTCTTTGAATAACTATGTTTCGTAATTAATGTTAAAGTTAAGTTTTTGAATTAATTTCTTTTATTTTAATCTTGACTACAGGAAAACAGGCAGAACAATCACAAGATTGCACTGCCTGTTTTCCCGACATTAAATTTATTTGAATATTTTTAGTATTCTACTTTCCACATGTATCTACGTGTTGTGTAATCAATTCCTGTTGCTTTTGATAATGCTTTCATATATACATTATTTAAAATTGGTGTGAAAAGAAGGTGATTGAAGTATTCTGCAACAGAATCTTTCAGGTTATTTAATCCTAATTCTTTTGCATCTAATATGTATACTTTATCTCCAGCATATTTGTTCATAAATGTAATTGCTCTCTCATCTGCTTTTCTTGTTCTTCCATCAGCCACAAGGAGGAAAAACGGCTTATTTTTGTCTGTAATCTCAAAAGGACCATGGAAGAAATCACAGCTGTTAAATGTTGGAGACTGAATCTGAAGCATTTCAAGAATATTACATGTTGAGAAAATATGTCCATATCCATATGCCGGACCACTTGCAAGTACAGTGATGCATTTTTCATCTTTCATCTGTTCTGCCCATTTTTCAGCCAATGGTCTGCAGTATTCACGAGCTTTCACATATGCTGGCTGAACTTTTGTAAATGCATCCATAGCATCTGCATAATTGTCATATCCTTCTACAATATCTACAATTGCCATCGCCATGCGAAGTGCATTTCCTGCATTGGTTTTGCTCTGATCTTTATCATCTTCCCAGATGCTTCCATACTGAACATTGTAATCACACACTTTTGTAAGTTCAGACTCATCCACATACTGGCTAATTGTAACTGCTCCAAGCTGTTTTGCAATTTTTGCAGCTTCGATTGTTTCTTTTGTTCCTCTCATAGAAGTAAGAACAACAATTGTATTTTTGCCTACACATTTTGGTGCTGCATATACAAATTCACTGCTTGTAATCTGCTGAGAACGTACAGCTGTAGATTCGCGATCCATAAAGTACTGTGCTGCATAATGTCCATCATGAGATCCTCCAGCTGCAACCCATACAACACTCTTAAGACCTCCGTCTGCTTCCATATCTTTAATTACTTTTTCAATAAGTTCTCTGATTTCCATTTCATTCTTCTCCTTTTCTAATTGTTCTAACTCCTTGATTGCTACTGCAACCGCATCATGATTGTTATCTGTCACAATCCAATCTGCCACATTTTTTATTTTCTCTAACGCATTCTCTACAGCAATTCCTACATCTGCAACTTTTATCATTTCATAATCATTATTATGATCTCCGATACAGCAAATAATTTTTTCGCTATGCTCTAAAAGTTCTCGATAGCGTATCACAGCATCACCTTTTGATACATCTGCGCCTACAATCTCTCTCGAATACGTTCCTGTTGCCAGACATCGAACATTTTTTGGCACTGTCAAAGTAAGAAATTTATCAAATTGTTTCTGATCAACAAGATCTGTTGTCATCTCAGCCTTAATCCAACCGTCTGGCATTTCATCGATTGATTTTACTTCTGTATAATTTATGGATTCTCTTTTCAAATACGCCTTAAATACAGGTGTTGGGTGATACGAATAAATCCCTGTTTCTGTCATGACCTGCATTCCAAGTTTGGGAAACTCATCTACCAGTTTTTGAATATAAATTTTGATTTCTTGCGGTAACCAACGAACCCATACTATTTTTTCTTTCTGATAATCATATATACAGCTTCCGTTATATAGAATTACGGGTGCCTGGATATTCAGCATATCCTGATAAGGACGAAAACCTATAATAGATCTTCCTGTTGCAACAGTGAAGAGTCCACCTTTTTTCTGATAATCAACAATTGCTTCTTTGTTTTTAGCAGATATCTGTTTATCATCATCAAACAGGGTTTCATCCATATCAGAGATAAAAATCGTCTTTCCTAAATCCATTCTTACATTACACCCCTAAGATTCCGAAGAAAGCACAAATAATTGAAACTACGATAATACCAAGCAAGATCCATGTAGTCTTTACGTTTTTACCAAGAAGCCAGTAAATCAATGCTGTCACACATACCGGAAGTAAGCATGGCATAATAGAATCCAGAATTCCCTGAAGTTCTGTCACTCCATCGCCTGATCCAAACGTAAGTGGAACTTTTACACTAACCATTGTAGCTATCATGGAACCAATTGTCATAAGACCTACAATTCCAGTCATATTCGTTACTTTATCCATCATTCCAGATTTCTGTATCTTTTCAAGAAGTGTTGTTCCCAGTTCATATCCTTTCATCATGCCAATATAACGCACAGCAAATGCAGGGATATTGTATAAAAGAAGGAATAGAATTGCACCGAATGGATTCCCATTCATACACAGTGAAGCTCCTATACCAGCTGCAATAATTCGAAGTGTTCCAAGGAAAATGGAATCACCAATTCCCGAAAGAGGTCCCATCAGAGCTGCTGCGAATACAGTTCCAAGAGAATCCAGATAAACCGGAAGCCGAAACAGCAGCGCGATATGCCCTCCGATGAGGTTGATTACAGAACAAAGTGCGAGAAGACAAAGCTTATTTGTCGAAAATTTTCTCATTGTGAGTCTCCTTTCATAATCTGCTCTAAGACAGAACAGCTTACCTTAGGATGCACTCCAAGAACTCTGTCAAAAAACATCTGCATAAATGACAATGGAGATGTCCTGGTCAGAATATAGCTGTTTTTATGTCCTTTCCAGAAGTCAAATCTGTCTACAACGCTCTGTCCGATACACAGACCTTCCGTTGCAATTCTCGTACAGGCTTCCATTCCGCTGCAGAGAGTACGGTCGATAAAGTAAGCGACTGCAAGCGGATCATTGATGACACAGCCGATGATTCCTTCCTGTTTCCAGTGAAAATCAAAATAGAACCGGGTAATATTTCGGATACGTTCGCCCATCTGCGGATTCACACAACACATATATTCTAAAATGTCAGGAGTCAGGACGATTTTTCTTGTCACATCCAGTCCCACCATGTGAATCTGTTTGTCCTGTAAAACAGGCAGTTCTTCAAATGCACGATATACAATTTCTGCGGCATGCGGATCGCACCAGTAGTTGTACTCTGCGACCGGAGAGCAGTTTCCATGGCTCTGGCAGCTGCCGCCCATACTGATCAGTTCTCCAAGACCGGCAAGACTTTCAGGATCATTTTGAACCAGTCTGGCCAGGTTTGTCAGAGGTCCCAGAGCAATGATCGAAACCGGCTCCTCCTTTTGGGCAGCTTCATGCAGTGTACGGGCAAGAAAGCCCACACCATCCGTATTGATTGTTCCATCTGTGATTTCGGGGTAATGAGATTCGCCGAGACCGTCTTCCCCGTGGGTATCCATAGCATCCACATAAGGACGGACAAGCGGCAGTTCTTCTCCAAGATAAACAGGAATGTCCGGTCGGTTCATCCAGTGCAGAACTTTTTGCGCATTTGACGCGCCTTTTTTTGCCGGTACATTTCCAGAGACAACTGTGATCCCTAAAATCTCAAGTTCCGGTGATCGCAGCGCCAGCATCAGGGCGAGTGCGTCATCGATCCCGGGATCGCAGTCAATGATGACTTTTTTTGCATTCATTCTCCAATCTCCTTTACTTTTTTATTCCGTGGCAAAGACCACCTTACGAGATACTTGGTTTTTTATACTGGGAAGTTCACGAACCAGTCCAGAGGGCAAAATGCACCTCTGATTTGATAAATGCGAGGTAGAGTATAGCATACCGGAATCTGACTGTACAGAGTTTTCGGGAAAATAATTGAAAAAAATTCACGTAAAGTTCATGTTTATCCTGTATGCTATTGGAAGGAACGCATGATAAGGAGGGATTTCATGTCCAACACAACGAAACAGGCCCTGGAAGCATCTTTAAAGAAAGTAATGCTTCAAAAACCTCTGGACAAGATTACGATTTCTGATATTACATCGGATTGCGGAATCAGCAGGATGGCTTTTTATTATCACTTTAAAGATATTTACGATCTGGTTGAATGGTCCTGTCTGGAGGATGCAAAAAGAGCGCTGCAGGGGAAAAAGACCTATGATACATGGCAGGAAGGCATCCTGCAGATTTTTGAAGCAGTTTTGGAAAACAAGCCGTTTATTCTCAATGCATACCATTCTGTCAGCAGGGAACAGATTGAAAATTATCTGTTTCATCTGACCTATGATCTGCTGAAAGCAGTTGTGGAAGAGAAAACAGCCGGAATGCAGATTCGGGAGGAACAGAAAGAATTTATCGCAAATTTTTACAAATATAGTTTTGTGGGAATCATGCTGGACTGGATCAAACAGGGCATGAAGGAGGACTACAGTGAAATTGTAGACAATATGGCGCTGACGCTACATGGCAGTATTACGAATTCCGTCCAGAATTTTTTATCAAAAACCGATCCGTGATAAAAATTTTATCAAACGTCCTGATTTGTAAATTGAATTTCATGAATAAAAATCATAGTATATGGGCAGAAACAAAGATATCCGATCTGAATCGGACGACATTTCTGGAAAGGTGGTCATTACTATGGCAAAAAAACACGTTGGGATTGGAATTGCTGCGATCGCTGCAGGTGCAGGAGCTGCCACATATATGAAGAAAAAATCTCAGAAAAAGCAAAAGAAGGCACAGATGGATGCCCGGTATCAGGATTACCGGAACACAGAACGCGGAAAACAGGTGAAAAATAAAAAAGGGATCTATTATTCAAATGGAAATTATGAAGCATTTGCCAGACCGGAAAAACCGGAGGGGGTGGAAGAGAAGAGTGCTTATATCGTAGGAAGCGGGCTCGCCTCTCTTGCAGCTGCCTGCTTCCTGGTAAGAGACGGACAGATGCCGGGAGATCATATCCATATCCTGGAAGCAATGGATATTGCAGGAGGCGCATGTGACGGTATCTTCGATCCGACCAGAGGTTACGTGATGCGCGGAGGACGTGAGATGGAAAATCATTTCGAATGTCTGTGGGATCTGCATCCGTTTTGGATGAGTTTTACTGGTTGAACAAGCACGATCCGAATTACTCTCTTTGCCGGGCAACTGTCAATCGCGGAGAAGATGCCCATACAGACGGCAAATTTAATTTAAGCCAGAAGGGCTGCATGGAGATCATGAAGCTGTTCCTGACTCCGGATGAAGATCTGTATGATAAGACGATCGAGGATGTTTTTGATGAAGAAGTCTTTGACTCTACATTCTGGCTTTACTGGAGAACGATGTTTGCTTTTGAAAACTGGCACAGTGCACTGGAGATGAAGCTGTATTTCCAGAGATTCATTCATCATATTGCAGGACTGCCGGATTTCAGCGCTTTGAAATTCACAAGATACAATCAATATGAATCTCTGATTCTTCCTATGCAGAAATATCTGGAAGCAGCAGGTGTTGATTTTCAGTTTCATACCGAAGTAACGAACGTCGTATTTGAGAGAAAAGACGGAAAGAAGGTAGCTTCGGCCATTGAATGCAAAGTCAATGGTGTGGAGAAAGGAATCCTTCTGACTGAGAAAGATCTGGTATTTGTGACAAACGGAAGCTGTACAGAAGGAACTGTCTACGGAGATCATCATCACGCACCGAACGGAGATGCAGAAGTCCGTACAAGCGGCTGCTGGTCACTCTGGAAAAATATTGCCAGACAGGATCCGGCCTTTGGACATCCGGAGAAGTTCTGTTCTGATATTTCAAAGACTAACTGGGAATCTGCTACGATCACAACGCTGGATGATAAGATTATTCCTTATATTACAAATATCTGCAAACGGGATCCACGCAGTGGAAACGTTGTGACCGGAGGAATTGTAAGCTGTAAAGACTCCAAGTGGCTGATGAGCTGGACGATCAACCGTCAGGGACAGTTCAAACAGCAGGATCCGGAAAAAGTATGCGTCTGGGTTTACGGACTTTTCACGGATGTTCCTGGAGATTATATCAAAAAACCGATGAAAGACTGTACCGGAGAGGAGATTACGGCAGAATGGCTGTATCACATCGGCGTGCCGACAGATGAGATTCCGGAACTCGCAAAAAACAGTGCACTTTGTGTACCGACGATGATGCCTTATATTACAGCATTCTTTATGCCGAGAACAAAAGGAGACCGGCCGGATGTCATTCCGGATGGCTGCATCAATTTCGCATTTCTCGGACAGTTTGCAGATACGCCGAGAGATACCGTATTTACGACAGAATATTCTGTCCGTACAGCAATGGAAGCTGTCTATGGACTGCTCGGTGTAGACCGCGGGGTACCGGAAGTGTGGGGCAGTGTGTATGATGTACGAGAACTTTTAGACAGTTCCGTTAAATTGATGGACGGAAGATCTCCGCTGGAGATTGAACTGCCGGGACCGCTCAATGCATTGAAAAAGCCATTGATACGGATCGTAAAAGGAACTGTGATTGAAAAACTGCTGAGAGATCATGATATTTTAAGGGACAGTATGTTTTAAACAGCAGAAATATGCGATTCTACCGACAGTCGATTGCCAAAAATTCAGGGATTCTTTATACTGAAAACATCAAAACAATAAGGAGTGATGTTTTTCATGTATGAAATTGACAATCAAAAGTTTGGGGGATTCGTAGCAGCGCTGAGGAAAGAAAACGGTTACACACAGAAGGAACTGGCAGAAAAACTGTTTCTTTCTGATAAGGCGATATCAAAATGGGAACGTGGTCTGGAGTTCTATGATCTGAGAGGCAAGGATTATGACGACCCACAGTGGGATAAGCTGCTTGATCAGATAACGGTGGATGAAATGGTAGAATTGATCGGATGGGGCAGATTTCAGACTGTCACTATCAATTCGATCGGAAAACTTGCCACTCTGGATACAGACGGACCTGCGGGTGTAAATTCCTTTATGACCGGCAGCTTCGGAACCGGATATTGTGCAGGAATCCTTGTGGCACAGACATGGAATGAAGATCTTGCCTATAAACTTGCACAGGGAATCAGCCAGGAGCTGCAAGACTTCGGACTCAATGGCTGGTACGGACCGTCCATGAACCTTCACAGAAGTGCTTTCGGCGGAAGAAATTTTGAATATTATTCAGAAGACAGTATTTTAAGTGCCCGTATGGAAGAAGCAGAAGTAAATGCAGCACTTGACAGCAACATTTATCCTTATCTGAAGCATTTTGCTTTTAATGAACAGGGACAAACCGGAATGCAATCTGCTGTACATGGTTAAACGAGCAGTCTGCAAGAGAACTGTATCTGAAACCATTTGAAGCATGCGTGAAAAATTCCGAAGGACGTCCGCTCGCGATCATGTCATCCTATGTCTTTGTGGGGACAGAATGGGCAGGCGGCTGTCCTGAACTGCTGAATGAGATCCTTCGTGATGAGTGGGGATTGCGCGGAATGGTACTTACGGATTACTTCGGAAACTATGGATACATGGATGCGGACCGTGCAGTGTGCGGAGGCAGTGATATTATGCTGGCAACGATCGGAAGCGAAGCGATCATGACAGATACGAAAAGTGCCACCTCTGTACAGGCAATGCGGACTGCGTGCAAAAATGTTCTCTATACCATAGTAAACAGCAATGTGTACGAAGATTATACCGGAAGTACTTCATTGGTGCAAAATTGAAAAATGAATCGAAATTAATAAAACAGAAACATTCTTTAAATAAAAGAACAACAATTTTCACTTATTATATCCATCAGATGAAAACAAGATGAGAAAGCGAGGTTTTTTTTGATGGAAAAAACAGTGTATTTAGTAACCGGAGCAGCAGGATTTTTAGGGAGTCATATATGCGATGAACTTTTGAAACGAGGCGATCATGTTCGGGCGCTGGTATTGCCGGGAGACAAATCCGTAAAATATATCCCGGAAGAGGTAGAAATTACAGAAGGTGATCTCTGCAATGCAGATTCTCTGGAAAGATTCTTTACAATTCCAAAAGGTCAGGAATCTGTTGTGATTCACTGTGCCAGTATCGTAACGATGAACGCGGACTTTAATCAAAAGCTGATAGATGTCAATGTAGGAGGTACCAAAAATGTGATCGATATCTGTTTAAAACATTCCGAATGTAAAAAAATGGTTTATGTAAGTTCTACAGGAGCAATTCCGGAACAGCCAAAGGGAACCGTAATTCGAGAAACGAACCAGTTCACTCCGATTGATAAAAGCAGACAGGTGGGATGCTACAGTCAGTCTAAAGCTCTTGCTACACAGATGGTTTTAGATGCCTGTAGAGAATGCGGCTTAAAAGCTTGCGTGGTACATCCAAGCGGAATTCTTGGCCCAAAAGATTATGCAGTCAGCGAGACAACAGGAACCGTAATCAAGATCATGAATGGAAAAATGCCGATAGCCATGGGCGGCTCTTTTAATCTCTGCGATGTACGTGATCTGGCACATGGATGTGTAAAAGCTGCGGACAAGGGCAGGATTGGCGAATGCTACATTCTTGGAAATAAAGAGGTTACACTCAAAGAAATGTGCCGGATACTTCATAAGACTAGCGGCTGTAAGACTCCGTATTTCTACGTTCCAATCAATATGGCATACAAGCTTGCCAACCGGATGGAGAAAAAAGCCAGGAAAACCGGAGAAAAACCAATGATAACAAATTTTGCAGTATATAATCTGGCAAGAAACAATCAGTTTGACTACACTAAGGCAGAACGGGAACTGGAATACCACACCAGACCATATGAAGAAACACTCCGGGATGAAGCACAATGGCTGATAGCGGAAGGATTTATTCAGAACTAAAAGGGGATGAAAATGAAATGAATAAGAGAATTTGTGTTATTACAGGTGGCGGAAGCGGTATGGGACTTGAAACTGCGATGATCATGGGAAAAACTCACTATATCATTATCTGCGGCAGAACAGCAGGAAAACTACAGCATGCTATAAAAACTCTTCAAGAGAAAGGCGTGGAGTGTGAAGCGTTTTCCTGCAATGTGGGAGATTTGTACTCAGTCAGAAAACTTGCCAATCATGCTCACGAGCTGGGCGAAGTACAGGCGGTGATTCATGCGGCAGGAATGAGCCCACATATGGGAGAAGCAGAAGATATTTTGAAGACCAATGCTCTCGGAACAATCTATATAAACACAGAATTTGCAAAGGTAATGGGAAAAGGTGGCTGCATTCTCGATGTTTCTTCCATGTCCGCATACCTGACTCCATCCATTGTGATGCCAAGAAAACTTTATAAATATGCACTGGAAGAAGTAGAACTATTTCGTAAGAAAATGAATAAACGGCTTCAAATTTTCCCGAAATCAGTCCGAACAGGTGTGGCTTATGGAATATCTAAAGATTTTGTAATCTGGTATTCAAAACAGTCAGCGCCGCAATCAAACGATTCGGAAAACCAAGAGAGATCGCATATCTGTTTTCTACTATTGTAGATGAAAGAAATGGATATCTGACTGGGCTTGACATTATTTGTGATGGTGGTGTGGTTGCATCCGGAGTATCAGCCATGAGCAGATAACCAGCTACAATCAAATATGATAAATCTTAAGAAAATATTAGTCAAATCTCCAGAAATCCGTAATGAAGCTTTGCTAAAATTTATTGCATGAGAGAGGAGACGTTACAATGCCGATGTGCGTCAGGAACAAAACATTCTGGTTATTGGAACTGTTCTAAATGGAACAGATGCGCTATAATATGATTATAAGTTCAAAAGAAAGAAGGAATTGAAAATGAAAGTTTTGATGTTAAATGGAAGCCCGCGGAAAGAAGGATGTACGTATACCGCACTTTGCCAGATTGCAGAGACTTTAAAGGAAAACGGCATCGAAAGTGAGATTTTTCAGGCAGGAAATGCGGATATTGAAAACGTAAGAGCTGCTGCTAAGAAAATGACAGAGGCAGATGCTCTGATTGTCGGTTCTCCGGTATACTGGGCATCTCCAACCGGACAGATCATTGAATTTATGGATAAGTTCTGTTCCTTTGCAGGAAAAGATATGCTGATGAAACCTGCTGCCGCCATTGCCTCCGCCAGACGTGCCGGCACAACAGCAACACTGGATGTTCTCTTAAAATATTTTTCGTTCCACCAGATGCCTATTGTTTCTTCCAACTACTGGAATATGGTTCATGGCAACACACCGGACGAAGTCCAGCAGGACAAAGAAGGACTCCAGATCATGCACATCCTCGGCAAGAACATGGCATGGCTTCTTCACTGTCTGGAAGCCGGAAAAAATGCCGGAATTTCAAAACCGGAAGCCGAAGAGAAGGTAAGGACAAACTTTATTCGTTAAATCTCTGGTTTTTCAGCACATCCCGGATGAAATACAGTCCGGGATGTGTTTTATTCTTTCTCGGAAAACACGATTTCCACCGTAAAATATTGAATGTCCTCTTTCACAGTCATGGCTGCACCAATTTCTTCTGTCATTTTTCTCACACTCTTTAAGCAATCTGATTACTTTCAATTTCCGAATGTTCCGGCTGCCTCCCAGCTTCAGCACTTCCAGATATCCGTTCAAAATCGTCAGCGGTGTACGCAGAGCATCCAGTTCTTTTCCAAGAACTCCGATTTCATCAATTCCAAGATCCAGAATCGGATGACTTAAGTCTCCGGATGCCGTGATCATGATCTCATCTCTCAAATGTGCGATTCCTCCTTCAAAAAAAGTACGGAAGGAGGGATTGTTCATGATATCTGCCATTTTCCCGGCACGATAGAGCCCATCCATACCATAGATAAAAACACTTGTGTACGAATCACAAATAGAAAAGAAGGGCTGGATTGCTTCCACTGCCACTATCATCCATCGTTTCCGGCACATTATAGTGTTTGGTTTCCTCAGTCAGCCGGTCTGAAAAATCAGAATCCATCGCCGAAAACACCCGAACCTGATAGGTGAAATAATAGAGGATCGGAAGACGGTTCTGCCATGCTACACAAAAGAACAAAATACAACATGTTCCAGTGATCAAAATAAGTAATAATAGCTGTGCCGCCATATTTTGATCACTGGAACATGTTGTATTTTGTTCTTTTGTCTGTCAGCTCCAGGAGTTTCCCGCCTGATGTCACTTCCCGCTTTGATTCCTCAATCTGTAAATCATGATACTGCAGACTGGCTGTTCCTTTTTCCGGTACAATTTGATCAGATTCTTTTCCCCGATATACCTGATACCGGCGGATCAGTGCTTTCACCCTGCTGATCAATTCACTGTAGGAAAATGGCTTCGCAAGATAATCGTCCCCGCCGCTGGAAAATCCAAGTGTTTTATCGCTGTCCTTTGTTTTTGCACTGAACAGGTATGATATCCATCCATACCGGGCATCATAATATCCAGAATGATCAGGTCGAATCCAACCTTTTTCAAATTCTGAAGCGCCTGTTCTCCATCCTCTGCCTCTGTCACCCGAAAACCTTCTCCCGTCAGTAAAATCTGTATAATTTTCTGGATTTCGAGGTTATCGTTCACAATTAAAATATCAGCCTGTTCCATATTTGTCGTCCCTTTCTTTTCCATTTTTAAGTTGTTTGATCTGTGTACATTATAGCGAATTTAAAAAAAATACTATTTTTCTTAAGCAATCTTAAGATTTACTTTTTGATTTTTTTAAGAAAATACCAGTATCATCGTTTCCAGGAGGTAGACAGAATATGAGAACTGAAACAATTACTGTAATTATTCCATGCTTTAATGAAGAGGAGGCTCTGCCTGTATATTATCAGGCAATGCAGCCTGTTATGAAGCAAATGGAGAATATTGACTTTGAACTGTTATTTATCGACGATGGATCCACTGATCATACACTGCTGGAAATGAAGGCGCTGCATCAAAAAGATCCTCGCTGCAAATACTTTTCTTTTTCCCGTAATTTGGGAAAAGAAGCAGCCATTTATGCCGGTCTTTCCAATGCCGGCGGAGATTATATTGCAGTCATGGATGTGGATCTGCAGGATCCGCCGGCACTGCTGCCGCAGATGTACAAAATTCTGGCAGAAGAGGAGTATGACAGCGTGGCAACCAGACGTTCTGACCGGGTCAGAGAGCCAAAGCTTCGTTCCTTTTTATCCGAAACCTTTTACAAGGTCATCAATCGGATCTCCAAGACAGAAATCGTGCGCGGTGCCAGAGATTTTCGTCTGATGAAACGAAAAATGGTAGATGCGGTTCTGAAAATGAGCGAATACAATCGATTCTCCAAGGGTATTTTTGAATGGGTAGGATTTCGCACAAAATGGATGGAATATGAAAATATCGAACGTTCTGCCGGAGAGACAAAGTGGTCTTTAAGAAAACTGTTTGTATATTCCATGGAAGGGATCACCGGATTTTCTGTGGCGCCGCTGTCACTGGCATCTGTACTGGGACTTTTGTTCTGTCTAATTTCCTTTGTCATGATCATTGTGATCATCGTACGGACATTGATCTGGGGAGACCCTGTATCCGGATGGCCTTCTCTTGCCTGCATCATCTTTATGGTAAGTGGAGTGCAGCTTTTATGTACCGGAATCGTAGGACAGTACCTGTCTAAGACATATCTGGAGACAAAACACCGGCCGATTTTTATTTTAAAGGATTCCAGCGAAGAGGAAACGAGGACACACTATGAATACGAACACTAGACACAAACAATGGGGGATCCCTTTTCTTTTGATTCTTTTCACTTTGTTTTTCTGTTGGTTATTTTGCGGGAGATATGGAGTATTCGGCTCAAAAGTAGACTGGATCAGCCAGCACAGCGTATTTCCGGATTATTTCCGACAGCAGTTTTATGACACGGGAGATTTTTTCCCGGAATTTGCAGCGGGCATCGGAGGCGGACAGAACATTTATAACTTTGCCTACTATGGACTGTACAGTCCTGTTTTTTTGTTGTCCTATCTGCTTCCTTTTGTGAAAATGAGCGATTATCTGATCGCAGCATCCTTCACCTGCCTTGCATCAGCAGTTGTATTGCTTTACTTCTGGCTCATAAAAAGAGAGTTCTCTCAGACTGTCAGCTTTCTGACTGCACTGTTGTTTTTGCTGTCAGCACCTATGATTTTTCAGTCTTACAACCAGATTATGTTTGTCAATTATATGCCGTTTCTGTGTATGGCTCTTTGGGGTGTGGATTCTTTCCTGGAAAAAGGAAAACCGCTTCTCTATTTATCCGGTGTATTTTTGATGATCATGACCAGCTTCTACTTCAGTATCGGCGGAATTCTGGTCCTGATTTTATACGGACTGCACCGATACTTTATGCTGCAGGATTCGCTTGGAAAGAAAATCCAGTTTCTTGATTTTCTCAGAGACGGAATCCGGTTTTTAGGTCCGATCCTGACCGCGATCCTTTTAAGCGCCTTCTTTTTAGTACCAACCGCAATGGCTTTGCAGGGCGGAAGAGAAGGGAAAACAACACCGACAGATCTTTCTCTTTTTATTCCTACAGTAAAATTATCCGCGATTCTTTATCATCCTTATGCAATCGGACTGACAACACTGATCCTAACCGTTTTGATCGCCGGACTTGCCTGGAAGAGAAGAGGGGAACGGATCCTAATCTGGAGCACGATCCTTATTCTGACGATTCCGTTCTTTTCTTATCTGCTCAATGGCGGACTGTACATCCGGGACAAGGTTCTGATTCCGTTTCTTCCGGTTTTATGCTATCTGATCGCCTGCTATATGCAAAAACAACAGGAAGAAGCTCGCCCGCTCTGGCGCGGACTTCTGCCTTATATTCTGACGATCATACTGATATTTACCGGAAACACAGAATCCATGCCGTCCTTCAGCCGATCCTTACTTGCTCTGGACGCCGTCATCATGGCGGGATGCTACCTGCTCTTTTATGGATTGACTCGTTTCGGAATCCGGACAAACAGAAAATCACTTCGCACCAGAAGTGTTTTGTGCCTTTTGATCCCGCCAATCCTGTTCCTTGGAATCTACGATCAGTCTTTCCAGACACAGGCAGACACGATGCTGGATTCCGGTTCTTATCAGAAAATAACGGATTATGAAACGAAAAAAGCAACCGAATTTGTCACACGAAAACAAGAGTTTTACCGCATGGAACAAATCGGTACTCTAAAAGAAGAGTTTGCCGATCTCAATCGCATCTGGAGCACCGGACAGTACAGCAGCTCTGTGTATTCTTCTGTATATAATGCAGATTATCAGGAATTTCGGACAAAGACGTTTGAACTGGAAGAGCCCTATCGGAACTTTCTAATGCAGTCTGTTTCCAGAAATCCTGTCTATCAACGGTTTATGGGCATCAAATATCTGATCACTCAGGAGGATGTTCCCGGCTATCAATGGGACTGTACAATCGGAAATACGAAAGTTCTGAAAAATGACAATGTATCACCAATTGCCTATGCAACGAACCGGCTGCTAAATAAACAGACCTATGATACATTACCGTTTCCGTACAATCAGACTACACTTTTAGATTATGCTGTGATAGAAAAAGGGGGACAAAAAGAGGCTCCGGATTCTGACAGTCTGAAGATCACATCCGGAACAATGACGCTTCCGGCTCTCCAAAAGACCGGAAACACTCTGACACAAACAGACGAAACCATAACGGCAGTATTAAAACAGACCGAGACTCTTCATTTAGATCTTGCAGACTTATTTCCGAACTGGAATGAGAACGGACAAAATGAGCAGGAGCATGTTTTATTCCTGCAATTTGATGTAAAAAACCGGGAAACATCTTCTGACGTGTTCATCACCCTGGAAAAAGAACGGAATAAATTAAGCTCCAGATCACACATTTATTATAACCACAATACAACGTTTACGTATGCGGTTCCATTGGAAAAAGGGCAGCAGCAGATCTCCCTCATCCTTGGAAAAGGAAGCTATCAGCTTTCCGATTTGCAGCTTTCTCTGGGAATCTGGCAGGACCCGGCTTCAAACGAAACACTATACCAGTCTGAATTTCACGCGGATAAAAATGCTTCCAAAGGAAATCAGCTCAAGGGAACGATCCAGGTTCATCAAAAAAGTTATTTTATCACAACCATTCCTTATGACTCTCATTTTGAAGTCCTGGTGGATGGTAAGAAAGTATCTTATGAAAAAGTAAATACTGCATTCCTCGGCTTTCCGCTGAAACAGGGAAAACACAAAATCCAAATTTCCTACCATGCACCAGGCGCTGCTGTCGGAAAATTCCTGTCATTTGCAGGAATTTTAATCTGTCTGTTTCATCTCATTTCCGGCTTTCAGCATTCGAAACAGACGTCTCGCCGCATTGAGGTATAATTCCTCGGCCTGTTCCAGTGCCGCATGCAGTTCCATTGGGGCATTAACTGTAGTTAGAATCGAATCGATTCCTGAATCGTAGATTCTTTCTGCTCCCTGTCCCATGGAGCCAACAATGGCCACTGCCGGAATCCCGTACTTTTTACTGTGCATCCCGACACCATGCAGTACTTTTCCAAACGCAGACTGCCAGTCTGTGCGCCCTTCTCCCGTGACCACAAGAGATACACCCTGAAGCCTGCTGTCAAAATCAACCAGATCCAGAACCGTTTCAATCCCGGATTTCAGTACCGCATTTAAAAAGATCACCAGTGCGGCACCTAGACCTCCGGCTGCACCTGCTCCCGGAATTTCATTGACAAAAGAACATCCCGGTAATGTAGCATTCCATCTTCCAACTCGGCTAAAATCTCCGGGGTTCCTCCTTTTTGCGGACCGAATGTATAGGTCGCCCCATTTTCCCCACAGAGCGGATTATTGACATCACACATGACTGTAAATTTTGTCTTTGCAACTCTTGGATCAAGACCGGAAACATCAATTTCAGAAATTTTACTCAGATTTTCCCCGCATCCCTGCAAGATCTCGCCATTTTCGTCCAAAAAACGAACTCCTAGAGCACACATACATCCCATTCCTCCGTCATTCGTCGCAGATCCTCCGATTGCGATCGAAATATCCCGAAATCCACGATTCAATGCATCCAGGATCATTTCTCCGGTTCCATATGTAGTTGTTTTTCTAGGATCTCGCTCCAGTTCCGTCAACAGTGGAAGACCGGATGCAGCCGCCATTTCCATGACCGCACGTTCTTCATCCAGTTTTCCGTAAAAGCAGTCTGTTTTTTTCCAGAGAGGCCCGCACACCACAAGTGGAATCCGCTGCCCCTGAACTGCAGACAATACAGCATCCGTTGTACCTTCTCCTCCGTCTGCAGTCTCAATACTGGTACAGATACAATCCGGAAAGGATTCTTTTGCCGCTGTCGTAAGCAGTTCTGCAATACGCGCAGAAGATAACGTTCCTTTAAAAGAATCTGATGCAAATAAAAATTTCATAGTGATAAGCCTCCCTTTCCATATGTATTTTTCTTAGTGAAGGAAGAGTGAAAGTACAAAGATTTCAACCATACCGGAAATACCAAGCACAAGCGTTGCCATTGTCTGTGTTTTGTATCCTTTTTCCGGAGTCATTGCGCCAAAATTTGTAACGACCCAGAAATAGGAATCGTTTGCATGAGAAACTGTCATAGCGCCAGCGCCGATTGCCATCACTGCAAGTGTTGCCCGAATTGGAGAATCCAGTCCAAGTACAGGCAAGATTGGCGCTACAATCCCTGCGGTTGTAGTCAATGCAACAGTCGAAGAACCCTGTGCACTCTTTAAGATTGCTGCCAGAATAAACGGGAAGAAAATACCAATCGTCTCAAGCAAATCAGCATTTTGTGTAATGTATTCAATCATACTTGTAGAAGCAATGACTTTTCCAAGAACACCACCTGCTGCCGTTACAAACAAAATAGGTCCTACTGTTTTTAATGTTTCGTTTGTCAGATTATAAAATTTGTCAATCCGCTGTGCCCCAACAAGCTGGATTACTCCAAAAATCGTACCAACGGCAAGTGCAATGATCGGCGTTCCTAAAAACTTCAGAATATCATTTGCAGCTCCGGACCAGCCTGCCATAGATGCAATAGAACTTGCAGCCATTAACAAAATCGGTACCAGGATCGGTGCAAGTGCAACAAATCCATTTGGAAGTTTTCCGTATTCGGCAACCAGCTCTTCATAAGATTTTTTCACGTCATTGCAGTTTGCTTCGTCGTCTGCTTTTACTTTTTTACCGATGTATTTTGCAAAGAAATATCCCGCAATCAATGGAAGTACGGAACAAAGTGCACCAATTCCCATCACCATCAGTAGATTGTCTCCGATTCCAAGGGTTGATGCGGCAGCAATCGGTCCTGGTGTCGGCGGAATAAATACATGTGAGACATACAGGCCGCAAGAAAGTGCAACTGACATTGCAACAGACGATACGCCTGTTCGGTTTACCAATGCTTTTCGGATTGGATTCAAAATAACAAATCCAGAATCACAGAATACCGGAATGGAAACAACCCATCCCATCAGTTCCATAGCCAGTTCCGGGTGATTTTTTCCAACCAGATGAATGACCATATCTGCAAGCTTCAGTGCTGCACCTGTTTCCTCCAGAATACTTCCAATCAGTGCTCCAAGAATGATCACAATACCGATGCTGGTAAATGTACCGGAAAATCCAGCTCCAATCACGGTCGCTAACCCACTGGTAACGGTTCCGTCCGTTGCCGTCTGATCCACCAGCGGAATTCCTGCAACCAATCCCAGAATCAAAGAAACACCCATAATAGATAAGAACGGATGAATCTTAAATTTGGAAATAGCTACAATCATAACTACAATTGCAATAATAAAAGCGATGATGAGTGGTAATCCTGTCATAATAAAGCCCCCTTTGTTTTTTTGCTTTTATTTAATTGTATTCATTGTAGCAGAAGATTTTCTAAAAATTCAGAAGAAGCTGACCAAAACTTCTTTTATATTTTGTGTCCCGCACACAAAACACACGTTCTATTGATTTAGATATAGATACAAACTGATCAGCATCCATGTATCTGACATCGAACGCTGGTGATCCACGCGCAGAATATCCCGGATTTTATTGTAACGATAAGTAAATGTATTCTTATGCATAAAACACTGTTTTGCTGCATTCTGGATGTTAAAATTATTTTCGATCAGGCTGCCTGTAATTTCGATATAATTTTTCTGAAATTCATCTGTCAGTTCCTTTGCAAACACATTAAATATCTGCTGCAGTTCCTGACGTGGAATACAAGACATCAGATATTCCCCGGTAAAATCATAAAAATAAAAGGCCTGATGCTCTCCCGACGCATGTCTTTCCAACCATTTACAGTGCTGGTACGCATAATAATACTGCGAAAAACTGGTCTGAAATGTTCCTATATAAAACGTGCACACAATCCCTTCTTCACGCATCCATTTTAGCGTACTTTTCAAATAGTCTGCCAGTAAAAACTTATAATCAGAAAATAGGTGTTCCTCTTTCAATGTTTTGAAGATTAGAATATAACGATCTTCGATTTTGAAACTGATGTCTTGTGTCAGATGTTCCGGACTATTTTTTATGAGCGATAAAAAGGCATTCTGATGTAGAGGCGACTGCAGGTGACAAAGAATCGGAATCCGAACCAAATCCTCCCTGTAATTCAATTCAGATGCCAGTTTCTGAATATCCTGTGGAGCGCGATATTGCTTTTGCGTCAACATCTCCATGAAACGGTCCTTCCTTGTCTGTCTTCGGCCTGCATTTTCTGATTTTCATATTTGATCAGCGTTTCTATCGCCATCTTGATAATGAGTGCGATCGGTCGTATCTCCTCTGGATTTCCCGTCACGCCTACCACGCCTTCCCGTTTTCCCTCAATCTCGATTACCATATTGATCCCGCTTAATACTCCCGGGTATTCATTGTCATTTTCAGTGACCATGATATCCGTTGTTCCATGCACGATCTGCCATGCAACTTCGTGAAATTTCCCGATTCGCTCCGGATTACGGCTCGCAATGATCACACCCTGTTCATTCATAATATTGACATTATAACTGGTGTATTTTGTAACCTGTTCGATTAGTTTTTCCGCCAGTGAATTCTCCAGCATCCTATCCCCCTGCCTTTCCATTATTTCTTAAATTGTAACAAGATTCCTGGGAAACTTCCAGTTTTTCAATCCGTATTTTTTTGATTGACACCCGTTCTGTCCTCATTTTATAATGAGAAAAATACAGTCTCCATTTTGTATTTTAGATGTTATCCAAAGCCTTTTTCATCTTGATTGAAATGGAAGGAGAAAAGAAATGTCAAGTGTATATGACAGAACCGATATTTATGATTTATTAGAAGATCAAACACACTGGAGTGCCTATAAAACACATTGGAAAACATTGTTACAGGGAAAGAATATTCATTCTTTTTTAGACGTTAGTATTGGATCAGGAAGTGTAACGTTGCCATTATGTGAGTTGGGTGTTCAACTGGCAGGTTCTGATTTGAGCAAAGAAATGATAAGAAAATGCAAAGAAAAAGCTTCTACGGCAGGATATGAGATTGAATTAAAGTGTTGTGATTTTAGGAAGCTTTCTTGTTGGGAAGATAAACAATTTGACTGTGTTGCCAGTACGGGAAATTCATTGCCACATGTAAATAATGATGATGTGCTTACAGCTTTAGAGCAAATGAATTCGTTGGTTAAAAAAGGCGGATATTTATATCTGGATACTAGAAATTGGGAAAAATTTTCGAACGAAAAAAAGAGATTTTATCTGTATAATCCCGTTTTTGTAAAGGAATGTAGAGTCAATTTGGTTCAAGTGTGGGATTATAATTCTGAAAACACTATAACTTTTAATCTTTTATATACATTTGAAAAAGAAAATCAAATAGTTCAAAGAGAAATATTTGAAGAAAAATATTATCCAATCAAGAAAGAGTTCATTCTAAGTAAACTGAAGATGATGGGTTATACGAATATTTCTGTTCATTGTTTTCCATCATATTTCAAAATGCCAGAATTTGAACTGGTTGACTGGTACTGTATTATGGCAAAAAAGAATGATTAAAATTACAGTCTTGTGTGGTAGAAATATTTTGAATAAAGCTTGGAAGCATTTTCTATCCAGAAGGATATAGTGTATGAAAAGTTGAATCTAAAAGAAGTCCATGAAAAAGAGTATGATGGAACAGGTATTGGTATTGCTGTCATTGATAGTCCATTGCTTGTTGACCATACAGAAATCAAAGATAACCTGAAATTCTATCAATCTTACTCCGATGAAAACCAGATCGCCGGTATACACGGTGTGGCAATGGCATCCATTGCAGTCGGAGAGAATGTAGGCGTTGCTCCCAATGCAGATCTTTATTTTATAGATGATCCCCGACCAGATCGTGAGGAAGAATTAGATTTCACCTATATTGCTGAAGATATTTTAAGTATCATAGAGCTGAATCAGTCATTGGAACATAAAATCCGGGTTATTTCGATTTCTACCGGCTATTCAAATTCATATATAAACGGCAACGGCAAAAGAGTAAAAGGTGACGTGGAATTAAACAACGCTATTCGAAAAGCAAGAGAAAACAATATCGAAGTATTATGTCTGATTCCCCAAAATAAAATAAACAAATTCCAGAGTCTGACAAGAATCTCCTATACAGATGTAACCGACTTCAATAATTATATGCCCTATGATTCTGCCACAACACCTTTTGGAAACGTGTATGTTCCAACCGCTAAAAGTACACATGCATCTAATTGCGGAGAAGAGAATTATACCTATAGCTGTTGGGGCGGAATGAGTTCCATCGTACCTTATGTTGCAGGTATGTACGCTCTGGCATGTCAGGCAGATGATTCGATCACTTTCGATGAATTTTACAAGCTGGCCAGTGAAACAGCCTATCGTTCAGAGTGTACTTTTGCAACGTACGGAATGCAGGAGTATCGGATCATCAATCCTGGCGGGATTATAGAAGAACTGACTGAGAATTATGAGAAAAGTTAGGTATAGGCTTTTGTGCGGATCTTTGTTATAATATAGCCAGCAGAGAAGGAGCGTGAATAACATGGGTGAAGAAAAGAAACGCCTTCCGGTAGGATTGGAAAATTTTGAGCAGATTATAAAAGATAACTATAAATGAGCAAATATCAAATTTTGCACAAAGTTATCCTGCTAACTCCATAACAGCTTCAATTGAAGCACCACTTTTGATAAACCGGTACAGATTTGTGAGCTGTTCCTGCTTTAGCTGTTTCTGTAAAAAAGCATAACCTTCTTCAAAAGCACAATAGCTTCCAGAATGCATGCAACACAAAAAATGAACCAGCGACATAATCAACCAATATCTTTGGATTCCCTGACGGGAGCGGAGCTGATATTTATCCAGTGCCAGTTTACTTTTGCTTTGACGGAAAAATAATTCGATCGGCCACCGTTTGATATAAGTCTCCAGTATCTCCAGAGTTGACAGACTGACATCCGTAGAGAGAAACAACCGCAGTGCTTTGGGATTCCCAAACGCATCCTTCGGATAGCTGATGATAACAGTTGCATTGGGAATGCCATTTAGCTCCCCTTCATAGCGGTACACATAGAATTGACGGCCGCCAACGGTCACGAGGCTGACTCCCGGATCTGTTTTCCGCAAATGAAGGGCAAACAAACTGGCTTTCTGACGGATTCCCCATGGATAGAGAATACGGTTGGTCTTTAACGCACCTATCGTATAAAAACCTTTCCGTATAAAGCTGTCCATTACCTTTGAAGAAGTATACCAGCTGTCACAAAGAAAATAGGAAACTACCGGTGCAATGGGAAGCTCTTCTGCAATCTCTTTTACGATCTGAATCTTGGATTTTGATTTATCGTACAGTATGACTGCATAATTCAGGGTAATCCCATTGCAGGAAAGCATGACAGAAACAACCTGATGCCCGTAATCCTGACGGCCTTTTAAATGTGATTGGTGAAAATACGCTGCTTCGATTGGATGTAGAGCCTGTGACGAAGGCCGGGTATGTGAAGCAATGGTATCATCCACAATACAGTAAACAGGCTGTCCGGAACGCTGAGCTTCCCTGTAAATAATATGGAGGATGCTCCTTTTGAGGGTATCCTGTAAAGCAATGTCATCCCATTTGCCATGATTCAGAAAATAAGCCGTGGTAGTCCTGTGACAATGGCTTACTTCTTGGAAATCCACAGTTTTCCCGCGGTATCCCCGGAGAAAAACGGAAAGGATAATGGCCATCAAATGGTTCAGATACACATCAGATAAAAATAATCCGAGATTTAATGTCTTAAAGTAATTGTAAATATGGTTGGAATGATGTATACTGTTTGCAATGGACACCCCCTTGTTTGAGTGAGTATGTTGTTTGTTGATACTTCAATTATACATTATTCATCAGAGGGTGTCCTTATTTTGTGCAATATTTTGGATTTGCTCATTTATAGAAGATAACTATTATTATGTTGATAAAACAGGATTGATTTCTGAACTACTCCGTAATGGTGGAATGGTAAATCTCTTTACCAGACCAAGGCGCTTTGGAAAAACTTTAAATATGAGTATGCTGGAGTACTTTTTTTCCATAGAGGGAGATAAAAGTATTTTTGATGGTTTGGAAATTTTAAAAAATCCGAAGCTGTGCGACGAATATATGGGAAAATATCCTGTGATCTCTGTTTCCCTGAAAGGAATCAATGCGGCTGCTTATGAAGGCGCTTTTGATTTTGCTGTGCAGATTATGCAGAGAGCGGCAGAAGCGTTTCAGTTTCTTTGCGATAGTGAATGCTTGAGCGAACATGATAAAGAGGCTTACAAAAAGCTTTTGGACAGTAACATGAGTGAGGCTGTTTTTTGCGGCGGACTAAGAAGGCTGTCGGAATTGCTGAAGAAGCATTACGGCACAAAAGTGATCCTGCTGATTGATGAGTATGACGTTCCGTTGGCAAAAGCCTTTGCAAATGGATACTATGACCAGATGGTATTTCTGATCCGCAATCTGTTGGAACAGGCGTTAAAAACAAATAGCAGTCTGAAGCTTGCAGTGCTGACCGGATGTATGCGTATCTCGAAAGAAAGTATCTTTACAGGACTTAATAATTTTACAACCTTTACGATCGCAGATGTCGATTTTGATGAATATTTTGGATTTACAAATCAGGAGGTACGTGGACGTATATTGTCCATGGGATGTAGTTTCCTATCTTCGAAGTCTGCGTACAAACAGAGAAGCAATTCCTCAGAATTACTGGATCACTACAAGTAGCAATGCAGAAGTGAAGGAATTTATCCGGCAGTCAAAAAATCTGACCACAAAGAGGGAGATTGAGCGTTTGATGGCCGGGGAGAGTATCACAAAAACCATTCATCCGGAACTGACTTATAAGGAAATGTATGAGTCCATTGAGAATATCTGGAGTGTACTGTTTGCAACCGGGTATTTAACGCAGTCCGGTCAGGTGGATGCGAGAAAGTTTAAGCTGCGGATCCCCAATTTGGAAATTCGGGATATTTTTAAAACCCAGATTATGGAATATTTCAAAGAAAGTGTTGCAAAAGACGGGGATATGCTTGGCAGATTTTGTGAGGCACTGAAAAACGGAGAGGAAAAGAAGGTTGTAGTAAAAGTAGAACAGGGAAACTTTTTCTATCTGTATCTTCAAAAAAGAACAGGAAAAAACCTTATACCTGGAAATGACCTGAATTTTGCAGGGTTGTTTTCCAAAAAGGATAGCAGTCTGTATGATGTGGATGAGAAATTGACAGCAATGCTCGGACTCCCAGAAGAAATGGGGTTTCCGAATAGAGCCGATATCAGAAAAGAAGCAGAAAGATGTATCAGTCAAAAAGCGGAAGAAATGTTAAGTGCATCCTGGCAGGACTTTCTATACCAATCTGGATGTGATACAAAGAGCCTGCTTCCAATGGTAAGGCGCAGTGAAATCAGAGAACGCGCAGAGCGTTATTACCTACAGAATGGAAGTCTTGCGGACATTCACTTCATACCACAAATTTCTCTGGAGGCTTCCTTTTCGGATGCTATATATTTATTGTTTTTAGAATATAGAGAACAGGCAGCAGAGAAGATTGCAAGGCAGTGGATCAAGCGAAATATACCGTATATTTCACAGCAGAGAATTTTGTATGGTTGTGTGCGGGACGAATTCCGGGAAATCTTGGACACGCCAAATGACCGGATTCATAAAATTAAACATTTGATACAAGCGCTGAATGAAACCCGTCACAAGGCAGTACAGGTAATTCTTTGCCGTAAAAAGAAAGTTATTCAAGTGAATATGTCGGTGGAGGAGCTTTGTAACCCTAAAGGGTATTATTCCATCCGAGGGTGTTCCCAAAAGGATAGAGCGACATTGGAGCGAATGTTTGGGAAAACGGCTGAGTTTCGGATTGAAGACATACAGAGTGTGTCATATGGTGGAATAGTTCTTTATGAAAACGTCGCAAGCAGGAATGCGGCATAAACAATAGAAATAGGAGGAAACGAATCAATGAAAAATTATCAATACTTGAATCTGGAACAGAAAATGTTAAGAATCAGACGAAAAATGCCGACTCTTTTAAAAAGATTTTACAATGATGAGGCTGATTATGATTTTGCTACGCTGGATGATATTTATGAAGCCATGACACCGGCATTAAATAAATATGGAGTTAATTTCGATATTGTGCGAGAAATCCCGACACAGTATGATGAGTCAGGGCATCAGACCTATCTGGTACTGGATAAAGATGATTACTGGAGATATGAGGCAGATGTAGAACTTTGCTGGACAAATGCAGACCGGCCGGAAGAATGCAGGCATGTGACGATCCATATCACCGGAACAAATGAGATCCCAGATAAGGCGCATGGAACGGCATTGACTTATGGCTTGAAATATTATTTCCGCAATAAATTCTGTATCCGTCAGGTGGGAAGTGAGCAGGAAGATCCGGATTATGCTGAGCATGATGGAAAGCAGAGTTCCAACACGAAAAATAATCCGACAAGGCAGGTACATGGAAAAGAAAAAGCAGTAGAGAAGAGTACCGAGCGGGCAGAAGGTAAGCAAACTTCCAGCGGAGAAGGGAAAAAGTCAGTTGTTTCTTCTAAAAAAAGTCAGAAACTGAAACCGCTGTTAGGTAATGCACCGATTGTCAAAGACTGCGAACAGTTGGAAATGAAATCAGATGCAGAATCACGCCCACAGGAAAAAGCAGAAAAGCATTCGGAAAATAAACCGAGCTTTGATGGAAAAGATGAAACGATCAAACCGAAAACGGAAGAAAAACCGGAATCAGAAGAAGCATCATCGGTAGAAAAAGAAGAAAATACGGATGGATTCATCCCGGTAAATGCAGAAGAAGTTCCATTTGAAGAAGATGCTGATTTTATGGAAGAACTTCAGGAGGAACTGGAAGATGACACATCGGATTCAGAAGTAGAAGCAGCGAAGAAATTCGTGTGTGACTTTGGCGTGTTCAAAGGAAAAACGATGGAACAGGTTCTGGAATCCGGAGTGAAAGGCACAGAAACCATGAAATGGATCGTAAATAAGTATAAGGGTCCGAATAAAGAGTTAGTAAAAGCGGCAAAAACACTTCTGGATTATCAAAGTGAATCGGAAGAGCTTAGGGCTGCATAACAGTTGCATGAACATGGTTCCTTTGTAGGGACCATGTTCTTTTGGGGAAAAGAATATGACACCATTTACAATTACAGATGTAGGAACGATTTTAGGAATTGAGAGACTTCCTGGTGGTGATGAGGCTTCGTATAATGTGGTCTGTCCGTTTTGCGGAGACAGAAGAGGAAAATGCAATTTTGTCGTATATAAAGAAGGTGAAATGGCGAATATCTATCATTGTTTTCATTGTGATGCGGCGGGAAATATGCTGACGTTATATGCGGATTTGACTGGATTATATGGGACAGAACGTTATAAAGAAGCATACCATGAGATCCAAAGGACACTGCATTTTGGTGTAAGAGAACAGATTGCAAAGAAACTGGAAATCCATCGTCAGAAAAAGAAACAGAAAGAATCCCAGGTAAAACCTGCAGATTATGAGAGGCGGGATCATACGTATCGGGAACTTATAACTTTGTTGAGATTGCTGCCACGACATAAGCAGGATTTATTGAAGAGGGGACTTACCCAACAGGAAATTGTAAATATGGAAAATGCAGGTTATAAAAGCACCAGTCCTGAAGAATCTGTTGCGATAGCGAGAAAACTGATCAAACGGGGATGTAGACTGGAAGGAGTACCGGGGTTCTTTGTGAATTATCAAGGAGATTGGGAAATTGCATTTTATGAAAAGAATCAAGGGTACCTTTGTCCGGTGTGGACCGATGAAGGATTGCTTGTTGCATTTCAGATTCGTTTGGATAATCCTTTTCAGAAACGGAAATATGTATGGCTCAGCAGCGCTAAGATGGAAAAAGGTTGTTCCCCCGGAAGTCCGGTAAGCCTTTCCGGTACTTTGAAATCTCCTGTAGTTTATGTGACAGAGGGTGTTTTAAAAGCCGAAGCAGCTTCTCAGAGAACCGGGCAGCCATATCTTGGAAATCCAGGCGTATCCAATTACAAGGAACTGGAATTGTCACTGAACCGATTAAAAGAACAAGGAGTAAAAGTGGTCATTGAAGCAAATGATATGGATAAATGTATGCGGTTAGACTGTGACCATGCTTACAAAGAAATTTGTGAAAAATGTAAAGACAGTAATGGAGAATGTCCGAAAAAGAGGGAAAAACGAAATCATATTCGGAAAGGCTGCCTGAAACTCTATGAGATTTGTGAAAAGCTGGATTTAATCTGTAAACGTGCGGTTTGGGATACGGATGACGAAGGTTACTGGCAGGAAAATTACAAAGGCATTGATGACTGGGAATTACGGGAATTATGAGTAAAGTTAGGTATAGGCTTTTGTGCGGATCTTTGTTATAATATAACCAACAGAGAAGGAGTGTGAATAACATGGGTGAAGAAAAAAAACGCCTTCCGGTGGGATTGGAAAATTTTGAGCAGATTATTAACGATAACTATTATTATGTGGATAAGACGGGGCTGATTTCAGAACTGATCCGTAACGGTGGAATGGTAAATCTTTTTACCAGACCAAGACGTTTCGGGAAAACCTTAAATATGAGTATGCTGGAACACTTTTTTTCCATAGAGAGAGACCAGAGTATCTATGATGGATTGGAAATTTCAAAAGATACAAAACTGTGTGAAGAGTATATGGGGAAATATCCGGTTATTTCAATTTCCCTGAAAGGAATCAATGCAGCCACTTATGAGGATGCATTTGATTTTGCGGTTCGAATCATGAAAAAAGTAGCCCGTAATGTTCAGTTTCTTTTGGGGAGTGACGCCTTAAGTGATTATGACAAGTTAGAATATAAGGAACTTTTGAATAATAATATGAGTGAGGCTGCATTTTGTGGTGGATTGAAAATATTATCGGAATTATTGGAGAAACATTACGGAACAAAAGTAGTTCTTTTGATTGATGAGTATGATGTTCCATTAGCAAAAGCATTTGAAAACGGGTATTATGATCAGATGATCTTTTTAATCCGTAGTTTATTGGAACAGGCATTGAAAACGAATGACAGCCTGAAATTTGCAGTGATGACAGGATGCATGCGTATTTCAAAAGAAAGTATCTTTACGGGACTTAATAACCTGAAAGTATTGTCCATTACAGATGAACGGTATGATGAATATTTCGGTTTTACAGATACGGAAGTAAGAGAAATGCTGAAGTATTATGAAATCGAGGATCATTATGAAGAAGTAAAGAACTGGTATGACGGGTATCAGTTTGGCGGCGTAGAAGTGTACTGCCCCTGGGATGTATTGAATTACTGTGATAAATTAAAAGACCATGCGGATTCTTTTCCGGAAAATTATTGGATCAACACCAGCAGTAATGATGCCGTCAAGAAATTTATTCAAATGTCCGACAATCTTAAAACCAAGCGTGAGATTGAAACTCTGCTTGCCGGCGGGGAAATCATAAAAGAGATTCATCAGGAGCTTGTCTATCCGGAAATGTATCAGTCGGTAGAGAACGTCTGGAGCCTGTTGTTTATGACGGGATATTTGACACAGCGTGGAAGAGTTGATGCAAAACGGTATAAACTTGCGATACCGAATCTGGAAATCCGGGATATTTTTGAAACACAGATCATGGAATACTTTAAAGAGAGCGTTGCAAAGGACGGCGATACATTAAGCCGATTCTGTGATGCCCTGAAAAACGGTGAGGAAACGAAGGTAGGAGAAATTTTTGAAAGCTACCTGAAAAAGACCATCAGTATCCGGGATACGTTTGTGAAAAAAGCAAGTAAGGAGAACTTTTATCATGGGATACTGCTTGGAATCCTGGGTGTGAAGGAAGAATGGTATGTATCGTCCAATCAGGAAAGCGGTGAAGGATACAGCGATATCCTCGTTGAAACCGAAAACAGTGAAACGGTTATCCTTATCGAAGTTAAGTATGCCAATGACGGAAATCTTGATCAGGCTTGTGAACGGGCACTACAGCAGATAGAGGAAAAGAAATATGATGAAGAACTCCGGGAGAACGGAGTGGATAAAATTTTAAAATACGGGATTGCGTGTTATATGAAACGATGCAAAGTAAAACTGGCAGATTCATGATACGTCCCAAAACAATCAGGCCATGAAAAAGCGGAACTGTAAGAGTGCAGTTCCGTTTTTTTATGGCCTGATTTATGAGCCAGAGGAAAGGAGATGAAGCATATGCACATACGGGAACGCCCTACATAAGATTCGGGGAAATAAGAATACACAATCACACTCAAAAACCAACAGGAAAGGAGCGTTGCAATTGAAACATAGAAAACACAGATGGCTGGCGGGAACGCTGGCTTTTCTTTTATCCTGTTCTGCACTTATTCCGTCTGAGAATGCCGTATTTGCGGCATCAAAAGGCAGAATAGCAGAATCGGAGACAAATGTAATAAAGGAGGAAAAAGGCGATGAGAATGAGAAACAGATCACCGCCGAAACTTTGACGATTGAGCAGGGGGAATCATTTGAAATCGAAAAAGATTTTACGGGGCTTGCCTTGAAAAAAGGGGAAAAAGCTGTATTCATGGATGTTGTCAGCGAAGATGGACAGGGATTTTTTGCAGACCGCCCTGGTACATACCTTGCAACTTATCTTGTTACACCGGAAAAAGGAACGTGTTATGAACTGACAAGAAAAATTGTAGTCAGACCTCGTGAAGCAGAGAATAAAAGAGCAGACCGTAATCAGAAAAGTTCAAAAGAGGATACAGAGGAAAGTGATCCTGTCCCGGAACCTGTACTGACAGAAGCACCGGAAGTGCCGGAGAATGCGGAGAACTTAAAGCTGGATGTATCTGCGGAGAATGCATCTTTTTTATCGGTAGTACCAGAAACCATGACAGAAAACCGATCTGTCAATGTGAATCTGGTCGTAGGAGAAAGACTTCCGTATCCATCTAATTTAGGAAACTATTCTACCACTTATTTTACGGTGAATGGGCATGTGGCATATTGTCTGGAGTCTGCAAAATCTTCGCCACCGTCTAGTGATTATGTGGCAAATATCTTTGAAAGTAACCTGGCTTTGCAGAAAGTTCTTTATTATGGATACGGAGGACCTGGAGATATTACTGGCAGTTATATGCCGAGTTTTGACTGGAAATTGAAATATATCTTTACACATATTGCAGCTTCTTATGCGTATTGCGGCACAGATGGATTTTACGGGTGTACTTTTGAAAGCGTCAAGGCTTCAGGATTATGGGATTACATTCAGTATCTAAATGGGCTGGAAGCGCCACCTAAAGCAGCCATTGATCTTACCCCAACTTCGACAAAAGCATACGAAAGCAATGAGTGCAGCGGACAGAAGAATTTCGGCTGCAGGGAGATCATCGGAATTATATTACATTGAATCTGCCGGAAAATGTAACGTATCATAGCGGTGGAATTGGTACAGGAGGAGACAACTTATATCAATGACAGACCAAAGGTAAAGGTCCAGGCAGTAAAGAAATCGGAAAATGACAAAGTGACTTTAGAGGGGACTGTATTCGGTCTGTATGCAGGTGAAGACATTATCAATGCAGAAGGAAAAGTAGTGGTAAAAAAGGATACCCTGATTGACAAGGTCACTTCTGATAAAGAGGGAGCTGCGGCTTTTCATTCAGATATTCCTATCAATTTCCGCTATTATTTGAAAGAGATTCAGGCTCCGGAATCTTATTATATGAGTTCTGACAGGTATGACTTCCTGTTTGAGTATGAGAATGATAAAACTTATACATATGAATTTTCGCATACGTTTTCCAATAAAGAGGTTCGAGGGGAAATCCATGTGTTTAAGATTGATAAAGATGCGGAAGAATATATCAGCCAGGGAAATGCAGACTTAGATGGTGCAGTTTACGGGCTCTATGCAGCAGAGGATATCAAACATCCGAATGGGAAGTCAGAAGACGTCCATAAAAAAGATGATCTGGTTGCGCAGGGCGTGATCAAAGATGGAAAAGTTGATTTTACGAATCTGTATCTGGGAAATTATTACGTAAAAGAAATCTCACCTGGAGAGGGCTATCTTTTGGATGAAACTGCCTATCCAGTGGAAGTTGGTTATGAAGGACAGGATGTTGCAATCGTGCATCGGAATGTGACGGTGAAAGAAACGGTAAAAAAACAGGCATTTGAACTGATCAAGATTTCAGAGGATGGAAACCAGACAGAAATAGAGCTTTTGAAAGGTGCTGGGTTTAAAGTATTTCTGATCCAGAATCTGAAAGGTGTAAAAGATGGAAGTCTGAAACCATCGGAAGGAAATGCTTTCAAAGCAGAGGATTTTATCGGCTATGACTATTCAGAAGATGAAACGGCACATTATTACGAGAATGGTAAGAAAGTTTCGGTGGAAGAACTGTTTACGGACAAGAAAGGATTTGTACGTTCTCCAGAACTTCCATATGGAAAATATGTGGTTTTTGAATCTACAACTCCAGAAAATCTCCAGACCATCAATCCATTCCTTGTAACCATTACCGAAGATAGCAGGGAACCGCAGCCATGGCGTGTTTTTGATGATAGACCGATCCAGTTTTTCCTTAAGATTATCAAGGAAGATGCACAGACACATCTTCCGGTATTAAATAATCACGCACAATATAAAATCTATGATGTGAAAAAGAAAGAATATGTGACAATGAAGGTGCGCTATCCGGAAGAAAAGGAACTGGATGTATTTGAAACGAATGACGAAGGTTATCTTATGACACCGGAGCAGTTAAAGATGGGAACTTACCGCATAGAAGAAGTAAAAGCTCCTGATTTATATGTACAGCCAGGGTATGAAATGGCGTTGAAAGACGGAGAGAGCGATATTCCATTAAACCAGTTGTCACAGACAGGCGCTTATGAAGATGCAAAACGTGATTCCATTACGATCACTGTGAATTCCGAAACAGCTTATGAAGTAGAGGAAGAAACTGGAAAATATATTGTCGTAGTACGCCAGCAAAACGATGAAGCGGTAGGAAGTCTGACAATCAAGAAAACAGGGGAAGTTCTTGTGGGTGCTAAGAATGTGGAAGATTCCCTTCTTACAAAAATGAAAAATGGCATCGCAGGCACAATAAATTCTATCAGTGAATTTTTCGGCAAAGAGGAAGTCATAGAAGAAGACAGCGGTTATATGTTCCAATATGAGAAGAAGGGAGCAGAAGGTATAACCTTTGAAGTTTATGCAAAAGAAACGATTTATACACCGGATGGACAGAAAGATGAAGCAGGTAACCGTAAAGTGTTGTATGAAAAAGATGGACTTGTTGCAAAACTTGTGACCGGAAAAGAGGGAACTGTATCACTTCACAATCTGCCGATTGGTTCTTATTATCTGAAGGAAACGGACGTTGGAAATCATCATTTTGTTCTGGATCCTGAAGCAAAAGAATTTGAAATTAAGTATCAGGGACAGGAAGTAGCGGTAGATTATGTTTCTATGGAACTTGAAAATAAGCGCCAGAAGATAGAGCTTGTTCTTACGAAATTGTCCAAAGAAACAAAAGAGCCTGTACAGGCAGCAGTATTTGGATTGTATGCGGAGGAAGATATTGTTGATCTTGCAGATAATGTACTTATAGAATCTGGTACTCTGATTGCAAAAACAGAGTCCGCAGAAGACGGAAGCATCCGCTTTGACGTTGACCTCCCACATGGAAAATATTTGGTAAAAGAACTGGAGGCAGCACCGGGATATCTGAAAACGGAAGATACATGGTCCTTTGATGCAACCTATCAGAACCCAGAACTGGAGGTTATCACGCTTACAAAAGAGATTGAAAATCAGCCGACAGTAGTAGAAATCACAAAAACTGATATTACAGATGAAAAGGAAGTAGAAGGGGCAAAACTTCAGATCCTTGATAAAGACGGAGAAATAGTAGAAGAATGGGTTTCCAAAAAAGAGCCGCATAAAGTGTATGCGTTAGAACCGGGCGAATATATCCTGCATGAGGAGGCAGCCCCGGAAGGATATCTTGTTGTATCAGATGTTCCTTTTGTTGTAGAAGAAACGGGAGAAATCCAGAAAGTAGAGATGAAAGATGAACGTCCATCCGGCCAGCTCCTGATTCAGAAGACAGATGCGGAAAATAAGGCTTCGCTTGCAGGTGTAGAATTTGAACTTCGCAATAAAGCTACTGGGGAAGTAGTTGGAACACTGATGACCGGCGAGGATGGAACTGCAAAGAGTGAAGAACTGCCGATTGCAGTTTATGAAGAGGGCAAATATGTAGAACCGATTGTATATGTTCTTGTGGAAACGAAACCGTTAGAAGGCTATGAAGCAAACACAGAGGAGGTGGAAGTGGTATTCGATTATCAGGATGATGAGACAAAACTCATTGAGGTGACAAAAGAAATTGAAAATACCAGAAAGCCTGGAACACCTCCGCCGGATGCGCCAAAAACCGGTGATCATACAAAGATATGGATTCCGGTGATTATTATGGCAGCAGCGATACTTGGCATTGTGGCTATAGTAATCCGTATCCGCAGAAGGAGAAGATAAACGATAATGCTGAAAAAATGTAACATGTAATAATGGAGATTGTCACTTTAAAATTGTGGGTGGCAATCTCTTTTTTTGTTGGAGGAAAAGAGATGCGTCATATAGGAGAAAAGATGATTTTACTACTCTGTATTGCAGTCTTTGGAATTGCAGCTGTAAAACTGATAGATATAGGGAAAGAATATTATGATGGACAGAAAGAATATAAAGAACTGAAGGCGTACATAAAAGAAGTTCCTGTATGTCAGCCGGAAAAAATGAAAGGAGATGAATCGGAAAAGGAAACAGGGAAGGAAATTGATTTTGAAGGACTTCGTAAAATCAATGAGGATCTAGTTGCCTGGATACAGATTCCGGGGATTGGGTTGGATTATCCTGTGGTACAGGGAGAAGATAACGAGTATTACCTCTATCACACTTTTCAAAAAGAAAACAATAAGGCAGGAAGTATCTTTCTGGATTATAGAAACCATGATGATTTTACAGATCGGCGCGTGATCTTATACGGTCATAATATGAAAGACGGCAGTATGTTCAGTAATCTGAAGCAGTATCAGGATTCTGTGTTCCGGAAGAACTCAGATTCTGCATATCTGTATCTACCTGAAAAAACCTATTCTAACACCATCCTCATTGTAGGGATCATTGGCGGCGCTGCGTTTATCGGGAGTTCCCAGATCAGTGAGCCGCTGAGTGCGGAAGTCCTGGCCCATACCCCAGTGATCCAGCGGTATGCCAGTGAATTTGGAATCCCGGAATATGTATCGGTCATCCAGGCAATCATGATGCAGGAAAGCGGCGGGAGAGGAACCGATCCCATGCAGGCCAGCGAGTGTCCGTATAATACCCAGTATCCTAATACGCCTGGTGCAATTCAGGATGCAGACTATTCCATCAAGGTAGGCGTACAGTATTATGCAGATTGTGTCTGGGAAGCCGGATGTAAAAGCCCACAGGATATGGACAAGTTAAAACTTAGTTTACAAGGCTATAATTACGGGAATG
>OHCY01000234.1_pt1 | contig 30886 bp, 26 predicted proteins | sample 1566951 | NCBI WGS metagenome assembly OHCY01 (sample SAMEA3879548, study PRJEB24766) | human gut metagenome | biome: human-associated habitat; feature: feces | place: USA | collected 1985/1987
CACATGAGAAGATACTGGTGCTTGACTTTGGCGGACAGTACAATCAGCTTATCGCAAGACGTGTGAGAGATCACCACGTTTATGCAGAGATAAAAAGCTTTGAAACTCCGATCGAAGAAATAAAAGCAGCAGGCTATAAGGGCATAATCTTCACAGGCGGACCAAACTCCGTTTATGATATGACTTCCCCGCATTATGACAAGGCTATACTTGACCTTGGCATACCAGTCCTCGGCATCTGCTACGGCTGTCAGCTGATGGCCCATAACCTGGGCGGCCGGGTTACCGAGGCCCAGGACGACTCCGCCCGGGAGTACGGCAAGACCGAGACGTATTTCGATTCGGCCTGCAAGCTCTTCAAGGGCCTTCCCGCCCAGGGCATCACCTGGATGAGTCACGGGGACTACATGGAGAAGGTGCCGGAGGGCTTCGCTCTGGTGGCCCACTCCGACGCCTGCCCCAATGTGGCCATCTGCGATGAGAGCCGCGGCTTCTACGGCGTCCAGTACCACCCGGAGGTCAATCACACCGGGCACGGCGTGGACATGATCCGCAACTTCCTCTATGAAGTCTGCGGCGCCAAGGGCGACTGGACCATGGGCGACTACAAGGAGAGCTCCATCAAGGCCATCCGGGAGAAGGTGGGCGGCGGCAAGGTGCTGCTGGCCCTGTCCGGCGGCGTGGACTCCTCCGTGGCGGCAGCCCTGGTAGCCGAGGCCGTAGGCAGCCAGCTGACCTGCGTGTTTGTGGACCACGGTCTGCTGCGCAAGAATGAGGGAGACGAGGTAGAGGCTGTATTTGGACCTGAAGGTGCGTATGACCTGAACTTCATCCGTGTCAATGCCCAGGAACGTTTCTATGCCAGGCTGAAGGGCGTGGAAGAGCCTGAGGCAAAGCGTAAGATCATCGGCGAGGAGTTCATCCGTGTATTCGAGGAAGAGGCAAAGAAGATTGGCGCAGTGGATTACCTGGTACAGGGAACCATTTATCCGGATGTGATTGAGTCCGGCCTGGGTAAATCTGCTGTCATCAAGTCTCATCACAATGTGGGCGGACTGCCGGAGCATGTAGATTTTAAAGAACTGGTAGAGCCTTTAAGGCTGCTTTTCAAGGATGAGGTGAGAAAGGCCGGACTGGAGCTGGGTATACCTGAGTATCTGGTATTCAGACAGCCATTCCCGGGACCTGGTCTGGGCGTCAGGATTATCGGTGAGGTGACAGCTGATAAGGTCCGCATTGTACAGGACGCTGATGCGATTTACAGGGAAGAGATTGCAAAGGCCGGGGTGGACAAGAATCTGGGCCAGTATTTTGCAGCTCTGACTAATATGCGGTCTGTTGGCTGCATGGGCGATGAGAGAACCTATGATTATGCTGTTGCCCTGAGGGCTGTGCTTACATCTGATTTCATGACCGCGGAGTCAGCTCAGATTCCCTGGGAAGTGCTGGGGAAGGTGACCAGCCGGATTGTGAATGAGGTTAAGGGGGTTAACCGGGTGCTGTATGATTGCACGGGGAAGCCGCCGGCTACGATTGAGTTTGAATAACGTCCTAAGTTCCGGGAACCACGTATTTATGCGGGTTCCCGGGCTTTTTTATGCCTCCGTGACATTGCTGTGACATTATAACGTGTAGAGCCATTGTAGAGCCAGCCTGGGAACCGCCAGTTGATTATCAGGAAATTTCCTGCTATAATGCTTTCATGAGCACCGTGTACAGGGTGGCAGCCTCCCATCTTACAAGAGAGGGGAGGTGATGTAGTATGGGAACTTATGAAATTTTAAGTCTGCTCTTTTTGGGCGGCTCGTTCCTTATCGCATTACTGACCTACATAGACAGGCATAACAAGAAATAAAAAATGCCTACCCTGTCAGCCAACAGGATAGGCGCGTCCTCATGAGGACGTAGTACTTAACTTGAGGGCTTCCACCTTGTGGGCGGTTGCTCTTTTATATGCTTATTATACATTATATTTTTAGATTTTGCAAGGCTCAGAGAAATTTCATCGGCAGGCCTCGGCTGGCAAGTTACTGTTCATACGTCAACTTGAAATGAATGAACCGATGGTGTAGACTGAATTCAGTTACAACCATCGGTTTTCTTTATCCAAATATCTGGGATACTCTGTCAAATAGATTCACGTCTTCCTTTTGGCGCATCATAACCAGCATGCTCATGCATTGGCAGAGATAATCGATACTCTCGAAACTCCGGAATGTCACGGCCTGCTTCTGTTTTCGTTTGTACCCTCTCAACAGCCTTTCGGCTTCGTTGTTGGTAGCTGGCACCTGAAGATTATGAAGGAACAGGAGATGGTTTTCTCTGTATTTCTCCATTCGGATCGAAAGATTATATCCTTCCTTAATAATACTCGGTGGCTGGTATGTATTCGTACTCCTCCTTTGCCTTCTCCACGATCTGGTCGTAGCGCGCTTCATATTTTGCGATTTCCTCTTTATCGCAGCCCTTCCCTGGTTCCAGGCTGTTCCGGTAATGGATCATCTCACGGAGCAGGGTATGCATTTGTTTGTTCCACGTACGGTCCGGTTCATTTTCAATGCTGTCCTTGAGCTGGCGCTGGATATGGGCAAGACAGTCCTGGTGGTCCGTTCCATAATTGAAAAAAGTCGACTCATGGTCATGAACCAGAATTCCCTGGTATGTCTCCACCGGCGTTCCCTTTACACCTTCGAGCCCCTTTTTTTTACGTGCAAAATACAGGGCCTTCCCATCAGGGGACGCGCATATAAATACATAGGCGCTTGCTCCGTTCACCTTTGCGTTGGTACAGTCTGTATGCATCACGGGTGACAGCAGCAGGTCCGAAAATATCTTTCTGCGTTCCTGCTCCGTTTTACAGGCAAACTCCCGGCTGAGTCTGCTCACCATGCCTTTCGATAGATTCAGTTTTCCTTCCGTTAAATCTGACAGAAACTTCCTGCTTTTATCAATCGAGGTACAGCAGTCATGGTTGAGCAAAAACAAAAAGGCTTTCACGCTCCCACCGTAATTGACATCATCCACAATCCCGCAAGGGAATTCGGCATGGATCCTCTCCCCTGTTTTTGAGTTGTAGTAAACGTCAGCCTGATATTCGGTTACTTCCAGCTGCACACGCATGTTGACTAGCTGCTTTACAATCAATTTTGATGTTTTTTTGAAATCAGGGTCCTCCACAACTTCCTGTGGCGGCGGTAAAAGGACGGGAGCCGTGGTAGGAACCTGTTTTTTGCGGCTGTGTCCGGCATGTCCGGGCTGCCCGCCGGGTTTCCTGCCTGTTTTTTCTCTGCTATTTTGTATTTTTTTGTGTTTTACAGACAAAGAGGAGGGCAGAGAGGAATTTTCATAATCACGGTTCATCTGGGCCCTTAACTGGAGGTTCCTGCCTTTTTCCTCCTCCAATTCCGTTTTCAGTTTGTAAAGTTCAAGACGCTGTTCCTTTACTTTATCCAGGGCCTCATCCAGCTGGCCCTGCGTTTTGAACAGCCGTTTTTTTAATTGTTCTATTTCTTTTAAAGCTACCGACCATTTTTGGTTGAATTCCTTTTCCAGATCCCCGAACACCTCAAACCATTGGTTCCGGACCGTGATTATCTCACGGCGGGCCCCGGCGAGTTCTTTATCCTGTTCCTTAATCCTGCGCTCAAAGGAGCGGACCGTTTTTTCGTGTTTTTCCTGCATGTCCAGATATTTTTTGCCAGACTTAAAAGCCGCTGCTTCTGCACTGGCTGCTTTAAGCCGGTATTCAAGAGATGTGATGATTTCAAAAAAACGGTTCATATAAGCTGCCTCCTAATCAGGGCCTGAATACCTTGTCAAGTATCTTAGTCAGTTCCCGATTGTGTTCCTTCAGAACCTTAATTGTCTCAGCCTGGACTTTGATCATCTCATTCTGCTGTTCAATCTCCGTTTCCAGGGCGGCAATCAGCTTATCCCTGCTGGAAGTTTTCTTTTCATTATTCCGCTGCATGTCTGGGCCTCACTTTCTATGGAAAGTATATCAGAAGCTGCCGGAAAAAGCGAATCCAATGGTTTGCCTATACTGGCATTTTGACTGTGGAAAAAGATAGCAATACCGTTGAAAACACGTCCTAAAGCAGAAGCTTTATCGGCAATAGTCAGCTTCAAACAGCTCATTTATGTGGATAAGTACCGGCTAAAGAATAGAGAAAGGAAACGACGGTGCCGTTTCCTTTCTCTATTCTAAATTCAGCATAAAATAAAATATTTAAAATCAGCATTTTATACAATAACTAAATGGGGGGTCTGAACAGTAACACTGGCAAGACAATAGACCATGCCGCAGATTTCCAGGTATCCGGCCTGGAAGATTTCTGTAACGGCCAAGGCTGCTTCAATATTCTCGTCCAGCTCCGCTTCATTCTCAAATTCCTCCTGGGTGACCAAAACCTTCTCTTTGGTTTCAGGATCCCATCGGTATATCTCTTCCTGACTGATATCAATAAGTGCAGGCTGCTCCTGAACGTGCCTTTGGAACTGCTGCATAAATTTAAGTAGCTGCTCCTCAACTGACAGATTTCCGGCAATTCCGTGGATTTTGACGATATCCAGTTGAGTAGCCAGCATTTTTTCCTTGTCTGGATAGAGGTGGGCATAGGTTCTCCAGGTAGTTTCCACTTTATCATGCCCCAGGCGCTGCGAAACCATCAAAATGTTGAATCCCATTTCGATAAGCAGTGAGGCATGGGAATGTCGGAGGTTGTGACGACAAGATTGACTAAAATTACGATTTTCTGGTTTAAAGGTATTAAAATTAGCAAGATTATTTAAGGCTTTTCTGATATAATATAAGAAAATGACGAAAAAGTGTTCGAAAAGTGTAGATGATTTTAACATTGTGGTATTTTCCAAGAAAGCAGGATGAATATGGAGCATGAAATTAATAAGATATTTAAAATCAAAGAGCTTGCTTTTTACATAGATCAAAATGTATTTGATTGCCTATTGTTAATCCGACAGGCATCTGAAACATATATTCCTTACGGCTCACAGCTAACAATGAGTGAATTATTAAATGGTAAAGAATCGTCTAATAAAACGCTTTGGGAAGTTGTGGCTAATCCAGAAAACTTTAGGAATAGAGATTATATTTCTGTTATTGAATATGCAATGCGTCTGATAGAACCACAACTTCCCTTTTTTGATACTTTGATTACAGATTTACACTCTGCAAAAATAGATGAATCCGCTTTGGATAAAATGATTGACATAATATCATATTTCCCATTAAATTCTATGTCATTATCGACACTCTACGAATACCGATTATGTAAAGACACACGGGGTACAACTTTAAAATATGGTGATTTTTACACACCAATCCATGTTGTTCGATTCTTAGTACAGTTGTTAGATATCAAGGGGAAAGCTACCGTCTATGATCCCTGTTGTGGAAGTGGATCTATATTATGTAAAGCAAGCAAATTTTGTCCTAATGTGACTATACAGTTGTATGGGCAAATATTAGATGAGAGCACTTATAAAATGTGTAATATGAATCTTTTTTTGCATGGTATCTATGCTGATTTAGGAGATAAACCTGCCAATACATTACTTGAGGATTTACATATGAATTGGCAATTTGATTATATTATTTCTAATCCTCCGTTCAACCTTGCAAATTGGTATGACAATGAAGACATAGTAAGGGACGAAAGATGGAAATATGGTCTTCCTCCTCGAAAAAATGCTAATTACGCATGGCTTCAACATATAATTAGTCATTTAAAAGAAAATGGGCGTGCAGTTGTCCTCTTACCAAATGGCAGTTTGACAACTCAAAATAATGCAGAACTCAATATAAGGAAAAAAATTCTTATTGATGGTTTTGTTGAAGCTATTATTGCACTTCCTGCAGGACTTTTTTACAACACTAATATCCCATGTTGCATTTGGGTTTTAAATAAATGTTTTAAACAAAATATATACGTGCTTTTAGTTGATGCCAGACATATTAAATTTGCTATTCATGGAAATGATGCTACACAGGTTGACGAGCTATTAAAACTGGTACAGCAACATACAAAGAAAGCTTCACGTAAAAGAACAGAATGGTATGCAGTTGTCTCACTAGACGAAATTGGACAAAAACATTATATATTGAGTCCGAACTATTACACTAAAAAAAATGAAATATCTTTAAACGCTATACAGAAAAGTTGGCGGCATTTTGTCAAAGCTATTGATACGATTTGTTTAATACTGACAGATGAGAACCTTTATGCACATCTTGTACAATGGAAGCATTTAGCGCCTTCTACAGATTGGAGCAATGTATTTTTATCAGAAATATATTCAATATTTGGAGGTGTAACAAAAGAAAAGGAGGCTTTTGGACATGGCTTTCCAATGGTGGATATGAAAACAATCCTCCACAATCCATATTTGCCGGATTCATTCTCTACATCTGTTGAGGTGTCAAAATGGGAAATTCAAAAATACAATATAAAATGTGGTGACATACTTTTAAATCGGACTAGCGAAACAATCGATCAACTAGCCTGTTGCAGCGTCGTAACTAAAGATTGCAGTGCCGTTTTCGGAAACTATGTAAAAAGACTTCGTCCCAATAAAGAAGGGATCGTTGATCCTCTTTATATGTCAGGCTATTTTCGCAGTACGATCTACCGCCGAGAAGTTGAAAGGGTCTCCCCAGTTTATACAACACGTGCAAATATGAATATTAATAGACTTTCAGCAATGAACATTTATTATCCGAATCTTGAAATGCAAAACAAAATTGGAAGTACTCTTATTTCCGTGTATCAATTTCAGGAAAAGAATCAGGATAAAAAACTGAATGCATCATTGGATGTATTTGTAAAGTTGCTAATTGAACAGTTTATTACATACCCTGTACTTTGCCTAGAAAAGGAAGGATAAGATAAAATGACTCAACAAGAACAAATGAAGCTTGTGCTTCTCTATACTCTTTCCGAATTAGACGGAGGGGGGCAAAGAAGTTATGTGTTAGATTATATTAATAGTAGCAATTACTGGTACAAAAACGATCAACGGGATATCATCAGAGCCTCTCGAAATGAAAGTGTTTGGCGAAACAATTTTTCATTTGAGCGGCAACATTTAGTTGAGCATGGATATATGCGGAAGAATGGTAATGGAAAATGGTTAATCACGGACGACGGAAAAGCACATCTTGAATATTTAATTGAAAAGACTAAAAAATTAAAATCAAGTGCCCCTGTTTTTTTTACACCATTATTTTTTCAAAAGCTATTTGCAATTCAGAGCTTTGATGAAGCTGCAGAAGATCAGCAGCTTGTGGAGCAAATATCTCAAATAGGCAGTGAGATAATAGATACCCGAACAGAAATTTTAAACACGCCTCAACCAAAGGGAGCCATATCTCACCGCTCTGGAAATCAAATCGTTTATCTGAGAGATGCTACTGTAGCTAAGCGAGCACTTAGCCGTTCAGGCCATTTATGCGAAATAGATAGAACCCATAGATCGTTTCTACGCAGATATGGCAATATTTTATACATGGAACCTCATCATTTAATCCCTATGTCGTTCACTGATTACTTTGGAGTAAATTTAGATAGGGAACAAAATATTTTTTCACTTTGTAGTAATTGTCATAATCAAATTCACTATGGAACTAGAGAAGATGTCAGGCGGCTGGTTTCTAAATTGTTTCTTTTACGAGAATGCGAAATTTGTTCAATTTTAGGCAAAAGTATTACTCTTGATGAACTTTTTCAGATTTATAGAGTTCTATAGTATGCACGTTAAATAGGACTTTTTTGTCGTGGCCTTGACATAAGGGTGACGAATGTCATGCACCCGGATCGGCTCCAGGCCGGCCAGCTTTGCCACTCGTTTGATATCCTTAATAAGGAAATTCTTGGTAAAATAAAACAGGCGCGCCTATGGATCCGGCTCATATAGGGAGTTATAATAGTCCATGGCCTCGTTGTATAAAAACTGCGGTATGGTAAGCACCGTCGGCTGGAATCTGTTTTGGGTGTAAGAAGATACTGGATACCTTTTACTACCTCAAAGTTTTTATCAATATTAAGGCGGTATTCCTCTACATCATTATATGTAAAATCCTCTATTGTTAGGGCTAAAAGCTCTCTTTCGTGGATTCCTGTCCAAAAAAACACATTGAAGGCCAGCCAGCCGGCAGCCTTGTCCTCAAAATCAATAAAGCGCTCAAACCGGTCGAGTGTCCATATCTGCATAGCGTCAGCATCGGATTTCCCAATAGTACCCGCCTGTTTACAAGGATTATTTTGCAGTTGATAATATACCGTGGCATAATTCATGATAGCTTCAGGTAAGAAAATCCATGTGGAATGGTTAATCATGCTTGACTAATTGGCATATATATGACATAATGACAATATAGTGACCGGTCAAAAAGGAGGTTCAATTATGGCTCAGAAAACAATACCAGGGAACAAGTTTCTTGCAATGCAGATAAAACTTAGGCGCAACGAACTGGGATTGACAATTGAGGAAGCTGCATCACGGGCAGGAGTTGGGACAAAAACATGGAGCCGATATGAGGCGGGCGAATCCATTCGCAGGGATAAAAGTAAAGGGATTTGTAAGGCTTTGAATTGGTATAGTCTACCGGATCAGGATGAAGAAAACAGCGAACAAATATCTGTTGAGGAATATAAAAATCATGAGGCGTGGTCTCAGTTTCTGAATAGTGAGTTTGGCATCCGAGCTGCTATATCCTTTGCTGCGGGCAGTGATATACTGCTCGACCACATTAAGGAGGATATGGCCGAACTCGCTTCAATGCCCGTTGGGACTCACATTGGGCAACTGGATTTGTCTTGGTTGAACGGTAGTCTCCCGGAACAATTCTTGATGCAGTATAATTATGAATTTCTATACCAGATGAAGAGCACCCTGCTTGAAATGAGGACGCGTGCAAAGAGTGGATTGTCCATGACCGCCCATAGCGTGATGGAAGAACTTCTCTTCTATCTCTGCAATGAGGAGTCCTCTGTCTTGATTGAACTTAGTGGCGGTATCCGTGAGATCGAAGATAACGATACCGCCAATTCCGAAGAGTGGATGTTTGATTTGTTCGATGATATGGATATTATCAGTTCTCTATATTCCAATGAAAGCTTGGATGTGGATCACCCGTATCATTTTTCACACTGGGCAGACCAACAGTTTTATACAGATTGATTCTAAGTCCAATAATAGACAGAAAGTGGAGAAAGAACAAACTGGGAATGTAGGGAGCTCATGTTTGAACAAATGAAATGGAAAAACGTTTATGACCAATGGAAAACAGGCTGTTATCAATTTTCTGAATTGCTTTTCAGTACGGTATCTGCCGAGATATGATGAATCAATCGGTAAACTAGATTCAGTACATTGAGATGTTATTTATATTTTTCTATACAAAGAATTTGATAGATTTAAGCTGAAATAATGAGCTTTTAATTTTTTTCAATAAAATTCGTGATACTCAGTATTATTCAATAAGGGTAAATATGAATTTGAGAACAAAAAATCAACAATTCAGAATATATGATGAGTTGAGGCAAAAACGAAATATATTTGCGAAAATATAAACAACTTAATAAACCATACCGCAAATTTCCAAGTATCCGGCCTGGAAGCATTGTTATAGTATGGAATGGAGGACTACCCAATGAATATACAAATCTTCGGAACAAAAAAATGCTTTGACACAAAGAAAGCCGAACGCTACTTCAAAGAGCGGAACATCAAATACCAATTAATCGACTTAAAAGAAAAAGGCATGAGTAAGGGGGAATACACAAGTGTGAAGCAGGCCGTGGGCGGTCTGGATGTTATGTTGAATGATGATTGCAAAGATAAGGACGCACTGGCATTAATCAAGTACATTGCTGCTGAAGACCGGGATGAGAAAATCCTGGAAAACCAGAAAGTCCTGAAGTCGCCCATTGTCAGAAATGGTAAGAAGGCTACAATTGGTTATCAGCCCGAAGTATGGAAGACATGGGATTAAACCGGATTAAATTATATGGATCTAACTCGACTTAACTTATCCCATTGCAACTCACTCAATGCAACTTACTCAATACAATTTACCCCAATGCTGCGAAACTTACCCCAACCAAGCCCAACTCAACCAGGCCCAACTCAACCAAACTCAACCAAACTCAACCAAACCAAACTTAACCCCAACCCAACCACAAGCACCACCTGCCCACAATTATAAGAATAAAAAGGGGGTCAATCCCATGGAAACACTCCGCGTGGCTGTCTGCGATGATGACAGGGTATACCTGGAGCAGATTAAAGAGGAAATAAAAGAGTATATCGGCAGTATGCCGGGAACCGTGGACATGCAGGTAAGCCTTTTTACCGATGGACGCAGGTTATATGAAGCAGGGCAGCAGCATCCCTTTGACCTGGTGTTTCTGGATATTGAGATGCCGGAGAGGGATGGGTTCTGGCTGGCAGAGCAGCTGGGCATTAGCTGTCCGGAGACCCGGCTTATATTTGTTTCCAGTCATGAGAGCTGGGTGTTTGATGCCCACGAATATATGCCCCTGTGGTTTGTGAGGAAGGGACTTTTGAAACGGGATATGGGCCGGGCGCTGCAGAAGTATTTTCAGGTGACGGCCCGCAGGAAAATCAGTTATAAAATTCAGGGGGGCTTTGGCGCAGGCGAGGTGCTTCTGCGGGATATCATGTACATAGAGTGTAATGGCCATACACTGACCTACAAAATGTCCGGCGGAGCGGAGTACTCTGTTTACGGGAGCTTAAAGCCTGTGGCGGAGGAACTGAGGGATTATGGTTTTTTACGTATTCACCGGAATTATCTGGTGAATCAGGCGTATATTTCCCAGATAGAAAAACAGGATGCTGTTCTTAAAAACGGGGCAGTTATTCCTATGGGAAGGGACAGAAAAAAAGGCGTAAGGGAGATGATGATGGAGTATGGGAGAAAGCACGGCAGCCGCTTATGTGATTGATGTATTGTCCACCCTCGTGGCAATGGAATATATGGACCATGGTTTTGATAAGAAATATTCCGGTGCTGCCCGAATCATGCTGTTTACAGGCGGATGCCTTGCCTATTATGGAATCATGGTCCTGCTCAACCGTTATATTGTCTTTGAAGGATTCCTGGGAATCAGCTATGGCGTGGTATTGACAGCATATGGCTTGATTGCCCTGAATGGGAAGGCGCAAAAGGTCATTGTCCACAGTCTTTTGTGGATTCTGATAGCCATCAGCAGTTCTTATATGATCTATGGGACATTGGGGATTATTACAGGCAGAAGTCTTAATACACTGATGATCATGGACCGGGACGCGGTGGTATTTCCCATACTGGCAGGATGTGCCCTTAAATTTTCCATGGGCCGGGCAGCTCTGGCACTGTACGGACGGAAAAAGGGACCGGTCCAGGCTGAGGATGGAATGCTGGCAGGAACATTTTTCTGCATGTTTATTCTGATTATGGGAATGTTTCTTATGGAGGAAGGCAGACTGGACCAGAGAGGGAGATATGTTCTGGCTCTTTGTATGTTAATGGGAATTTTTGGGGTGATTGTTTTTATAGGAGGCTTTTACCACAGGCTGGAGCGGTACCGGAGGGAAGAACGCGAGGCGGAATTCAAAAGAGAAACCAAGTGCCAGCAGGAGGAACAGATTCGGGATTTATACAGAATGGGCCGGGAGGTAAACCGCCTGCGCCATGATATGAAGGGGCGCCTTAATGTGTTGTACCGCCTGGTGGCAAAGGAACGGTACGCAGAGGCGGCCGAATATATTGAACGCATGGGAGCAGACCTGGGAAACTATCCTGAACTGCCCCAGGATACAGGCAATGAGGGATTAAATGCAGCCCTGATTAAAGCGGTTCAGGAGTGCAGGGAAAAGGAAATCCGGTTCCGGTATGTGGTTATGGGAAGGCCGGACAGGATTGACAGCATGGACATGGGCACCCTATTGTATAATCTGCTTTCTAATGGAATCGAAGCCTGCATGGCGGTTGAGACAGAACGTGAACTGGAGCTGGTGGTGAGGGAAGAGGACGGAACAACCGAGATTTTCATGGAAAATACCATATCAGGGTCTGTGCTGAAGAACAATCCCAATCTTGAAAGCAGAAAACAGGATAAGAGGTATCATGGGTTTGGAATAGAGAGCATACGGGGTATTATTGGAAAATATCAAGGACATTACAGTTACAGGGAAGAATCAGGACGGTTCATTCAGGAAATTGATTTGCGAGATGGCTGAATGATACCGTCTTGCTTTTTGTGCCGAAATAGTACGGCTTATGCTGTACCAATTGTTTTTTTACAATTCATACGTATAATAAAACTGGAAAGAATGACTGAAACATTTCTGCATTCTATCACGGAAATGCCATTGTTACAAAAGAGGAGGAAACAGTATATGACAGCCCAGAACAAAGAAACATACTTAGAGAGTATGAACGAGGAGTACAAGCAAAAGCATTATCCGGAAGGATCTGTGTTTAAGGCTCATAAAAAGGCTATGAAGGGAGTCAATGCGGGCCTGGGCCTGTTTTTTATGGGAGCCTTTCTGGCGGGCAGTCTAGCCGGCCTGGTCTGGTCCGTAAACAGAACCCTGGAAATCATCCGGGATAAAGAGGAAAATATGCTGGGAGTGGGAATCGGGATTTCGGTTTTCTTTCTTTTGCTGGTGGCGGTATTCGGAGTAGCTGTTTTTTTTATAACCAAAGATATTAGAAAGACTGTGGATGATTGGATTCGCGTTGCTGCCAAGGCCGGCGGATTAGAGGAACAGGAGATACGGGAATTTGACAAACAGGCCATGGGTCCGGACAGCCTGATTCTGAATCACCTTGGAAAGCTGAAATCCTTTACCACCGGGCAGAAGAGGGGAATTCTGACCAGGGATTATATCTGTCTTTACGGCGGCAACATGCCATGCGTATTGAAACTCAGCCGGCTTACACAAGCGTACATCAAGGATAATACATACTATGTGAAAGTCGGAAAAACCAGAAAGCAGGCTCATTACCTGACCATCCATCTGATGACTGAGGATAAAAAAACAGCATGGGCCGAGACATCACAGGAGGCTGCCAGGGCGCTTCAGGAGGAATTGGAGAGCCGGTGTCCCGGAATTGACACTGCCGGCGGATCGGTACTGCCGGGATAACAATGAGGGGGATATGGTATGGGAAGCGATAATACAAACAGGAGAACGGTGGAAACAGAATTCAAAAAGGCCATGGTGCGCGTCAATGTGCCTGTAGGTCTGTTGGTAACTGCCTTTGGGATTGGCCTGATGGTACTGGTAGGCAGCTATCTGATAAAGTATTTTCGGGGTGCAGTTCCGCTCCGTGAGGTATACGGGACAGAGCAGGCCGGGGATGAATATGTAAGCTTTGATATAAGCTATGTGCTGGATGCCTTCATGGAAAGCTACCGTACCCGCAGCGGGGTGCGCACCAAGAGCAGTATATATTATCTGGTGCTGGATGAGGAGGCAGGAGCTGTTCCTGTGCGTATTTCCGGTAAAATGGAGGCGGAAATGGACCGGATTATGGATGAAACCTGGGATTATTTAAAGGGTGTGCGTTCCGAGCCGCCTCAGGGAATGCACGTGGAAGGCACCCTGAAGAAACTGAAGGGTGATGGCAAAAAATACTATGACAGGGCGGTCCGGAGTTTTGACCTGGAGACGGAAACGGAGAGTTATTATTTTTGGGCAGGCATGCTGGATAACCAGACACCCTCCAGTGCCATGGGAACCACCGGCCTCGGGGCCGTTATCGCGCTCCTTGGGCTATTTATCCTGTCCTCCATGCTTAAAAAACATCATGTCGCAGCAGTACAGACGTTTCTGGACAGCCATAAAACCATAAACAGAGAAAGGCTGGATGAAGATTTCCGGAATGCCCGGAAGATAAGCGGCACATTCTGGATTGGTGAGGATCTTACATATGGAATCGTGGGTAAGCCAGTGATTCTGGTGAACCAGGAACTTAAAAAGGTTCGGTTCCAGGTAAAAAAGGTAGGGCGCGGCACCAGTACGGAGCTGGTGTGCGTGATGGCGGATGGAAAGGAATACGAATTTACGATGAACCGGAAAGACGCGGATGAGGCCATAGCTCTTTATCACGCAAAATTTCCAGCCCTTAAAATGGCTTCCAGCCTCAAGGGAAAGCTTATGGTGCCAGAGGATGGGGATACAGAAAGCAATTAAAGTCAATGAAATAAAATAGAAAAGCAGGGTATAAAAATCCTGCATAAGAAGTAAATTATGAGAACAAACACCGGTAGGTACGGACTTGGAGCCGTTATTTCCCGGTGTTTGTTTGTATTTTGCCTGTCCTGCCAAAACCGCAGGCACAGGCTTATGGGCCGGTTTATCTGCCGGTCCGCATCATCTCAAGTTCAACAATATTCCCAAATCCGGTATCCTGCGTAAATGTATTACCGGTAAGCATAAAACCCATATGCTCATAAAAACCAATTGCGGGGTTATTGCCCCGGAGGACATATAATACGGCTTCTTTATGGGGCATCATACTCAGGGATTTTTCCATAAGAGCTCTGCCTATGCCGTGGCCTTGATACTTTTTTAGTACATAAAGGGCATTTATTTCAGACATGCTTGTTTTTCGTGTATATTCCCTTGCATCCGGTGAATACCATATGAAGCCTGCTACTGTTTCGTCCACAAGGGCCACATAGGTGTCCTGAGGATGCTTCAGCGTGGACTCATAACAAGACTCAAGTTTTCTGTTATCAAGAAATTCATCTGGCATTAATCCCCTGTATGTTTCAAACCAGGCCGCATACTGGACATATGCTTTGCCATAATAATGTTTTTCTGTCATTTCCGTAATTGTATAAATCATTTATCCACCTGCTGTGTATTGATATATGAAGAAGCTGCGGCAGCCTGTTGCTGCTTAGCGGTATTATTATATCGCATAATAATGAATCTGTCCATTAAGGGCAAGAGAATCCATATGTCTTTAGATACCATTCTGTATATATATGCTCACTGGTTGGAGCTGTCTTAATAAGATAAGAGCAGGATATATGGAAAAATTCTGTTAAAGCCTTTATTTCAAAATTATAATTGCAGTACCATATTAATACCAATCAAACAAAACTACAAAATCTAATAGATATAGAATATGCACAAAAAATGATTAATATATTTTAAAATATGTACATATTTACAAAACATACAAAGTGTGTTATATTGACACTATGATAGAAACAATGGTAACAATGGAAACAAACAATAAAACATTATAAATGTTGCCCAACAGAAGGAAAGGACAATTGGAATATCTATGATTCATTACGCCGAAGTGTGGAAAATCAATAAGGACTCTAAAATCCCATACACGGACCAGCTGGTCAGGAATATCAGATGGAGCATTTTTACCGGAGAGGTGCGGTGGACAGAAAAGCTTCCTCCCATCCGCGTACTGGCGGATGAGCTGGGAATCAGCATTAATACGGTGCGCAATGCATACAAGCGGCTGGAGCAGCAGGAGCTGGTGGTTACCAGGCCCCATATTGGGACCATTGTGCAGACAGAATCCATGGACAAAAAAAAGCTGGAGGAGGAATTGGTCACATCCATTAAAAACGCCATTTATTATCAGCTTTCTGTGGACGAGGTACGGAGCATTGTGGACAAGGTCCTGAAGGAGATTGAAGAGAGCAAGAAGAAAAGCGTTATTTTTGTGTATGAGGAAAAGAATATAGGCCACCGGTTCGCCATGCAGATTGCCAGAGAAGCGGATGTACAGGTTGAGGAGGTCCATCTGGACCAGCTGCGGGATTATCTGGAGGAACACCGGGATCAGATTGAACACCTTGACGCAATCATCACCACATATTTTCAGTATGCACAGGTGAGGAGCATAGCCAGAAGCTACCAGCCTATTATTTACGGTATGACAGTGGAGGTTGCCCCGGATGTGATGGAGGCGCTGCAATCCCTGGAGTCAGGTTCCGTGGCAGCGGTTATCTGCAAAAAGGAAGAGTCGGCGGACGGCTTTGTGAATCTGGTTCACAGGATGTGCCCTGAGCTGGATGTGGAAGTTTACTACGAGGATAAGAGGAGCGGGTGGAAGAAGATTGCCCAAAAGGCATCGGTCATCTGTGTAAGCCCTCAGCTGGCGGAGAAGGTACGGCAGTGTGACTGGAAGATTCCGGTGTATGAGATGTGGGACAGAATCAATGAGCAGTCCATGAACATGCTTAAGGATTATCTTCATTAAATCATATCAGGAATGTAGATGATAACAGAAATGAAGACAATAACAGAAATGAAAGCTTTAAGAAGATAAAAACGGAATGGAGCTGGAATATGGAAGAGAAGCTGTTGGAAATTAAGGATCTGAGCGTGGAGTATACGACGGACGAGGACATTGTAAAGGCAGTCAATCACGTATCCCTCACCCTGAACAAGGGGGAGACCATTGGTCTGGTGGGAGAGACCGGCGCCGGTAAGACCACCCTTGCCCTTTCCCTCATGCGCCTTCTGCCAAAGGTATCGGGGAGGATTACCGGCGGAGAAATCATGTTTAACGGGGAGGATTTGGTAAAAGCAGCCGAGGAGGACATGCGGAAGGTCAGGGGAGAAAAGATATCCATGATTTTTCAGGATCCCATGACCAGCTTGAATCCGGTCCTTACAGTGGGGAACCAGATTGGTGAGGCCCTGGAGCTTCACATGGACCTGACGCCTGAGGAAAAGCAGGAGCGGATTGAGGAAATGCTTAAGCTGGTGGGGATTGCGGAGAGCCGTAAAAAGGATTACCCCCATCAGTTTTCCGGGGGTATGAAGCAGCGTGTGGTCATAGCAATGGCCCTGGCCTGCAAGCCTGAGCTTTTGCTGGCCGATGAGCCTACCACGGCCCTGGATGTGACCATTCAGGCGCAGATTCTGGATATGATGCAGGAGCTGAAGGAGAAAATCAACACGTCCATCATCCTGATTACCCATGACCTGGGGATTGTGGCTGAGATATGCGACAAGGTGGCAATCATGTACGCCGGAGAAATCATTGAGTACGGCACGGCGGAAGATATATATGAAGGAAAGAACAGACATCCTTATACGGAAGGACTGTTTGGCTCCATACCGGATTTGGAGGTGGAAAGCAGGAGGCTCAATCCTATTGACGGACTGATGCCGGACCCCACGGATTTACCCCCTGGGTGCAAGTTCCATCCCCGTTGTCCTAAATGTATGGATATATGTAAGAATGCCCAGCCGCCGGAATGTGTGGAGGGAACCCATATGATTCGGTGCCACTTGTACCAGGATGGACCGGAAGGTGTCTCATAACCCGCTCCCGCCGTCTGTCCTGTGGAATCCGCCTGGCTCTGCCCGGGACCTCTGGCCACAAAGCAGGCTACGGCGCAAATATAATAACCGCTATATTTTTAAGGCACCAAGACAAGGTATAAGGAGAAATTGGCATGTCTGATAAAAAAATATTACTTGAGACGAAATCTTTAAAAAAGTATTTCCATACTCCTGCCGGTGAACTCCATGCAGTGGACGATGTGAACATGCAGATCATGCAGGGACAGACCCTGGGAGTGGTAGGGGAATCCGGGTGCGGCAAGTCCACGCTGGGCAGAACCATACTGAGGCTGTCAGAGCCTAATTCAGGGCAGATTTTCTTTGACGGCAAGGACATCTTAAAATGCGGAAGGAAGGATATGCAGAATCTGCGCACGGATATGCAGATTATTTTCCAGGACCCGTATGCGTCCCTGAATCCGCGTATGACAGTCAGCGAAACCATAGGGCAGCCTATGATGGTGAACAAGATCTGCCGGAAGAAATCTGAGGTGGAAAAGCGGGTGGCTGAACTGATGGACACGGTGGGCCTGGCCTCCCGTCTGTACAATGCGTATCCACACGAACTGGACGGCGGACGCCGCCAGCGCATTGGGATTGCCAGGGCCCTGTCCTTAAATCCAAAGTTCATTGTCTGCGATGAGCCGGTATCGGCTCTGGATGTTTCCATCCAGGCACAGATACTGAACCTGTTAATGGACTTGCAGGAGCAGAGAGGACTTACATATATGTTCATCACCCATAACCTGTCTGTGGTAAAGCACATTTCCAATGAAATCATGGTCATGTATCTGGGCCAGTGTATTGAAAAGGCTTCCAGCAGGGAACTATTTAAGAATCCGCTCCATCCTTATACCCAGGCGCTTTTGGATTCCATACCGGTACCCAGGCTTCAGGGAAGGAACAGGAAAAGACAGAGCATAAAGGGAGAAATCGTGAGTCCCATTGACCCGGCTCCGGGCTGCCGTTTTGCGCCGAGATGTCCAAGGGCAACGGAAAAATGCATGGGTCATGATATTCCTTTGAAAAATGTTTCAGAGAACCACCAAGTTGCATGTGTATTATTTAACTAAATTACGGGAGGTAAACAGATGAAGAAGAAACTAATCAGCATGCTTTTAGTGTGTGCAATGGCAGCCGGTGCCCTGGCTGGGTGCGGAGGAAGTTCAGGGGGCAGCTCAGGGGGAGGCGCTGGTGCAGGAACCGAGAAGGCGGCGGATGCAGGAACCCAGGAAGGCGGAAAGGATACCATCAAAATTGCTGTGTATTCCGACTTTGCGGGCTTTGACCCATATAACAGCGGCATGGACCTGGATAAGGTGGTGTACAGCAATATATTCGACTGTCTGCTGCGCTATTATGACGGCAAATATGAAAATGTATTGTGCAAAGATTACAGCATCAGCGAGGACGGCACAGAGTATACCTTCAACCTGAAGGAAGGCGTTAAGTTCCATAATGGAGAGACCCTGACTGCGGGCGACGTGGTTTTTTCCATGATGCGCGCCAAGGAATCCAGTGAGATGTCTAATTTCACAAAGAATATCGTCAAGGCGGAAGCCGTGGATGACCTGACGGTAAAAATCGTTTTGGACCAGCCATATGTACCGTTCCTGACAGCAGTGGCCTCCACGGTCTGTATCATGAATGAGAAGGCGGTAAATGAGGCCGGCGACAACATCAGGCAGATGCCTGTCGGTACAGGACCATATAAATTTAAACAGTGGGATTCCGGCTCCCAGGTTGTCCTGGAACGCTTTGATGATTACCATGATGCCCTGCCTCAGATTAGAGAGGCCAACTATGTGGTGCTGACTAATCCGGAGACAGCGCTTACAGCTCTTCAGACAGGTGAGATTGATATGACGTACACCATCCCGCCAATCGCGGTGCAGGAGCTTAAGGACAGCCAGGATCTGGTGCTGGATTTGAATCCTACCATGGGTAGCGGATACATAGTTATGAACCTGGAAGCGCCCTTCTTAAGCGACCCGAATTTCCGTATGGCCCTGGCTTATGCCACCAACCGGGAACATATCGTGGAAGTGGGTATGGACGGTGTTGCCAAGGTATCCAGCCTGTTATGGGATGAGAGGACCGCTGGGTATTCCGGCAAGTACACAACACCTGAGTTTAATCTGGATAAGGCGAAAGAGTATCTGGCAAAGACTGACTATAATGGAGAGGAAATCCCCTTCGTGGTCGGCTATGAGAACTATAAGAAAATTGGCGTTGTCTACCAGGAAGAGTTAAAACAGATTGGCGTGAATATTTCCGTGGAACAGCTGGAGGCCAATACATGGGTTTCCGATATGAAGTCCGGTAATTTTGCCATGTCCACCATCGTACAGACTATGGACCCTGATGTGGATTTCTGGAGTACGGTGTTCATGTCCAGCGCCATCGGCGGATATAATTTCTCCAGGCTTAATGATGCGGATGTTGACAAGGCTTTTGAGGACGGTTCCGTATGTCAGGACCCGGAACAGAGAAAGGACATTTACTCTGTTATAGAGAAGAAGCTGTACGAAGATACAATCATAATCCCGATTTATGACCGTGTGGTTACATGCGCATACAATAAGGGAGTCACGGTAGACAGATCCTATGATTCCGGTTTCTCAACCCTTCGGGATATGCACTGGGATTAAGGCCGGCATGTTTTAAGCCGGATGTCTGAACTACCGATATCTGAAAGGAAGCATATCTATGATTAAATATGTTTTGAAAAGGTTGCTGCTGATGATTCCGGTATTGCTGGGCGTGTCGTTCATCGTATATGGTATCATGTCATTTACACCGGGTGACCCTGCCTCTGCCATCCTGGGAACATCGGCAACAAAAGAACAGATTGATAAGCTGAATGAAGAATTGGGGATGAACGACCCGTTTGTGGTGAGGTATGTGCACTATCTGGAAGATGCCCTTCACGGGGACTTCGGAACCTCCTACAGAACCCGTCAGCCTGTATTTGATGAAATCTTTTCCCGTTTTGGCGTGACATTCCGCATAGGTGTGCTTTCTATCTGCCTGGCAGTGATGATAGGTGTTCCCATCGGCGTCATATCGGCGGTGCGGCAATATTCGGGCCTGGATTTTGTCAGCACCATATTGGCCATGTTTTTTGCCGCAGTGCCCCAGTTCTGGCTGGCAATGATGTTTGTTATGCTGTTTTCGCTGAAGCTGGGCCTTCTGCCATCCACCTTCACAGGAGTGGTCACCATGAAGCATTTTATCATGCCTGTGGTGACCCTGGCCATGGCCACGGCAGCCAGCATACTCAGGCTGACCCGTTCCAACATGCTGGAGACCATCCGCCAGGACTATGTAAGGACAGGACGGGCAAAGGGAGCGTCTGAACATACTGTTATTTACAAGCATGCGCTGAGAAATGCGCTGCTGCCGGTTATCACGGTCATTGGAAATGAATTCGGCTACCTGTTGGGAGGCACCGTACTGGTGGAATCCATTTTCGGAATACCGGGACTGGGCTCCCTGACCATCACGTCCATCCGCTCCAAGGACATTCCCCAGACAACTGCCTGTATCCTGTTTCTGGCAGCCCTCAATGTGGTGATTATACTGATTGTGGACATTTTATACGCATACATTGACCCAAGAATCAAAGCCAAATATGTAGGAGGTGTTAGACGTGCCAAACGACAACCTGCAACCTGATACAGTTAAGAAAGACAGGAAGAAACAGAGCCGTGCGGCTGAGATATGGAAACGCTTCCGAAGGAGCAAGCTGGCTATGGTTGGCTTTGTCATTATCGTAACCGTGGTCCTTCTGGCGGCCTTTGCATCGGTTATCTGCGACTATGAGGCGGATGCCATTACCCAGAATTATGATGCCAGATTTCTGGGGCCCTCCCTGCACCATTTGTTTGGAACGGACGATTATGGCCGCGACATTTTTGCCCGTGTGCTCTTCGGGGCTAGGGTGTCCCTGACCGTTGGCATTGTATCCACGGCAGTGGCCTGTCTGATTGCCTGTCTGCTGGGGTCCATCGTGGCTTATTACGGGGGCAAGGTGGATACGGTGCTGATGCGCATACTGGACGTATTTATGGGGATTCCAACACTGCTTTTGGCTATTGCCATAGCGGCGTCCCTGGGAGCCGGTATACGCAACCTGATTCTGGCGCTCATTATTTCCCAGGTACCCGGCTTTACCAGGGTGGTCCGGTCCGCGGTATTTAATATTGTGGACATGGAGTACATAGAGGCTGCCAAGGCTTACGGCTGTTCCCCTGTCTTCATCATAGTAAGACACATATTACCCAATGCAGTGGGAACAATTATAGTGCAGGCCACCATGGCTGTGGCGGCGCAGATTCTGAATACGGCAGCCCTGAGCTATCTTGGCCTGGGCCAGCAGCCGCCGGCTCCGGAGCTGGGCTCCATGCTTTCCGACGCAAAGGAGTATATGCGCTACTCTGTATGGGGTGTACTGTTTCCGGGGCTGACCATTGCAACCATTGCCTTATCCCTGAATCTGGTGGGGGACGGCCTGAGGGATGCCCTGGACCCAAGACTGAAAAATTAGTACTGCGTTTAATGAATTTGCGCAATACAGCACCGGAGCCTGCAGGAACAGGCTCTGATGAAAGGGGAGAATTCCCTCCTTGCAGCCGGCCGGTATGGGCGGCCCGGGAGGGGGCTCCCTACGGTTATTTTAGCGGAGTATTTTCCCCGCAAAAAGGAGGATAAACGATTTGAAATATAATTTTGATGAACCAGTGGACCGAAGCCGTAATTTTTCTGCAAAGTATGATGAATGCGCCAGAAAATTCGGCAGGGAAGGCCTGATTCCCATGTGGATTGCAGATATGGACCTGAAAACTGCCCAACCCATCATGGACGCCATGGAGGAGAGAAACAAACAGGGGATATTTGGCTACACCACGCGGCCTGCTTCCTACTATGAAGCTGTGTGCCGGTGGCAGAAGGACCGCAACGGTTATGACTTTGACAAAAGCCTGGCGGCGTTTGCCCTGGGCGTCATTCCGGCTATCTGCACCATTGTGCGCGAGTTTACGGAGCCGGGCCAGGAGGTGATGTATTTTACTCCGGTCTACTCTGAATTTCATGATTCCGTTGTCAACAGCGGCAGGACTCCGCTGACTGTTTCACTTAAGGAGCAGGACGGGTATTATGAAATTGATTATGAGGCTTTTGAGGAGGCCGCAAAGCGCAGGCCCGGCCTTTTAATCATGTGCAATCCGCACAACCCGGTGGGGCGCTCCTGGACAAGGGAGGAGCTGGAAAAGGTAGGGGATATATGCGTCCGATACCAGATACCCATTATTTCCGATGAGATTCATTCCGACCTGATGCTGTATGGACACCGCCATACTGTTATGGCAGGTGTTTCCGGAGAAATTGCTGATATTACCATCACCTGCACCTCGGCTACCAAGACATTTAACCTGGCAGGACTTCAGGCAGCCACACTGTTCTTCCCAAATCATGAGATGAAGGATAAATATGAGAAATTCTGGTTTGGCATGGATGTACACCGCAATAATTGTTTTAGTCTGGTGGCTGTGGAAACCGCATTCCGGGAAGGCGGGGAATGGCTGGAGCAGCTTCTGGATTACCTGGAGGGGAATATTGACTATACATGGGATTACCTGAAGAAAAATATACCGGAAATTCATTTTCTTAAGCCGGAGAGCACGTATCTGCTGTGGCTGGACTGCCGGGAGCTGGGGCTTTCAGGGGATGAGCTTCAGACATTCATGGTGCAGGAGGCAGGACTGGCCTTAAACGACGGGCGGGGATTCGGACCGGAGGGCGGCGGCTACATGCGCATGAATATTGCGTGTCCGAGGGCGACCATTGAAAGGGCATTGGGGCAGTTAAAGGCAGCCGTGGACAGGAAGATGGGACGGTAAATTTGCCGGACCATGAACTGGCAGATGTGCGGGGCAGCACATGCAGTTAGGAGCGCAGAAAAATGAAATATGAGAAGGTAGTCATAAAACCAAAGGAGCGCCGGATTAAGTCAATGCTCCGGGAAAGGGGCCTGGATGGCGCTATCGTGTCATCGCCGGAAAATTTCCACTATGTGACAGGGTTTGCAGGACACCAGCACACGGTTTCAAGACAGCCTGGTTTTACTCTGGCAGTCATGTCCTCGGATGACAAGACAGCCACCCAGCTTACCACCATGGACTATGAGGAACTCACGTTTGAAAAGCGGGTGAGGGAACAGAAGGAAAGACTGGGAGAGGAGGCTTCGGAGTTTGTGGTTCGTCCCTATGATACCTGGGTGGGAGTAAAGACCTGGGACGAAATCACAGGGGCTGCCAAAACAGTCGATAAACAATCCATGGAATCCTCCTTTGACATGCTGAAGAAAATGGTACGGGACATGGACCTGGCCCATAAGAAGCTGGGAGTGGAGCTTGCGTATCTGAATGTACCCTATTTCCGGCAGCTTCAGGAGACGTTTCCGGAAGCCGAATTTGTGGATATATCGTCCATGTTTGTACTGGCCAGAAGCGTGAAAGCGGAGGATGAGATACAGATGTTCCGCACCCTGTGCCGGATTGCGGATGAAGGCTTTTACCAGGTGAGCCGGATGGTGCGGCCGGGGGTGAGAGAAAGAGAGATGGCGGACTGTTTCAGACAGTCAGTCATTGCAACGGGTTTCTGTGTACCCAGCTCATGGTCTATGTTTTCCACAGGTCCTTCGGGAGCCAGGCTCACGCTCCCGGAGGACGGAATCATAGAGAGCACCCATGTGGTCAAATATGATGCCGGGGTCAATGCGGAGTTTGATTTTTATACCACGGATACTTCCCGGGCATGGGTTATGAAGGATGCCGCCCCGGAGCTGTTCCGGCTGAAGGATCGCCTGTATGAGGGCCAGAGAAGGATGATTGCAGCCGCAAGGCCGGGGCTTCCTGTCTGTGAATTGTTCCGGACTGCCTATGAATATGTAAAAGAGCAGTATCCCTGTTACAGAAGAGGCCACTGCGGCCACAGCATCAGCCTGGGTCCCGCCACGGCAGAGGAGCCGTATATCAATGCTTCCACAGAACGGCTTTTGGAACCAGGCATGGTCCTGGCTATGGAGGTACCCTGTTATATACGGGGAGTCAATGGATTTAATATTGAGGATATGGTGCTGATTACGGAGGACGGCAGTGAGGTGCTGACACCAAAGACGCCTCATTATCTGTAGGGAACCAGTCACTTTAAGACTACTTAAAATAAAAGGCCGGGCAGCCAGTCACAGGCGCCCGGCCTTTTGACGTCCTGGCTGTTCCGTGTTACAATGACATAAAAAAGCATGGGGGATACCATATGAAATACCATTGGAATGATCACAGCAAGGATGACCCGGATGCCGGTGTATCCGCCGGGAAGTCCCATCCGGTTGAAATCCTTACCATGGAAGAGTTTCGGACCGCCTGCCCGGATATTTACCGGAGAATATTTTCCGGCAGCGGTCTGAACCATATACGGTTCTGCAAGGCAGATGTGTTTAGAGCAGCGGTGGCAGGCACATTTGCCATTCCTTCCAAGGAGGACCCGTCAAAGGAAAAACAGGTATTCGGCTATTGCCTTACCGGGGAAAAGCTGATCTTTATGGATGACAGCGGTTATGTAAGGGGGCTTCTGGATGAGATGCAGGATTACCAGATGACAGATGTAACATCTCCTTCCCTGCAGCTTTTTGATGTGATGGAATATCTGCTGAAGGAGGATGTGATTTTTCTCCAGCAGTACGAGGACAGCCTGACACGCCTGGAGGAAGGACTGCTTAAGAGGGAGTCAGAGGAATTTGACGTGAAAATCCTGGCAGCCAGGAAGGATTTGTCCGCATTGAGCGTTTACTATGAACAGCTCTCCGACATGGGGGAAACCCTGCAGCAGGATGCGGCCGAGAGAGGGAATGAAAGGGACAGCCTGCTGTTCGGCCTGTTTTCCGATAAGGCGGGGCGCCTTTATTCCACGGTGCAGATGATGAAGGAGTATTCCATGCAGCTGCGTGAAATGCACCAGACCCAGGTGGACATACGCCAGAATGAAATCATGAAATTCCTCACCATTGTGACCACTGTATTCATGCCCCTTTCCCTGATTGCGGGATGGTACGGCATGAATTTTGTCAATATGCCGGAGCTGGGCTTTCCCTATGGCTACGCAGTGATTTGCATTCTCTGTCTGCTGATTGTGGCAGTGGAAATATGGTTCTTTAAGAGGAAAAAGTGGTTTTAGGACAGGGGATTTTGGAGCGGGGAATAAGGCAGGAGGAAAATACATGAACCGGATTCACATGGAGCTGGTACAAACCATATATGATTACGGGGAATACTACTGGATGATTGACGGCAGACCCATTGTCAGATATCTGAATGAGGCGGTAAGTGCAGGGGCATGTCCCAGGCTGGAAGTATTCGGCTCCCTGGAAGGACTTCTGCCCGCGTGGACAGGTGAGCTGGTGTGGAAGGCTGAGAACCGTTTTATCTGGGAGATGGTGGATTCGTCGGAGGACTTGAATGTGCCTGTACTTGTGTGCGAGGATGACTGTGATTTGAGCTGCATTGTCATAATGGCGAAAATCAGGAAGGAACCGGATACTGTATACTGGGACAGTCTGGGGGTGCTGAGTTTGGAAAACCAGGATTTCCGGATGGAGAAGCAGTCAGGTATCCTGTGCCTGGAAGCATATTCGGACCAGGACTGGGAGGAATATGGGGATAACATAGCATGTGAGCAATTTGACAGTCCTGAATACAGGAAATGGGTGTCGGAACATTGGGATGAAGAGCTGATTCGCAGGAGGCGAAACTATACGAAGCCCTATATGCAGAGGGAGGAGAATATCACCTGGATATGCTCTCCCTTGTGGCAGTTTGAACGGAAGGAATACGAACGCATGGTGGAGGATTACCGGAAGGTATATGAGGACAGGATGGGAAGGGATTGAGCCTTGGAGCAGAACGGTTCTGTTTTTGGGGTTGGGAGTTGGCATGTGTTTTTGCGGTTTTAATGTTGTGCGGCGTATGAGGATGGATGGGGGTGGGGGCAAGAATCTGTTAAATTCCCGTATATTAAAAATCCGCTAAGATTCCGTGTATACCGTTGACAACCCGCCGCCCATCCCGTATAATGCTGCATAATACAGAGGTATCTGCATTCACACAATGATTTCAATATAACTTTAACATAACTATGTAAAGACAACTATTTTAGTGATTGGCAAGAGGAGCTTGGAATAAGGATGGACGACGCTGACAGCGGCGGAAGCCAGGATTGTGATTATAACAATATAGGATTATGCACCGGCAGATTCAAGGCATAACCTGCATCTTTCATAAGAATGCGGGCTATGTCTTTTTGCGTTGCCATACCGTTCATTTTATCCGGCTCATGGCATAAAAACAGTAATGACGCAAAGCGGAGGGACACACATATGTATTACGGAAAAGACGGATACTGGAAGAAAGTACAGGAATACCTGCCGGAAGATAACCGGCTGACCGGGGTTTGGCGGCCGGATGAGTATTTTGTGGGAATAGGCAGGTTTGGCATACATATAGACCACTACAGGGTAAAGGAACCAAAGGCGCGGGTTATTCTGTTTCACGGTGTGGGGGGAAACGGAAGGCTTCTGTCTTTGATAGCAGTACCCCTCATGAAGCAGGGTTACGAGGTAATCTGTCCGGACCTTCCCCTCTATGGAATGACCGAGTTTTACGGAAAGGTGGTATACCAGGATTGGGTGGACTGCGCGGCTGAGATAGTCATGTACTATCAGGCCAGGGAGATAAGGCCCACCTTTCTGTTCGGCCTCAGCGCAGGGGGAATCCTGGCATATCAGACTGCATCAGGACTGCCTGAGATTCAGGGAGTGATAGCAACCTGCCTTCTGGACCAGAGAGATCCGTTGGTCCGGAAAAGCGTTGTGAGTTCCGGGTGGATGGCAGAACACGGCCTCAGGCTCATATCAAAGGCATCCGCATGGCTGGGCTTTATAAAAGTGCCCGTAAAGCGGGTGGGTAATATGAAGGCAATCGTAAACCATGAGGAACTGGCTGAGGTGCTGATGAGAGACAGGCGTTCTTCCGGGGCAAAGGTGCCGGTGGCATTTCTGCACACACTTTTAAATCCCCATATCCACCCGGAGCCGGAGCGCTTTAGCAGGTGTCCCGTGCTTCTGGTGCACCCGGAAAATGACAGATGGACAGATGCCAGTCTCAGCAGGATATTCTATGACAGACTGAATTGCAGCAAGGATATGAAGCTGTTAAAGGGGGCGGGCCATTTTCCAATAGAAAAGGAAGGGCTGATGCATCTGGAACAATACTGTGTGGAGTTTTTGGAAGAATGTCTGGCGCAGCGCCTTGTAAGTAACTGCCAATAGGGGAAGCTGGCTGGATTGCCATGTGGTAAATCATATCAAAAGATGGTATGATAATACTCATTGAAACAGGCTGTATTATTGTATGGGAGAATGCGCGCATGGAAGAACGGATATTGCAAATCATAAAAGGTGAGGACAGTAAGAATCCCCTGACAGATGAGGAGATAGCGTCCCGACTGCAGGTATTCAGGGAGGATGTGACCACGGTACGCCGGGAGCACCATATACCTGATTCCAGGAAGCGGAGGAAGCCGGTTATATTTGAGGACATGAAGCGGATTCTGACAGAACATCCGGACATGTCGGACCGCGGGCTTACCAGGATGCTGGAGGAAGCCGGCTACAGGATAGGAAAATATGCCGCAGGCAGGCTGCGGGAGGAACTGTTGGAGATATGGACTCCTTTTGGCGCCTGCCAGGAGAAGGAGGGAGCAGGTCTGGCACCGGATTTAGCGAAACATACGGAATATGCGAAACATACGAGATATGCGAAACATACGAGATATGCGAAACATGCGGAATATGAAGAACCTGCGGAATCCGGGGCGGAGGATGAAAGGGCTAATGCGTTCAGCGCTTTTGTAGGGTTTGACGGTAGCATGAAGACTCAGATTACCCGTGCCCAGGCTGCCGTGCTGTATCCGCCCAGAGGTCTGCACTGCCTTATATACGGACCTTCTGGCGTGGGGAAAAGCTTTCTGGCGGAGCTCATGCATGAGTATGCCTGCGGTACTGAAAATTTTGGTAAGGACGCTCCCTACTTTGAGTTTAACTGTGCGGATTATGCGGATAATCCCCAGCTTCTGCTGGCCCAGCTCTTCGGATACAGCAAGGGGGCATTCACCGGCGCTTCTGACAACAAAAAGGGGGTAGTGGAGCTGTGTAATGGGGGAATTCTGTTCCTGGATGAGGTGCACAGGCTGCCCCCGGAGGGCCAGGAGATCCTTTTTTACCTGATGGATAAGGGGAGGTTCAGACGTCTGGGTGAGGTGGATACCCAGCGGGAAAGCCATGTGATGGTCATTGCCGCAACCACGGAAAATCCCCAGAGCTCCCTGCTTCTGACCTTCAGGCGCAGGATTCCCATGGTGATAGAAATTCCCTCCTTAAAGGACCGGCCGGCGGGAGAGAAGCTGCAGTTTATCCTGCGGTTTTTCCAGTGGGAATCCAGACGTCTGGGGAAACAGATAAAAATAAGGCAGCAGGCGCTCTGGTGTCTGTTGGGCGGGGACTGCCCGGGCAATGTGGGACAGCTTAAATCGGATATACAGGTGTGCTGTGCCAAAGCGTTTCTGGAAGGACGGGCCAGAAAGGACGGACGTATCACTGTATCATTCGCCAGCCTGACGGAGAACCTGAGGAAGGGTTATGTGCCTGACCGGATTACTAAAGAGATAAAGGAACTGTGCCCTGACGACTGTTATGTGTTTCCCGATGATACCGGGGAATCAGCAGGAAAATCAGGAACGGAAACCTTTTTGGAGGGCTTTAACATATATGAATCCCTGGAGGAAAAGTATGACCAGCTGCTGAGGGACGGCCTTAGGGAACAGGACATCGAAGTCCAGCTCACCGACGAGATAGAGTCAAGGTTCCAGCGCCATATCCATGAATTCCAGAAGTCGGGTATACGTGAGGACGAGATTGCCTCTATTGTGGGGGACGACATTCTGCGCATGACGAGGGATATCTGTGATCTGGCCAGGAAACGGCTTCCCGGGCTGGAGGAACAGGTGGTGTTTCCTCTGGCCATTCATCTGAACATGGCCATGGAGCGGATGCGCAGCCACGGGCGTATGGTGTACCCAGGCATGGAGAATATTCGCCAGCAGTCTTACGAGGATTATGAAGCTGCCTGCTATGCTGTGGATGAAATACAGAAAAAGTATTATCTGACCCTGCCGGAAGAGGAAAAGGCATTTCTGGCCATGTACTTCAGAAAATTCAGGAAAAAGGACATGGCCCAGGAGGGGAGAATTGGGGTGCTGGTGGTATCCCATGGCCCGGTGGCCAGCGGAATGGCCCAGGTTGCCAATGCCATCATGGGAACGGAACACGCTGTTGGAGTGGATATGAACCTGTGGGATACGCCGGCTCAGATGGCGGAAAAGACAGTGGATATGGCCAGGCGCGTCAACCAGGGAAAAGGCTGCATCGTGCTGGCTGACATGGGCTCACTCCTGAATGTGGGACAGAAGATTCGGGAGGAGACAGGCATGCAGGTCCGGGTGCTGCCCCGTACAGACACCATGATGGTGGTGGAAGCAGTGCGAAAGACCATGTGGACGGATGAATCCCTGAACGAGATTGCGGATGAACTGGACAAGATTAAACTTACCGGAACCAGGGAACAGAGCGAGTCCAGGAAAAAAGCGATTTTGTGCCTGTGCATCACAGGACAGGGAGCTGCCGTAAAATTAAAGGAACATTTGACGGAACGCCTGAAGAGCAACCTGGCCGGGACCGTTGTAGTGACCAGGGGGTATATTGAGGATTCCAGCATTGATCGCATCATTGCCAACACGGAAAAGGAGTATGAGATACTGGCTATTGTGGGCACCATCAATCCGGATTCAGGTACTTATCCGTTTATATCTGTAAGCCGGGTTTACAGCCCGGAGGGCATCAGGCAGCTTCGCGGCATACTAAAGCGGAGTGCCATGTTCGAGGAAAACCAGCTGTCGGAGGTTATCTCTCTGGGCCATATCTATATAAGGACAGAGGCGGAGTTTAAGGACCAGATTATAGATGAGGCAGTGGGACATATGGCAGAGGAAGGATTGGTCCGGCAGGAATTCCTTCTCAGTGTCTATAAACGGGAGGGAATGATGACCACCCGGCTCAGCCAGGGGATTGCCATTCCCCATGGCGACCCTGGATTGGTTACAAAACCAGTCATTTCTGTTACAAAATTAGACAAACCCGTTTTATGGGATGGAGTCAACACCGTGGATGTTATTTTTGTGCTGGCCATTCAGGAGGATTCCAGAAAATATTTTGAACAGCTGTATCAGATTATTTCTGATGAATCCATGGTTTCTGCTATCCGCGCCAGCCGGACACGGGAAGAAATCCGTAATCTTTTATGTAAAAATACAAAATCAGTCAATTAGTTGGCATCATTCTTGCTTTATATAT
>OHCY01000247.1_pt1 | contig 28918 bp, 33 predicted proteins | sample 1566951 | NCBI WGS metagenome assembly OHCY01 (sample SAMEA3879548, study PRJEB24766) | human gut metagenome | biome: human-associated habitat; feature: feces | place: USA | collected 1985/1987
CAGGTATTTTATCATATTATACAAGAACTTTCCTTATTTCGGCAGTGTCTACATCTCCGTATAAGAAAAAACAGCAGGAAATCCGTGATTTCCTGCTGTATACATAAGTCCGAATGTCAGATCAAAATTTTCAAAAACAAAACGGTACCAAAAATAAAACATATTATCCTCTATAATAATTGATCAGACATCCTTTCAGGATGATCTCTCTTTCTGCATCGGTCATATCACCAAGCTTCAGCGTGATCTCTTTCAGAGAATCTCCAACCACATAAGCCTTGATCTCGGCATTCTTATCTTCCACTGCTTTTCTGATCTCCGGCACGAAGATATAGTCGCCGTTACGGAAGCTTAAGTTCTCGTGATCTTCCTCCGTGATAAATGGAAGCATACCCCAGTTGATCAGGTTCGAACGATATCTCTTGGTTGCATATTCGTTCGCAATATTTGCCCAGCCGCCGAGTACCTTCTGACAGGATGCTGCCTGCTCTCTTGCAGAACCATCTCCCGGTTTTACTGCAAAAATCGTGCTTCCGATTCCGAGATTACCTTTTCCTGTCTCCGGATATGTCTCGTGGATCTTATCCATAACCGGTTTCAGTTCATCTAATACTTCTAACGGACACTGTCCGGCTTCAATTGCTTTTTCAGCTTTCTGTACTTCCTTCGCACGGCCTACATAAGCAGGATCTTTCCTGGACAATGCAAATTCTGCAAGTCCCAGAGGGTTGGATCTGTAAGAAGAGGTCTCACCGGATGGAATCAGTTCATCTGTTGTGGTGACCGGATCATGGATCTCAGATACCACTTTCAGAAGTAAGTTTTCCGGAAGTGCTGCCATTGCAGGCCAGTCTTTGATATTTGGTCCGAACTTGATCTCTACCGATGGATCTGCTACACCACGGCTGTCGAAGACACGGTTCGCATAAATGTTCTTATCAAAATGATAAGTCTGTCCTTTATATTCCACATCCAGGTCAGTTGCAGGTGTAAGGAATCCCTTATTCGCTGCTGTTGCTGCGATGGAACGTGCATCCATAAGTGCAACCGATGCGATCTGTCCGCTCTGAAGTTTGGAGCCTTCACGGTTCGGGAAGTTTCTTGTAGAGTGTCTGATTGAGAATGCGTTATTTGCCGGTGTATCACCTGCGCCGAAGCACGGTCCGCAGAATGCGGTTTTTACAACTGCGCCTGTTGCCATAAGGTCTGCCAGCACACCATTTTTTGCAAGCTCCATATAAATTGGTGTACTTGCAGGATATACGCTAAGTGTAAAAGCATCTGCACCGATGCTGGTTCCTCTGAGAATATCCGCTGCTGCACAGATATTTTCAAATCCGCCTCCGGCACAGCCTGCAATAATTCCCTGATCCACATAAAGCTTACCGTCAATTACTTTATCCCTTAAAGTAAACGGTACTTTTCCATCCAGACTTACCTGAGCTTTTTTCTCAACATCACTTAAAATATCATCAAGATTTTCATTCAGTTCATCAATGGTATATGTATTGCTCGGATGGAACGGCATAGCGATCATTGGCCTGATCTCGCTGAGATCCACTTCTACGCAGCCGTCATAATAAGCCACCTGACCCGGCTGAAGCTTTTTATAATCTTCTTTTCTTCCATGAATTTCATAAAATTCTTCAATAGTATCGTCAGTCTGCCAGATAGAAGAAAGACAGGTTGTCTCTGTAGTCATAACATCAATGCCGATTCGGAAATCCGCGCTGAGACCTGCCACTCCCGGTCCCACAAATTCCATGACTTTATTCTTCACATAACCATTTGCAAAAACTTTTCCGATAATAGCCAGCGCAACGTCCTGAGGACCAACTCCCGGCCGGGGCTCACCTTTCAGGTAAATAGCAACAACACCAGGCATATTGATGTCATAGGTCTGAGAAAGAAGCTGTTTTACCAGCTCACCTCCGCCTTCTCCCATTGCCATGGTTCCCAGAGCGCCATATCGGGTATGACTGTCAGAGCCAAGAATCATTTTTCCGCCTCCGGCCAGCATTTCACGGGCATACTGGTGAATCACGGCCTGATGAGGAGGTACATAAACACCGCCGTAGCGTTTTGCGCAGGTCAGACCAAACATGTGGTCATCCTCATTGATGGTTCCGCCCACTGCACAGAGAGAGTTGTGGCAGTTTGTCAGTACATAGGGAACCGGAAATTTTTCCAGACCGGACGCTCTGGCCGTCTGAATAATTCCTACAAAGGTAATATCATGAGATGTCAGTTTATCGAATTTAATCTGCAGTTTTTTCATGTTACCGGAAGTATTGTGAGCTTCCAGAATTCCATATGCCATCGTATTTTTCGCTGCCTCTTCCCTGGATACCGGCTGAGTCATGCTGTTTTCTTCTACGATATCATGGCCGTTTACAAGATAAACACCGCCTTCGTACAGTTTCATAATAGCTCCTCCATTCATAAAATATGGTCTGTATAATTATTTTATTATAGTGCATTTTCAGAAAATCTGCAATGAATTTTCTTTACTTATACACAGAGAATCTGTATACTGGTTACTGATATCGTTTAAGCAGAAGCTTATGCTGTCAGCAAAAAGGCAGCGGAATGGAGGATTTTTTATGTTTCGTTTATGGGGAAAAATATGGAAAAGTAATCATTTGATAAAAGATACCGTAGTATGCGATGATTCAGATGACACCAGAACTCATAAAATCTTCAAAGGCCTGGAAGAGATCTGCTATGAATTTGACCTGGAAAATCCCATCTGGCTTGACAGTACCATTACGGACTTTAAGCGTCATTCCAAAACGAGATTTTACCAGGATAGTTTTATAGAACAGATAGAATTCGATTATCTGGAAATTCAGGTCATCGAAGAAGACTGATCATTTTAGTTTTTTGTTGGTAATGGACAGATAATCTCTGTCCTTTGCTTTTTTACGGGGAACAAAAAGGGAAATCACACTGCGTTTTCCTCTTCCTCTTGCATAAACGAAACCGATCACTGAGAACACCACAGCTCCTATAAAATTCACAAAAAGGTCCTTCATAGTGTCATAAAGCCCTATATCCAGATATCCTCCAAGTCCCAGCGCCTGCTGTGTTCCATCTCCGTGAACCAGAATTACGTCCGCGATTTCCCTGACAGCAATTGAGTGATTGGCTTTTGCCGGATCCAGCATAACACTGCTTACCATATTTACAATGGTATCCTTTTGCATATCAAAATTCAGGAACCGGTCCACTCCAAACTCAAAGAATTCCCACATTACGCCTACAGTCATAGAAAAGCAGAATGCTACCAGCGCCAGAAAAAAGGGCGACAGGTCAAAGGTCAGTTTTTCATTATCATTTAATAATAAGACCAGGGAAAATCCCACAGCCGCACACAAAAAGCCGTTCAGCGTATGAAGAATGGTGTCCCATCCGGGGATTACAATATAAAAAGCATTAATCTCCCCCAGGATCTCCGCAGCAAAAATAAAGCACAAAATAGAAATTTCCAGTCCTATCGGTATCTCTATCCTCAGCTTTACCTGAAGCCAGCTTGGAATATACAGAAGAAGCAGCGTCAGTACACTGAGGAAGAAGCTTTCATAATTGTGCAGAAAAATCTGACGCACCATACACACAATTACAAGAATCCTCAGTACAGAAAATACAATAAAGGTACTTCTGTGCTCCTTCAGTTCCATATTCACTGCCTGCCTCAGCGCCTTCATCCGGTTCTTTCTTTTTTCTCTTTTGTCTTTCATATCAAGTTTTCTCCTAATGGCATTTTTCTACATCAGCCACCTTTTTACAAAGGGAATTTTCCTAAGTAAGGCTGCTGCAATCCAGCTTATTATAAAAATCAGGAATATAACAATGGGAATTGCAATGATCGTGTTGCTCATCATCATACTGTCAATGCCGTTTCTGTGAAGAAGATCGCGCACCAACGCATGGATCAGATAAATTCCAAAGATACAGGCTCCCGCTGATCATAATAAAACCAGCTACCGCGAACCGGTTAATGCCATGGAAAAAATTTGATACTTTCCAGGTAAAGGTGTCTATGGGAATATCCCTGAAATGCTGAGAACCTGCATGAAGGCCGATCACTGCGATACAGGCTGCTATGCGCAGCAGCTCAATCCACGTAATTCGTTTTTTATTCATATCAGTAAACCCTGTTTCTGTCCTCTCCGGCCAGAAATGCTTCTATATTTTTTACTACCTCATCTCTGCATCGGAATCTTGTTTCCACAGGCGCCCATGCTATATGAGGTGTGATCAGAAGTTTTTTGCTGTCCTGAATCTTAATAAGAGGGTTATCTTCTGCCATAGGTTCCTGTTTCAGTACGTCAAGCCCCGCTCCGGCAATCATATTTTGTGTAAGCGCAGTATAAAGATCCTCCTGATTTACAATAGGACCTCTTGCCACATTAATGAGAACCGATGTAGGTTTCATTTTTTTCAGCGCCTGAAGATCAATAAGATTTTCTGTCTGGCTGTTTAACGGCGCATGGATTGACAGAACATCCGACTCCTGTAATATTGTGTCAAAATCCACCTGTTTCCTGTCAGAGGTCAGCTGGTATTTTCTGCCGGATGCAGAGTAACAGATCACCTTGCAGCCAAAGGCTTCCGCAATGTCCGCAACCTTTTGCCCAATAGCTCCCATTCCGATGATTCCCCATGTTTTTCCGCTGAGTTCATAAAAACGCTGGGAAAAATACGAAAAATTGCGATTTTTTATATAAGCGCCTGATTTTACATAGTCGTCATAAAAGCTAAGTTTTTCCCACAGATAGAAAAACATGGCAAAAGTATGCTGGGCAACCGCATCTGTGGAATAACCGGCTACATTGCAGGCATGAATGCCGCGTTTTTTCAGATATTCTCCATCCAGATTATTGATTCCTGTTGCTGTCAGACAAACCAGTTTCAGATTTTTTGCGTCTTTGAGAGTTTCCTCACACATGGGAAGCTTGTTCGCCACAATAATATCCGCATCCTTTACCCGTTCAGGCATCTCCTTCTCTGAAGTGGATGGATAAATTGTAACTTCCCCAAGATGAAGAAAAGGGGTGAAGACCATGTCCTCACCCAGATTTTCTCCCTCAAGAAAAATAATTTTCATAAAGTATCAGAGTCTTTTAAGAAGCTCTTCTCTTTCTTTTTCATAGCCCGGCTTGCCAAGAAGAGCGAACATATTCTTCTTATAGCTTTCAACTCCCGGCTGGTTAAACGGATTTACTCCAAGAAGATATCCGCTGACGCCACATGCAAACTCAAAGAAATAGAATAACTGTCCCAGATAGAACTCGTTCTGCTCCGGAATATCAACTCTCAGGTTCGGAACCTGTCCGTCTGTATGAGCAAGGATTGTTCCGTTCATTGCGCTTTTATTAACAAAGTCGACCGTTTTTCCTGCCAGATAGTTCAGTCCGTCCAAATCCACTGCTTCTTCTCCGAGAACAAGCTCTGCGCTGGATTTTTCTACATTCATAACTGTCTCAAACAGGATACGGTTTCCATCCTGGATAAACTGACCCATAGAATGAAGGTCTGTTGTCAGATCTACTGCTGCCGGGAAAATACCTTTCTGATCTTTTCCTTCACTCTCTCCGTAAAGCTGTTTCCACCACTCATTGATATAGTGAAGGCTTGGTTCGTAATTTGCCAGAACCTCTACAGTTTTTCCCTTGCGAAGAAGAATGTTACGGATTGCAGCATATTTCAGCGCATCATTATCCTCAAAAGCATTGTTAAGCGCGATCTCCCGTCCGGAAGCAGCTCCTTCCATCAGCTTATCAATGTCAGCTCCGCTTACTGCGATCGGAAGAAGTCCTACGGCTGTAAGTACAGAATAGCGTCCTCCTACATCATCCGGAACAACAAACTCTTCATATCCTTCTTCGTCTGCAACCTTTTTCAGAGCTCCGCGAGCCTTGTCTGTTGTTGCATAGATTCTCTTTGCAGCGCCCTCTTTTCCGTATTTCTTTTCAAGGATTTCCTTAAATACACGGAAAGCAATGGCAGGCTCTGTGGTGGTACCGGATTTAGAGATCATATTGATAGAGAAATCTCTGTCTCCCACTACGTCAATAAGCCCCTGGATATAGCTGCTGCTGATACTGTTTCCAACATAGTAGATCTCCGGTGTTTTGCGGATTTCTCTGGAAACATTATTATAAAAACCATGTCTCAGAAACTCAATTGCTGCTCTGGCTCCAAGATAGGAACCTCCAATGCCGATTACAAGAAGAACCTCGGAATCTTCCTGAATCTTCTTAGCTGCTGCTTTAATACGGGCAAATTCTTCTTTATCATAATCAACCGGAAGATCGATCCATCCAAGAAAATCATTTCCTGCTCCGCTCTTTGCCACAAGCTTCTCTTTTGCCTGTGCCACAAGCTCGCTCATATATGCCATTTCATGCTCCTGAACAAAACCAACTGCTTTTGAATAATCAAATGTTACTTTATTAGCCATTGTTTATCCTTCCTCTCTGCTTTTTAATTTACAAGCCCATTTTATCAAATCTGACTTTGTTAGGCAAGGAATTCTTCCAAAATCTGACGAATCGCCTCCTCTTTGAGCGCCGGTTCTTCCAGATCCTCTTTTTCCATCGTCTTCTCCAGTTCTTTCTTGAATTTTTTCGGTTCTTCCTCTATATTGATGGCAAGCTCCTCATCCTGTTTCTTCACTACAGCCGCCGCTCTCTGCGATGCTTTCTGGGCGCCGGATAATTTCTGGGATTCTCCTGCCTCCGTACGGATCACCTCCAGATTTTTTTCATTTTTACGCATCCGTTTGTATCGGTGTGCACACACATTTTCCAGATAATCCACCATGTAATTCTCCGCCGCCTCGATTTTATACGATTCATCGGAAAGCTGGCTGATTACAAACAACGCTACCATCTCTGCTGCCCCAAGCGCACCATACTGATACACCTGCTCACAAAATCCATGCGCCATGAAATGTCCCACAGCTCCAATCGCCGCCAGAATTCCCGCAAACCAGATCGACTGAATCTGGATCTGTCTCCAGGTATGTATTTTCAGGAAAAACCCTCTGTACTCATAAATGTATTTTTCTACAAATGCATTCACATTTTCTACTCTGTCATGTACCATACAGGCATGTTCGTATTTTGCACGAACAAGCTTCATCAGTTTGTGTGTACTCTTTGACATACTCCCGGCCGCATTCACCAGCTTACGCAAAGTCACATAATTCATTACCTTTGCAAGTATCCCAACAATTCCTACTCCCAGCATCAGATAAAATATGATGCCTGTCTCCGCTACTGCTTCTTTCCACATAGTTAAACCTCCTGTTTATGGTCTTTTTCACAATTCGTTCAATTGTGTGCCTGTGGCCATTATAAAACAAGTCTCCCCAGGATGCCCGCAAAACCGTTCTACATAATTCTACATTCGGTCTGTTTCCATGCTTCTTTTCTCTGATTTCCCGCCTGGATTTTTCCCCTTTTAAACTTCACCTTTCCCTTGATTTTCAAGGCGTGAGCGTTTTTGAAAGTTATCCACAGTCCACTTTCAGATGTTGTCGTTTTTCCACAAAAACACTCGAATCCTGACATACGAAAGTGAATAAACTTCCTCTGGAATTTCTAAAACAGGTCTGTTATAATTCTTCTGATAACATACAAATGAATTTTTTAATTGGAGGTCTGATATTATGCATTACAAACCAACTGGAGTCTGTTCTCAGAACATCGAATTTGATATCGAAGACAATAAAGTAAAAAATGTACACTTTATCGGAGGATGTAACGGCAATCTTCAGGGAATTGCGCGCCTTGTAGAAGGAATGGATGTTCAGGAAGTCATTGACAGAGTAGAAGGAATCCGCTGCGGATTCAAGGCAACTTCCTGCCCGGATCAGCTCGCACAAGCATTAAAAACAGCAATCGGAAAGTAATTCCGATTGCTGTTTTTGTTTCATATCAATATGATTTTGTATCCCTGAGTGGTTGAAGCAGCCGTCATAAGCATGTCTGTTCATTGTGGTGTTTTCGTACAGGCTCTTATAATTTATTTTATAGTTGCATCATACTACGACGGCTGCTTCAACCACTCAGAGACTATGGAATTATAAAAGGTAAGTAATTGGCTATTTGATCATAATTCCGTCTGTGAAGGAATAATCCTCCTCATATGGATACTCCATACCTGCAAAATGATCTGCTCGTACCCGGTAGTAATATCCTGGTTCTACAGTAATATACTTGGAAGTACTAACAAAATAGTCATTTTCCACATCTTTACTCCATCCAATAATCTGATCCCATGCATCGTCTTTCTCATTATACTGATCTACATATACTATTGTAGATACAAGATTTACAGTTGTTCTGGCTGTTGTTCCAGAATATACATAAATCCGGTTACGCCCAGCTTTTGTAATGGAGCATTCCCCTAACATGATGTACTGACCTTTTGCATCCTCATTCTGACTTGTGCCTGATGCACTCTCCTGCATGGTCAGATAAGAACCATCCACCTTTTTTGTCTGCTCATCTGACGCCTGCACCTGGGGAACTGTAACTGATGTGATCGTTCCCAGTAACATTGCAGCACAGAGTACAGACAATACTTTTTTTCTGATTTTCATAACTCTCTCCTTCCCCCTCTATTAAGTAAACAATCGAACTTACAAAAACTGACGCGTTTTTTCAAAAAAATTTTAAATTTTTTAAAACTTTTTCAAATTCACCACGTTCCATCACTCCTCTAAGTTGATAATGAACGCCATACTCCTCAAATTCTGCTAAAAATCCGGTTTCTTCATATCCTTTTATTTGATATTCTGTCACGTCGATTTTTTTCTTATTATTTTCTACTGTAAATTTATCGATAATTTCGTCTGATTCTTTTTGTCCAAGTGAAGAGTCCTCCCCATTCATATAAATGGAATACCAAACCACATTTCCCTGATATTGATAAAATACCTGAGTCCTCTTTTGTGCTTCATCAATGATATATCTCTGTAGTCGCATTCCTTTTGGTTTATATTCCATTCTTACAACATGAATTCCCAGTTTTTCCTTTATCTCCCGATACACCTGTGTCTCATCCGCACTCTCACTTGCCTGCGTATCCATATCCTCCACATTGATCACCGATGCCTGACCTGTCTCCCCGGTAAACTTCTCAATGATCTCCTTGAAATAAGATTTACTCCCCACCGCAGTCACGCTTGTTGCAACAGCCGCGATCATCAGCACTGCGGCAGCCACCATCACTCTTCTTCTGAAAAGTGGACTGTGCCGATGCACTTTCTTTTGACTTTGTGTCTTTTCATATGCCTGTATCTGCTCTGCCAGCCTTTTTTCCATTTCATCAGAGACTTTGATTTCTTCCAGTTTGGAGTCTTTCAGAATCTCTTTTTCGATTTTTGCCGCTTCTTTTTCTGTTTCTTCATGAAGTGAAAGCACGTTCTTTTTTTTCATCGTTCTACCCCTTACACGATTCTATTTATGGTTCCTACTTTTGTCTTGACATTTCACTAAATAAGGTTAATATGAAATTATATGTTTTCCTCGGCTATTTTCGTTGCAGCCGACTAACTAACACATTTTTTCTGGAGGTTTTTATATGAAACGAATCATACTTACCGGAGGTGGAACCGCCGGTCATGTTACCCCCAATATCGCTCTGATTCCACGTCTTTTGGAACTCGGATACGATATTCAGTATATTGGCTCTTATCAGGGAATCGAAAAAGAGCTCATCGAGCCATTCGGCATCCCTTACCACGGAATCTCTTCCGGTAAACTGCGCCGCTATTTCAGTGTTCAGAACTTTACCGATCCATTCCGCGTATTGAAAGGATTCGGTGAAGCAAAGAGACTGATCAAAGAACTTCAGCCGGATGTGATCTTTTCCAAAGGCGGATTTGTATCTGTTCCTGTCGTACTTGCCGGCAAACACAATAAAGTTCCGACGATCATTCACGAATCTGATATGACACCCGGACTTGCCAACAAGATCGCAATTCCATCTGCTACAAAGGTATGCTGTAACTTTCCTGAGACTCTGGAGCATCTTCCGAAAGACAAGGCCGTATTAACAGGTTCTCCGATCCGTCAGGAACTATTATCCGGAAACAGGATCGCGGCTATGGATCTGTGTCATTTTTCTGCTGACAAGCCAGTCATCCTCGTCATCGGCGGAAGCCTTGGATCCGTTGCAGTAAATAACGCTGTTCGTCTGGCACTCCCGGAACTTTTAGAGCATTTCCAGATTGTCCATCTCTGCGGAAAAGGCAAGGTAGATGACTCTCTGACTTCTATGAAAGGCTACACACAGTTTGAATATATCAAGGATGAGCTTCGTGATATCTTTGCACTTGCAGATATTGTGATCTCAAGAGCCGGTGCAAACGCAATCTGCGAACTTCTTGCTCTGAGAAAACCGAATCTGCTGATCCCGCTCTCAGCCAACGCAAGCCGCGGAGATCAGATTTTAAATGCCCGCTCCTTTGAACGTCAGGGCTTCAGCATGGTTCTCGAAGAAGAAGAGCTGACCAAAGAATCTCTTTTAGAGGCAGTGCGGAAATTGTATAACGATCGCAGCCGTTTTATGGATGCCATGCGTGATTCGAATCAGCAAAATTCAATCGATACAATCATCGATCTCATCGAGAATTCCCGCAGATAGTTTTATATCACCACTAAAATCAGCTGAACAGGTGTCGTTTTGACACCTGTTCGTTTACAGCTCCAAAAATTCCTCATACTCTACACCAAACTTTTTTCTGATCCATTTTCTTGCTCTATAGAGTAAACTGTGCAGCACTTCTATGCTTATCTCCATTCTTTCTGCAACAGCAGACTGCGGAATCTCCAAGTAATATACATAACGAATTGCATCATACCAACGTGGATTATGCTTGTACAAGGCTGCAAAAATCTCTTCATGCAGACTGGTCTGTTCATCATCCTTCATTCTTTCCATGTATGTATCTTCTGCGCTGTCCTCCAAATCTAAAATAGCAGGATCTTCCCCTGTTTCCGAGAGAACTTCTCTTTCTGCTTTCTTGTTATAATTCAACGCCATATGCTTTGCAGTCGTATACATCCAAGCTTTGATATTGATATCCTTCAATTCATCGATATACATATATAATTGCAGAAATGTACTCTGTGTAATATCTTCTGCAATATCGTAATTCCCTGAATATTTATATGCTGCCTTCATAACGAGATTTTTGTATTTTTGGTATATCTCATCATAATCTTGTTTATCCGTCAACATGTTTTCTCCAGTAATTACTTGATTTTATTCAGAATCTCTTCCTTGTCTGCTTCTGTCAGTTCACCCATCTTCCAGCCAAGACCAACCTGATCTCCTTCATAACGCGGTATCAAATGCATATGAAAATGGAATACAGTCTGCCCTGCCGGCTCTTCATTATTCTGAACAATATTATATCCGTCACATCCAAGAATATCTTTCATCTTACAGATCATCTTTTTTGCCAGCACCAGCGCTTTTGCTGCCAGTTCATCATCCAGATCATATAAATTGCGGTAATGTTCTTTTGGTATGATCAGTGCATGTCCTTTTGACGCCGGGCTCAAATCCAGAATTACACGAAAATCAGCATCTTCATAAATAGTTACTGAAGGAATCTCACCTGATGCCAGTTTGCAAAAAATACAGTTATCATCTTTCATTATCTAAGCATCTCCTTTTTTGTTTACTTGTAGTATAAAACATTTTTCCAGAAAATAGAAGAATATTTTACTTACAGAAATCACCTTTTTTGTCGAATTTTGTCATACTTATTTTATTGAACCCTCCTTTTTCGCATGATAGACTACACTTAAACAGAACTACTTTGGAGGACATAACTATGCTATACAATATCGATATTAATAAAATGAACAAATTGATGAGCAATAATGAAGATGCACGGCAGATCATCCCGCAGCTTCTGCGCAATCACCGAAATACAATTTCCACGATCTCACATGAGATTCGCAATCCCCTTACTCTTGTTTCCTCTGCCCTGCAGGTAATGGAAAAACAAAATCCGGAGCTCAAAGACATTCCGCACTGGAGCCAGGTAATGGGTGACGTCGATTTTATTATTCAGCTTTTAGAAGAGCTTTCTGCCTTTAACAGCAGCAATGAATTGTATTATTCTGTCTTCTCTATAGAACAGCTTTTGAAAAACGTTGCAATCTCTTTTGCAATCTCGCTGGACACAAATGAAGCAGATATTGAATTTTCCTCTTCTATCTCCGACTCTCTCGGTGAATTTACCGGAGACAAGATCAAACTACAGGAACTTGTCCTGAACCTGCTGAAAAATGCAGAGGAAGCCATCACCGAACAAGGCTCCATTCATCTGGCAGCTTCCCGCAGCGGAGATATCATTACCATCACCTGTACCGATACCGGCTGCGGAATCACTCCGGAGCAGATGGAATGTATCTTCCAGCCATTTGTCACCTACAAACCGGGCGGAACCGGACTTGGACTGGCATTCTCCCGCAAGATTGCAGAGGCTCACGAAGGAACTCTCACTGCTGTTTCCACTCCGCAGGAATCCACTACATTTACCGTTACACTTCCTGTCTAGGCACGTTCCTTCCGTGATACAAAAGCACAGCTGTCAGAAATCCACAGATCAGCCCGCCCACATGGGCCGCATTGTCTACGCCTGTACTGGTAAAGCCAAAATAAAGACTTAACAGTACCATAAACAGCATCCCTCTTCCGGTGAGCCTTCCGACCTTTCCTCTGTTACGAATCACAACCCACAGAAGTGCCCCGAGCAATCCAAAAATTGCTCCGGATGCACCTGCTGAGACCGCCAGATTTCCAGTGTAAAAATCCATGGCAAGAGAGATCAGATTTGCCCCGATCCCGCTCACAAAATAAATCAGCAAAAATTTAAAACTGCCAATCTCCTTCTCCAGATTCCACCCCAATGCACCAAGCATTACCATGTTATTCATCAGATGATCGATCCCAAAATGTAAAAAAATGCAGGTTATCAACCGATAATACTGGGCACCTTCAAAAATCAACGGTGGGTACATGGCTCCGTATTTTATCATAAATACCGCATTTTCCGGGTTACCCAGAAATGACAATAGAAAAAAGATTCCCATATTGATCACGATCAGTGCCGCTGTACAGACTGTCTGTTTGTTTTTCTGCAATTTGAATCCCTCTTTTCCGCGCCCTTCATCAGGCGCAATTTAATACAGTTATTATAAGTGAGTGGATTCATCTTGTCCATCTGTTTCCAATATCAGATCATCCCAGCTTCCCCATCTTCCAAGTCTCCCTCTGCTGATTTTATGCGCCGCTTTTTTCCAGGCACTCCATACACCGCCGGATTCCCGGATGACCTCCGTATCCTTTGCTGGTTTATATTCCTCTTCCGTATCCAACGTAAACAGAGAATCAGAAATTTCCTCTTCTTCCCACGCTTCCTCTGTATCCGGCTCATCCTCCTCTTCTGCCTCTTCGCATTCTGTACGGTATTCCTGCATAATGGCATCCAGATCATAGTTCTCCTCAAGTGTTGCTTTATGCAGCTCATAAGCAAGCGTGATCCCCTTCTCATCTTCATAATCCAGCTTTTCTACAAAATACTCTGTCATTCGGTGAAATGATTCACAGAGCTCCTGTTTCCCTCCAGGCAGATAGCAAAAGAAATATTTCTGTTTTCTGCAAAAAACATATTCCGGTTCTAACAACAGACAGCCCGGATGCAGCATATACTTTTGCAGCTGCGAAATACTCTCCAGAAGACAATAGATAAACTGCTCAATATCCCCTTTTTGAACCTGCTTGTTTTCAAATAAAACCGCCATGGAAACTAATCCTGTGATTTCATATGTATACCGGCTCTCTCCATCGATTCCGCAGCCGTTTACTTCCAGAATGCCCGGAATTTTATTTGCTCTCAGCATCGGCATCTGATAATCTTCCTCATAAATCTCCGGTACATGAATATGCAGACAGATTCTGTTTAATTCTTTTTCATATTTTGTATTCACTTCCAACTTCTCCTATTTTATTGTTTCCAGTTTTTTCTTCAAACGGATCTTTTTCTCCGGATGCGGGATTTTTACCTGTCTTGTTACCCGGATACACATCTTCCCTCTGGTCGCGGAAATTGTCGTCTCTGCCTCATCATCTGTCACATTCACAGACACCTCCGGCATAGAAAAATAAATAAGTTTCCACCTGATCCGTTCCCTGCAAAACGTCTCCACATCCGCTTCTTTCGCTTTTGGATTCCGTGCCGTCTGAACCGCTGTCGTAACTGCTTCATATGCCATCCCGTCTAAAATACTTTTATCATGATAATAAAATGTCGTACGGACAATGATCAGAAATACCAGAAAAATCAACGGCATCACATATGCCATTTCAACTGTGGTACTCCCTTTTACACACCTCATTTATATCCCTCCCAGACAGACGATCCCTATATACGCAGCCAGTAAAAACGGAACAAACGGAAATGCCGCATCTTTTTGAAAACCTTTCCTGATCAGCACGTATCCTGCAAACACTGCTGCCAGAACATATGCCCAGACAAGGAGATACAACACATTCCAAAACCCGAGATACACACCCGTCACCGCGATCATCAGACTGTCACCATATCCGAAAGCCTCCTGTGTCACTCTGCTGACCAAAAGAAACACACCGCCCACAAGCGCGCCTGTGACCATTAGTAGCAGTGGAATTTTTCCATGAAAATATCCAAGACTTGCCGAAAGAATCCCACCTGCCGCAATAAGCCAGACCGGTATTTCTCTTTTTCTGATATCCCACATGGAAACAACACATAAATATCCTCCAAAACAAATTTCTCCTATTTCGTACATCGTGAACATCCCCCTCTTCCTATCACCCTTGATTTCTGAACCGCATAAATCGTCCGGTTCAGACCGCTGCATGTGAGTAAGTTGTGATACTTGCCCCCTGTATTTGTAATATAAACTCCTGCCATTGCACTTCCATGGACACATTTGTCACATTTATAATATCTTCCGCCGTATTCGTTCCGAATTCCGTCCAGGTCTGCATAAGGGATAAACCTGACAGAAAGCTGCAGATACGTACACTGATAATCTTCATGATAAACCAGCCCTGTTTTTGTAATATAGACGATCTGTTCATCTCCTGACTCCAGACCTTTTTTCTGAAATCCGTTCCAACTGCTGAATTTCATTTCTTCCTTATATTCTGCAGACAGATTTCCAAACTGTAAAAACGGAAGCCGGATTCCGTATCGTACAACAACATTCAGCTCATTCCCATTGGGATTACAATATGATCCCGCACATTGTATCCCTTTACTTCCACCGCTCACAATACTGTTCTCCAGACGCTTTGCTCCAATGCTCCTGACAATTTCCGATTCCAGCTTCGATGTATTTAAGACCGGAACAAGTGCTGTATCTTCCGTACAGATCTTGGCCGCATGAACTGCTGCTGCCCGAATGGTTGTCTGCACATTATGAATTTCGATAAAATAAATCAGACATATTACTGCAAAAAAGAAAATCGGTACGCTAAGCGCTACTTCTACAGTAATACTTCCTCCCACCCCCGGCACAGATGCCCGTTTTAGATTCTTATTGGATGGTTTTTGATTTGATTGTGTCATCATTTTTCCTTTCTTTAAAATTTGTGAGTGTCTCTGCCAGAGGGGACGTTTCGGCAGTAGATCCGGGCACCTGTGCCGGGTGCGGGAGTTGTTTATTCATATCCGAAATAGAGTGGAAATTCATAAGATAACCCGTTTCTGATCTGAACAAGGTTTTGCAGTCTGAGCTTTGTTACACATGCATCTGCACGAAAAAAAGCAAGTCCTTTTTCATAGATCAGATTTTGCTCCACCCGATCCAGCGTACGCATGGTAAGATGATCTCCATTTTCTAAAAACAACAGCATTCTCAGATAACTTTTGTAATCCCATCCATCTGTTACATCAGCCCCTTCCTGTGTATCTTCACTGGTTCCCATCTTCATCAGGGAAGAGAGCGACAGCTGCCAGTTCTCTGCTGTTTTTACCAGAGCAACGCGTTTTCCGGACATCAGAGAACGTAAATCCATGACACTTTCCCCGAATGCCCACGCTGCCAGCAATACCTGTTTGACTACAGGCTCCAGCATCGGAAGCGCTACTGCCGTTGCAAGCGCCAATGCCATAGCTCCTGCCTCCGCCTGTTTTGCTGTATCCGTCTGCAGATATACAAAATTCAGCCCCATCCGGATCAAAAGCAGCTTGTTCAGCACCGCCTCCAGATTTTCCTGATCAGATGTCTTTCCCTCCAGAAGATATTCCACTTCATAGGCAAGCGATCGTTTTTCTTTTTCTTCTTCCACAGCATTTCCGAATTTTTTAAGAATGTACTCATGAAATAACAGCTTTTTTGTAATCTCATCCACATCGCTTCTGACCGGAAATGTCCCCCGCCCGGTCCGCAGCGCCCGGGAGGAAGCCTGTTCTTCCCCTCGGATCTGCTTTTGGGAAACCTGCTTTTCTTTCGGAAATACCAGGCTGATCAGACCCGACTTTTTCAACTGTTCGATGTGGGGAAGCGGATTATTTTCCATCGGAAGAGAGCTCTGATTCTGATTCAACATATCATCCAGTTCTTCCAGACTCTGATTACTCTCATCCTTTGTCTGTTCCCCGGTAATTTCCTGCTGTTCCCACTTTTCTGCCAGGGCCCCCAATCCTTGAATAATCGAAATCCCATACAGATCTTCCATATATTTGACAGCTCCTTCCCGAAATGCCTGTCCGTTTTGATCTGTGAGAAATTGAATCCCTTCTACTTCCGACCAGACCCCTGACGCTCCATAATAGTGCATTCTGTCGATCAGCTGTTTCTCTGAGAAATTACCGGTCTCATAACTTCCCTCCACCGCAAAAATTCCATACTCCTCCAATAATTCCTTCTGATATTCTCCAAATACCGAATACACCGCACGATCCATATCCAGCCTTGCCTGATTTTTCTCTGCCTGAACAGATGCACTTTCCAGAATTGCTGTTACAAATGAGATCATCAGTACAAATATCAGGCTTAAAAATGCTGTGATCTCCCCTTTTTCCACGTTAGATTCCCGCACTTTCACTTGTGATCTTTTCAAAAATATCGTTGACCAGCGTCGTCAGCTGTGTTTTAAATATCAAGACGAGTGCAATGATCACGACCATAAATTTAGCCCCTAGGCTGATACCCCTTAGCACACGCCTTTTCTTCCTCATACGCACTCTGTGTAAACTGTTTCTTCTGTGCATTTATCGTACTTCTTCAGCTTATTTATATATATAAAAGCAGTAGACTCAAATTGTAGCCCACTGCCTTGATTATTTTCTTCTTTAATTTTTTATATAATAGATTTCTAATTACTGATTACTCATTTGGCTTAACTCTCTCAGTTCCTGCCTAAGTCTCTTATTTTCTTCCAACAGCTTCTGTCTTAAACTCTTTAATTTTGTAATTTGAATTCTTAAATTTATTATCTCATCTTCGGCTTCAATCGCTCTTATCACTTCCATGCTATTACATGGCATCTGCTGTTTGCTTCTAGCATTCTCCAATACTCTCCACACTTCTTGATTTCTATAAAAGAAAGATTTTGAAAAACCAGTACGTTTTCTGAGCACTTCCACGGTTATCCTCTCTTGATTTTCAAGCATCTTTTGAATTTGAGTAATTGCTATGCTTGCTTTTTTCTTGCTCTTTTCTTTATTTATGGCTACTATTTTATCATATTTCATTAGATTTCATCCTTTCTCTCATAGCCGTTACAGTTTCTTTAATAATCCAATTTCTTTTCTTCCCAGTTGCTTTTTCAGATTTTCTACTTCCTTGTTTAAGCACTTATTTTGCTCACATAATTCTTCATTTTTCAGCTGTAATTCTTCATTCTGCGCCTTTACTTTTCGAATTTCACTTTTCAAAATCATAAGCGTATTATTCATAGCTTTATCAATAATCACTTGTCTCGGATTATAGCAAGCACCTTGATTTTTTATTGCGTTATCTAGTTCTTCTCTAATCAGTGGGTTCTTATAAAAAAATCCTCTTGATAAACCTGTTTTACGAACTAATCCTGCGACAGTCACACGCTCCATATTACTTAACATCTCTTCGATAGCCTTCCTCGCAATTTCCATCTTCCTTTGACTCTCAGCTTGTGTAATCTCTACCATTTTGTCATATTTCATAATCATCCCATCCTTCTATGATATCTAATAGGATCATATCCATTTTTTCTCTTGCAGTTCTCGTTTCATCTGCCATCAGTTTGTTTCCAATTTTTCGATAATGATGTACCGAATATATGGAGGTATGTCCTAGTAACTTGGCTATCATCCAGTCATTCACGTGCATTTCTGTCAATTTCTTTCCATAGCAATGTCGGAAAATATGCGTTCCAAACTTCAGAAGTTCTCCATTATCATCCCGGATATCTTTTTGACGAATCATTGTCATAATCTGATTTTGAATCATGCTATATTGATAAGGTCTTGTTGGATCATCTTTCTTTACAAAAATGTAGGTTGTTTCCCCATACCGCTCTTTTGTATAGTCAATTGCTTTCATAATCAGTTGTACCACTTCTTCACTGATAGATTTTTCATAGGTAACTGACTTCACCTGGTCAATCCTTATAAAATATCGATTGTTCCGCATGCTTAGGCAGTCTGTCTTTAAGGTCAGCGTATCTGAAATCCTCGTTCCCAGTAATTGATGGATAATCAATGCTCTGCATATCTGCTCATCCATTTTGAAAATGTGTTCGTTTAATCTTTTAATTTCTGCATCTGAGTAAAATTTGAATACATGCCTTGGTGTACTTGGAAAGTCATTACTCAGAAATAATTCGCTCATGTGCTGTCGTTCATATAAATTCCCAACATCTTCTATTACCCTTCGTAGTGCATACAAGTCAGATCTGTAATTTTTCCGGTCATGTGCTTCCGTTTGAAGATATATCAAATATTCTTCTATATGCATCCGTTCCAGCTCCTGCAGCGATTGAATGTCCAAATATTTTCTTTTAAGAAATTTTGCGAACCTTTTTACTGCAGTCATTTCACTATGAATCGTTCCTAAAGGAGAATATTTCAAATGCATAAAAATTACTTTTTTTACTTCTTCTCGGATATCTGGCTGTACAATTTTAGTAAAGTTAATCGTTTCTGTATTCAAAATTGGATTCCCTTGAATAGGAAAATCGAAATTTTTAAGAGTCCAGATGTCTTTTTCTTGTTCGTCCCTGTCATCCTCTTCTTCTAGAAACTTCAAGATTTTTTTCATATGCCTCACAATGCCAGGACTTTCAATCCCTACCTTGTCATATGCTGGCCGGTATTTTTTGCTTGATAAAGCATATCCTCGTTCCAACATCCAACCTTTTAGCATAAGGATGATTTTTTCTTCTTCTCTGGAATCTAGGCTTTGTATTTTCCGATCAATCAGAAATTCTCGAATATTATTATAATAGGTCACTTCACTTGCCATGCTAGACGGGGCGAGCATTTTTCCTCTTTCCCATATAAATTTTTCCAACTTTTCGGTTATTTCTTCGGATGGTAACCCTTCCAGATTAAAATACCGTACCGGACTGATCCGCATTCTCTGCAGTTGATCTTCGGATGCTGTCTTATAGCAATCCATCTCATATATGTAAATTCTTTTTTTCATTTTCTGTCACCACGCTTCTTAACTTTAATGGTAGAAGCTAAATCATTTTCCGGTTTCTTAAAGTATGTATCACTTGCTTTTTCAATTCTCTTTGGCATGAAGTCCACATACTGTTTTGTCATCTCTTCTGAAAAATGTCCTAAATAATCTCGGATTGTCTGTATAGAAACATCCTCATCATAAAATTGAGTAGCCAGCGTATGTCTATAGTCATGGGTTTTGAAGATATAACTGCCATCTGCAATTCCATTCTTATCACAGTATTGCTGAAACTCCTGTCGGAATGTTGTTCCCCGGTACGCTCCACCATCCTTCCCTTTAAAGATATAATCTTTCGGACGAATGTGTTCACGCTCAATATACTTACGCATGATTCTATACATCACAAGCGGTATTGGTATCATTTTATCTGCCTTCATCTTGATCTGATAAACTTTTAGCCATGCATCTTCTCCATCCCAGTAATATGCATCCCCTTTTAACGTACAAACTTCGCTGATTCTCAATCCAGTACACCACAAATGTAAAAATATCAATCTTGGAACTAACGGAAATGCATACAGCTTATGCAGGATTTCCATATAAACTTTTTCTTCCACCGTTCTGTCATGATGCTCTGGATATGTCTTTTTCAGATAATACTCCGGTTTAAAAGGTATCTCCTTCATATATCCTCGTACATTTAAAAACTGATAAAATTTTATATAATGCACAATTCTTTTATTGAATGTATCATCTTTGGTATCCTTTTCTTCCAGTTTCCTAAAATAGTCATCCAATTGATTTTCATCTACCTGACAAATGGATTCTTCTTCCTTAAAATATTCCAGAAGTCTTTTTACCTCATATAGTTGTCCTCGGATATTTGCTATCGTCAGTCCACCAATTCCAACATGATATTTGGCATATTCCTGTAACAATTCTCGATTCTTTTTGTTAGTCACTTCTATAAAACTCAATCGCTGTACTGGATTGCTTGGGTTAAGCCGATCTTCTGACAGGTGAAAGCGTTCCATATACCACACATTGGCATGCCAATGAATTTCTGGTGCTGTTAAAAATAAGATTTTCCGACTATTGTCAATAATCTGCATAGAGTTTTTCACATTGACCACCTTCTGTTCCACGATTTTCTCAAATCGTTGGATCTGTTCTAATTCCAATCTTTCCAGGTCATCAATCTCTTCCTCCACACAAAAATCATATAACCAGTGTAATGGCAGTAAATAGCGGATCCTTCTCTCTTTGGGATCGTCTCGATACAAATTATCTAGGATATAATTCAGTAGTAAGAAAACCTGCTTTTTTAATTTTTCAGATGCTCTTCTTGAAAAATCCCACACCAGTTCCTGTTTATCTCGGACATATTCAAAATCCTTAACCAACTCCAAATCTGGTAAGTATGACAGGAATACAACCTGTGCTTGATATTTTCTCCGGTATTCGATTTTTCCTGGCAGACTTTCTATTTCTTTTTGGATACTATACTGCTTGATATGATCAAAGACCTTTAAGTATCTCATCACACTCGCTTCATCCCACATTTTTTGCAATTCTGCTTCATAATGACTTCGTACCGTATAATCAATCTCTTTGATATGATGTATTCCTTGCCGGATTAGAAACCGTTTGATGTTTCCCTTCAATGCTTCATCTGACACTTGACATTCTCGGATTTCTGATAGCAGTTCTCCATATTCTGTTTCTATCCAATACTTCTGTATCTTCCGCAATGCGGATGACTGCTCTTTCACCTGCTTTTTCGTATAATTCCCGCTATCCGACAAACTTTTTTTGTATTCCCGCAAATCTTGTTCTTCTGCTAAAATCACATCATAAATTTTTCTTCGGATAAGGAATTTCTCTGCTTCTTCCCATAGTTCTCTCTGCAATATTCCGCCTGACATAAGCTGCCTGTGAAGATGCTGTATCTCTTCTTGGTGTTCCGCTTGCAGCAATCGAATTGCAGACACTTGATCGCCTCCTCTTTTTTATAACAAATTCTGAACACCATACATTGCCTGATGCTTATTGTAAAATGCATCACTGACTTCTATTAGTTCATCCTCTGTTATGTTCAGATATTTCATGGTCGTTTCGATATTCCGATGTCCGAGTGCCTGACTGATCATTTCTAATTTCCAGCCATCTTTTCGTCTTGCATTTGCAAAATAGTGGCGAAGCATATGGGGAGATGCTTTAATCCCTGTTTTTCTTTCCAGTCTGCGTAGCATTGCATATACTCCGCTTCCTTTAAATGGTTGTCCGACATAATCACCTGAGACATTGATAAATAGATATTCCTGTCCGAAGATCAATTCTTTATAATCTTCTATATAGAACATTAAAATATCAAAAGTTGCATCACTGATTTTTGCCCTTCGGAATTCTGCGTTTTTCGCCCTTGCCCTATTTTCATTATCTTCTCGGAAGTTGACATAAATGATATGTTTCTCATAATCTATATCTTCTGCATACCGGACACCTAAGAGTTCCCCTATTCGAAAGCCTGTTTCTGCTAATAATAAAAGCAGAACCTGATCGCGGCTGTTTGCACATTCCTGCAATAAACCTACAATCTTGTCCTGCTCAATGGTTTTTCCTTGATGTCCTTTTTCTTTTAAATATCCCCGAAAACTCTTTCGGTTCAGCACCCTTCTGAGACCTATCGAATTGCGTACAATCATCTGTGCATCTGAAAGCACCTTCAGACTTTCTGACTGCTTGTTTTCCTGTTCCATAAAAGTATAGAACCGGAATACCTCTTTTAAATATGCATTGCAAGTTTCATTATTGGGAAGTTTTGAATAATCTTCCCGGCTATGCTCACCTGCTTGTAACCAGATCAGAAAATCTGTAAAATGCTCATGCTGATCCATGTAGTTCATCTGATAGATATCATCCAAATGCAAGTCCAATTCATCCATAAAGTTTAAATAATAAGATAATATGAAGGCACTCCTTCGTATGGTATTCGGTGATAACTTTGACCGTTTCTTATGCATTAAATACTTGGAAGGTAAATATACAATATCATGGCTTTCTTTCTCTCGGATAAAATAGAATTCTTCCTTTTTATCAGTTTGCATATCCATTATATATTTTGCCATCTCAGCACCTCCTTCCAAATCTCTAACGCTATACACATTATACCCACTTCATGTTCAAATATCTATTCATCAATACCAACAATCTCTCCAAAACAGCCCCCAAAACTGTACTAAACTTTTCCCCTAAAAGCGTCTGGAAAATAAGCACAAGCAACAAGGCTGGAAAGAGAATTTTTCCTATTACAAATAATACTCCTCACCTTTCCGACTACGAATAAAATCCTGTACTTCTCTCAATTCTTCTGCCATCTGACATGATGGAAGCGCACTCATCACATCTTCGTGATACTTGCCGCCTTTTACTGCTCGAATATCTAAGATAGATACCACACAAGTATCGGTTTCTGTACGAATGGCTCTCCCAAATCCTTGTCGCAGTTTCTTCTGCATATCCGGCACAATGATGGACTGGATATAGGATTCCAAAGAGTCATACGTCTCCTTCTCTGCTTCGCTGATAGGATCTGGTACTGCAAAGGGCAGTTTCACAATAATTAGCGAAGATACCATATCTCCTGGAAAGTCCACCCCTTCCCAACAAGAGCCAGCTGCGAACAACACACCATTATCCATGGTCTTGAACCGCAGAATTTCTTCCTGCGAATGCCTCCATACTTCCACCATGGGAAATGGCAGGCTGTCTCTTAAAATCTGATACACGCTTCCCATAAGCGTATAAGAGGTAAACAATACCAGCGTATGTCCGTATGTGGAACAGATCAGGGAATGGATATGGTTTGCCACCATCGTTGCCTCTTCCCTGCTTCCTCTCCTGCAATGCTCCAGCGTCTTTGGTAGATATAGAAGACAATTCTTTTCATAAGAAAAAGGGGATTCTGCCACATATTCCTGCACTCCTGCCCTTCCTTCCAGCCCGGTAATCTGCCTAGTGCGAAAAAAACCTGCACCTGCCTTTAGCGTTCCGCTAGTTAAGATGACAGACATGCCTTCTTCCCGATCCCATAACATCTTCCGAAGTAATTCTGGGATTTTCCGGCTGGCTGCACACAAAATGGGAAGCTGCTCTGTATCTAGACGCAGATAGCGGACATATTTCCCATCATTACTGCAAAAACACTCTAATACCTCCTTTGCCGCTTCCAAGCGATTTCGTATCCACCTTGGAATACTTCGTTCCAGTTTTTCTAAAAGAAATTCCATCATCTCTACACCTTCCCACAGAGAAACCACACTATTTGTTGTATTACGGAACGTTTCCCGGATTCCTTTTCCAATCTGGTGTTCTTCACCAACAACATGCAATGCGTCATACATGACTGTCCGTAGGATTCTTGCCTCTTCTTTCTGATGCTCCCGTTCCAGATAATATGCTATTTCCCGGATATCCTCCATGCATAAATCTTTCCCAAACATCTGTTTTGCCGCTTCCGGTAACTTATGAGCTTCGTCTACAATCAATGTCCGATAATCTGTCAATAAGGGCTTGTATCCTTCTGCCCTGTGATACGCATCTGCCAGCAAATAGTTGTGATTACAGATTTGAATGAACACAGCCTGTTTCTTGGATTCTTCCAAATACCTCTGATAACGGCACATCTGCCTGCTCGGACATTCTCTTGGACAGAATTTTGGTACACAAACCAGCCGCCTGTCAAACCCGCTCAAATCTTTTACAGTATCTATATCATACTGTTTTCGCAAGGATATTAGTGCTTCCTTTTGGGAAGCATTCTTCTGCTTATTGCGGATTGCTTCGATTCGTTGTTCCAGCCTGTTATCACATACAAAATGTTCCTTCCCTTTCCGTACGACTGCCCGAAGAGGTGACTGGATTATGCCTTGTTCCAACAACATTCTGGATAAAAATGGAATATATTCTGTTAATATGGCTTTCTGCAATGCAATACTGGAAGTAGACACCACCACCGGACGCTGTTCCAACGAATTTTCTCTCCCTGTCAACACTGCGTATTTCCGCAATAATACACAGGCTACCAGATAAGCATACGTCTTTCCAATTCCCACACCTGCATCACATAAAGCAATCTGTTCTCCCAGCAGAGTATCCAGCATTTCATGGCATAAACGGATTTGTTCTTCCCGAACTGCCAGCCCCTGTTCTGGAAATAACACTCGGAAGATCTTCTCTACTTCCTGATGCGCTCTTTTTTGATATTCAACTTTATAAAACATAGTACTTCTTTCCGCATGGCGTTAATACCACAAGAATACGGCCGTGACAATTTCCACAGCCGCATGTATCTGATATCAACGACACACTCTTCTTTGATTTCTTATCGTTTCTTCTTTTCTTTGGTACCGTATTTGTCCTCGACTCCCCGGCTGCCACACCACACCTATGGTAGGGAACATTACAGGCGGATGCGTCGCTTTGCATCGCTCGCAGATTTCCTGAAAGTCTTGCTGATTACAACTTAGAGTCCATCCTCCTCCTTTTGGGAAGAAATTCGTATCATTATCCCCCTCCGATGATCCTGGCGAAAGACCTGCGAAAGTCCATTCACAGCTATAAGGAGTCGCTCAAAATGAGAACAGGCACTGACAGTTTTCTCACGAAATGATCCGCCATAGTCTTTGGACAGACCTTTCCATAATAATCCTGTAGTGCTTGTTCCCATTCGTCCTGGCGTTTATGCTGTCACGCTTCTATCTTTGGGAACGTACCTGTAATGCTGATATGCGATTGCCAAGGAACTAGGGAAAATTATCCCTTTCATATATATAGCCGATAGGAAATGTCCTTTTTCTTCACCCTTTCAAAATTTTTTTAATCTTTTTCTTTAAGCGATTCATTCGTGTATAAATTGTTTTTTCTGGTATGCCCATTTTTATTGCAATTTCTTTTACTGTAAATCCCCACATTTTCAATAATATAATTTGAAGAGTTGTTTTATCCGATTGCAAAAGTATGTGTAAAAGCATTTCATCTTCTACGCAATCTATTATGTCCTGAATATTTTTTGCTACTTCCTCCTGTTCATTCTGTATTCCTGTTGCTACTATTTCTTGATTAACTGCTATATGTTCTCGATATCTCCGTTCTGCATTGAAATCTTCCCAATCCATCTGACGTAATATCTCAATAGAAGATTCTTCCATTCCCAATTTCCGTAACACTTTTTCTTCTTTATCTTTCCAGCATTTCCATTTCAATTCTTCTTTTGCTTTATTAAAAGTCATCCTCTTTTACCTCCGATTTAATTTTTTTGTAAATCAAATCAGAATGAGGAGGACCTCTACTATGAAACCTCAGTTGTATATCAATACATATTAAAAGAAATGCTGCAATTCCTATACGAACTACAACATTTCTTAATAAAGATATGATTCCATTGGTCTGAAACTTTTCTCTTGACAAGCATTACACATCACTCTTATTCAGATAAGTATTTTTGAAAACATTCCCTTATTTTTCCAAAACACATCTATTATATAATGCTTTATGTAGAATTACAAAATCCTGTCATCATCATTTACTCTCTTTCAAGTTTTCTTTAATCTCTACTGCTGGTAATAAAAAACCTATAGTTTCAACAAAATACTCCTTTTCTCCTACTGATTTAGGATTTTTATATCCAAAATATTCTAAATATTTTTCTATAGTCACACCGCATGATAAAAAATCGTATTTCTCATAATTTAATTTTATTTTAACCATTTATCCTCCATACAAAAAAGACTACAAACAATAGCATTCTCCACTATCATTTGTAGTCTTTTCATTTCTTCATATTTTATTTTTTCTACACCAATGGTGTAATTTCCATTATAGATTCTTCTTTTTCTGGTATCTGTAACTTTTCTCCTTTGGGTAAAAGCTGTTCCAGTTGCTCTTCCCATTTGCCATTTTCTTTTATATAAAAGTAAATAGTTTTTTTCTTGTTCTTTTCCTTTTTTAATTCCGGAAATTTATCATATATCTGGGAACCTTCTGGAATATCAGAAACCGCCACTTGTATGCCTAAGGTATCTGATGTCAGAAAAAATGCACTCTTCTCATATTTCAACTGTTTTGGATCCACTAAATCTTTCAGTTGTACCTCCATCTTATCCACTACATCTTCTCGTTCTGTCCATTCTTCTTTTCGCATTTGTTTTAACACTTTGCCAGTTTCTATTTCCAAAAGAAAAACCGTTTGAGGCAATTCCTCCGCAGCATGTTTGCGAATTTTCTTTTCCTCCATAAAAACACAAAGACATGGTTTCTTGTTATAAATACAAGTTTCCAATTTTTCTTCTGCCATTTGATATTCTTCTAAATACGGAGACAATTTTTCTTTTCCATTCCATTTGGCTATACATTCCCCTGACTCAAAATCATATACTTTTATATCCATTTTCTTCAATTCGCAGTACCTCTCTATGTAGGTTTTGAAATCTCCCTCCACCTGCATATTGGCTTGGATATAATATTCTCCCCATACGATTGGCGGAACAGCACTTTGTATATCATCTGCTTCTTTTACACAATATGCCCACTCTAAATTTTCTTTCCCACAAGATATTTTCTCTTTTTCCGAACACCCTGAAATGATCAACATAACTAGCATTCCTAAACATAGATAACCTAATCTTTTTCTTCTTCTGCTTTTTCCCATTTTTCTTTTTCAACCCTCATCATTTCTTTCGTCTTCTGTATTAAATCTTCTGGTGCGTGAATTTGTTCCATCTGTTCCCTATATTCTTTCTCTAAACTTTTCATCATTTTAGCAAATACCTTTCTTTTATACCTCATTTTTGATTAAATGTATTCTATTTACATGCATCATTTATAAGTTGTATTTTTTCGATAGAAATATTATATATCCTAGAAAATTCATTAATGGTCCAATTATTATAAACTAGAAAACTTCTAGTTACATAGACATCTGCATTTGATTCCTTAATCAAATGATAAATACTCATTTTATCATGACAATTAAAAGTATACGAAGGAGCACTCTTCAAATTTCCATTTGTTATTTTCGTATCATATTGTTCTTTTATATTCTTCACTTTGTTTTTATAAACTGTTATATTGCTTATATATTCCTTCCTTCCCTTTTTCTTTGTATAAAAATACGGTTCAGTTAAACCAATATTATAGATTCCTCTTGGAGTAATTGAAAGTGTAAAAATCAGCGTATTAATATCTTTATATAGTATGGTTTTTTTTCTAACACCATAAACCAACTTTTGTTCTAATAATCTATATCGCCGCTGACTAAGAAAGCAATAAAAAATAACAAGAAATACCATCAGAGTACCTATAAAAAATATTATTTTTTTAGGATATATTTTAAAATCAAATGAAAAAATAAGTTCGCTTAAACAAAAAGAAAATAATATACATATAATTATTCCTGATATAAAATCAAACAAATTGGAAAATTTACTACCGCCCATGATATAATCATAACTTTTATTCATCATAGCACCCTCCCATCGTCATATCTAAAAGGAAATTGTCTAATATTCCAAAAAAATTATTCAACTGGTCACCAAATCTTTTCGTGTAGTTTACCATTAACTCTTCAAGAATATTTTCATTCAATGTACCAGCCTGTATCAATCCTCCCGGAAAACTGCACACCACTCCTAGTAATGCTGATTTTATACTATCTTCTCTAATCTGATCTAAATTTTTATAGTTATATCCATCTATCCTATCTAAGCCTTCTGTAACAAAAGTCCCCAATCCATTAGCTATACCACCAACAATATTTCCAGCAGGCCCCAATTTACTACTCAAACCACCTTGAATGGCACCACTTATAGCCCCTCCTATAAATCCATTCGCAAAATTTCCGCCATTTTTAATATTAATAACACCGTTTACTGTTCCTCCTATTGCTGCTCCAGAAGCAATCCCCATTAAAACCATTCCTGCAACGCCACCCGTAGAGATTGATGCAACTGCAATTCCAGCAATTACCAAACTTGTCCCAACAACCTTAAGAATATCCTCTTTGTGTTCTACTACCCATTTCCCAACTGCCTTTCCTGTTTTCCAAACTTTTTGAACCCCTTTATTGATTACATTTCCTACATCTTTAATCCCTTTCTTAATACCCTTTCCGATATCACTCAAACTTGGCCATGCACCATCCAAATCCACCAGTAGCATCGGTGTAT
>OHCY01000266.1_pt1 | contig 27390 bp, 30 predicted proteins | sample 1566951 | NCBI WGS metagenome assembly OHCY01 (sample SAMEA3879548, study PRJEB24766) | human gut metagenome | biome: human-associated habitat; feature: feces | place: USA | collected 1985/1987
GCCTGATAGCAGGAGGAGCCAACGAATATGCCATAGGATACCTGAAAAAGACCAAAGGAAAAGACTGGATAAACAAACATCCCGATACCGTACAGAACATCTCCGCCGCCTTTGGAGGAATCCTGTCCAAGATGACAGGAGGGAGCGGACATACAGGCGCCTACATCTCCCAGATGGGGACGAAGTGGAATGAATTGGATGAAGAAATGGAAGCCCGTGAAGCAGTAAAGGAAATTATAGAAAAAGAAGTGTGGAATCAAATTGAAAATTCAAAAGAAAGTACAGCAAAAGAGGTCATGCGCAAAGCACATTATTTGGTAGATAAAGGAATTATTGATCCGACTAATATGATTGGAGATTATGTTTCTACTCAGCTTTCTTTGGGTGAAGGGTTAAAAGCTGGTGCCGTTGGATGTATTGTTGATAAAGAGGGTAATGTGTATGCAACACTTGCTTTTGCGCCAGGTGGAACCGTAGGGGTACCTCTCATGACTGGATATGGATTCCTCAGTGACAAGAGTGATGGTTATATAAATTCTATTAGTGGACTTAGTGGTAGTTTTTCCGCAATAGGTGGATTTGGGGGAACTGTCGGAGTTTCTGGTGCTAGTATTATTGGTGAGATTAATGCAAGTGGATCCGTAGGTGTTTCGTTATCATTTGCATATACCTGGTATATAGGAAATATTTACCAATGAGGTAATAATGATGAATATAAAACAAATAAAATCGGTATTAATAAAAATATGGGCTATAGTTTTTCTTGTTTTATTTAGTACATGGCTTATTGGAGGTTGTATATACAATAGTATAGGAAAGGAAAGTATACAGGAAGATATACAACAGTTAAAACAAGAGTTATATTCCATAAAGCCTATACAAAACTATTTTGTCAAAAATGTGGCATTGGCAAATAGAAGAGCTATTATTGCAAAATCTTTGCGAGCTAATATTTTGCCAATTACTACCGAATATACATCGGAGCTTACTTTGTATGAATTTGAAAGATATTTTATTAGGAATGGATGGGATATAGTAGAATATCGAAAAAGACCTTCCTTACATATAAAAGCCAGTAATGAAAAATATGTAGTAACGTTGGATTTGATTTCCTCGATGAATGATGAGTGGAGAATACAAATTGGATATAATAATTTTTTTGAAAAATATAATTTATGATTATGATGAAATATTTGCATATATGCGGCGGAAACTGTAACCGCTCCCGTAAAGAGAGCCGGAGAAGTGGGAGACGGCCGGCTGAAAGCCCTGTATGCCCTGCAGGCAGGAATGAACGCAAGAGACATACAGAAAACCGGAAAACAGACAAAGTCATTAACAAGAACAACGCCGTAGGGATGAATATCAGCCTCGGCAGCACTGGAAAGAAGCGGAGGCAATCGGGAAAAATCTTGTGAAGAAAGCCGGCCGCTTTTGTAGCAGGTGCGTCTTACTTATACGGAACACGGAAAAACCACGAGAGATTTAAATCCCCATACAATGCATTTAGAGCAGATGCATACGTTACGTTGCCTATTTCACTAGGGGGTTGGTGTGGAGCTCTTGTCGTTACAGCAATAGGATCATCTATTGTTGGTATTATTGCGGCTCCTATTATTGCAGGAGAAATTGTATATTGGGTAGAGGAAAATAAAAAGGCGTGGGAGACGATGGAAAAAGATAATGAGAATGATAATGATAATGAAGAAATTTATTCACAGGAGGAAAGAAAATGATTTCTTTATTCTCTAGCCCTGTGTATGATGTTTTTTTATTAGTAGCATCCATTGTAATTTGGAAAGTGTTTGTGTTTCCTGAATCTCTAAATCCACAGGAAGCCTTCTTTATTAAACATGTGTCTCTTTTTGTTCGTATATTATTCGCTTTTACACACAGTATGCTGGCCTTTTATATCATAATAGTTGATAGAAGTGTGATAACGGGTAACATATTATATGCTTATACAGCACTTATGTTATTGTGGGGCGTTCTTGTTTTAGTGGGATTGTATAAACGAATACATTATGGTGAAAAATCATTACGATATACAGAAGAAAACAGAAGAATAATTATAGGGATGGTCATTTTTCTTGCTACATTTGTGATGATGTATATATTTTCATAAATAGGATAAAGATAGGTGTAAAACAGGAAACAACTTCTCCATAGAAAGCTTGCAGGACAGTCATACCTACCACAGCCGGGACAAAGAAACGGAATGAACAAAATCGCCCAAACCATCTACGGCTCAAAAATTCCGTTAAACGAAAGAGGACTTCTGAATATACTCATACCGTCCGTCAAAGGAAAAGCAGGAACAAGTATAGGTGCGTCAACATCTCCTCTGGGGTTTTCTATATCAGTAGTTAAATTTGTTCCCTTAGTTCAGGGGATAGATTTGAGTGATGAAAAAGTTAGACAAAGTATTAAGTGGAGTCACCTTTACTGGAAGTGTATTTGCAGGAATTGGTGTAGGGGCACAAATTCCAATCTATTCAGATTATGCAGGGAAAGTTGCCATATATTTGATAGGGATTGGAACACCCAGTGTGGGAGGCGGTATAGGAAATAGCGAAAGTGTAGATGATAAGAAAGCCAAAATTGAACGGGATATACAAGATAATCTTTATGGGTTAGATTAATAATAGAAGGATTTGTAATTATGACTAAGAGGGTACTTCGAAAACAAGTTTCAGAGAAGATGAAAATCTATTTTATGGGTGTTTTATTCATTGTCTTAACTATTGGTATAATAAACGCTTGTAATATTTGGCAAGGTGAGGCAGTAAAAAAAGATTTTTACAATCATATTCCTGCTATTCAAGTCTATCAAAGTAATGGTTTATTAGGTGATAATATTCTTATTTCTACACGTAATATAGAGAAACCACTTGGCATAGGTTCTTTTTCTACAGAAGCCAAAGGCGAAGATATTAAAAGTTATTATGAGACTGAACTTATTAAAAGTGGTTGGGAGAAAGGTATAGATAAAAATGGAACAGATTACCATACTACAAATGGCAAAAATAAAGAACTATTTAATTATAGTAAAGATGGGTATGTTGTGAGGTTTACTTTCTGGAGCCCTATGGATAAACCAATTAAAGACATAGTATTTCGAATTGAAGATAGGAGATATAGCATTACTATTTATAAAATAGAAAGTAAGACCACGGTATGATCTAATTCTGAGGCTACTATAATAGGAACCTCATTGGAGACCGAAAGAGCAAGGTGATAATTTGGAAGAACCTAAAGCTCATGGTCGAGGTGGTTACATCATGGGTAACTTGACGAATGAATTTATTAAGAAAATTATTGAGCTCAATAATGAAGCAGCATTATCAATGCAGGCAGGCAGATTAACCCCGTTTATGTGGATTCTTTATATAAATAGGACGTTCTCTCGATTTGGTATAAATAACGAAGGAGAATAAGGATATGATACGATTAAAAAAAATGGGGTATAAGCAAGTTACCTTTTGTATGATAAACATTTTGCTTTTACTATTTTGTGGTGGGATCGTATACATTATTTTTCATGGAGATAATTATCCCCCTTCAATAGACTTACTTTGTGAGAATAGAATACGTGTTTTTAGTGAAACATATGCTTTGATAGATACACAGAAAAATAAAATTATTACAAACAGAGCACTTGCTGCATATGTAATAGATAATAAGGTTTATACTTTAGGGGCAGGTGAGTATATCATATATGATATGGATATAGGAAAAGAAAAGGTATACATACAAGATGCTAATATGAAACAGGCAAGGAATATTTATAGGAAATCTTTTGAAATGGCTGAAAGAGAATATGTTTTTAGTTACTCGGAATTTACAGAAGAGGAGCAACGAGGATTTCAAGCTATGTTTATGAATCCTCATAAGCGAGGGGCTGTTTATTATAAGCCTTTTTATAATTCTTGCTATAAAGCAGGGCTTATTGATACACAGAAGCTTGCGAAAGTAGATATTATCGGTGATTGGCGTATTGTAAATGATGTTTTCTATGCATATGGAAATGACAATTTTATTATAATCACTGGACATGGAGAAAAAATTAGGCAATATTATAATGAAGCATTAACGTTAGGAAAGAGACTTAAAACTAAATATCATAAAATAGACAAAAAGAAAGCATTGTATGGAAGTCGATATTCTGTACTGGCAGATATTAATGAGTTTACACCGGATGAGATAGAAATTTTGCATAGTTTATGGAAGGAAAGTTTTTTAAGAACAGTGCCGGAAGAGAGAGAAAAGGAACAGGAAAAAGAGATGGATTGTGTTTGGCATAAAATAAGGGCTGAGGAATAATTAATATTGTCATGCATTTATTTAGGGAAAAAAGAATATTAGAATCATATGGATTTAAAGCTACTTTCCCAATAGAAACAGATATATTATGGCAGGAGAATAAAAAGTGAAAAAATAGTTTTGGAGTGGAATTAGGTCTAATTATGATGCTCTGTATTTATCTTATGGAGTTACTGGGAAAGAAACTATAAAAAGTTTTGCGAAAGAGCAATATCAGATTATCCAGACCACAATGAAAATTTTTGAAGGAAATAATAGATTATCTAGTACAGATGTAGAGGATATAAAGGAAAAGACCAGAAAATTTATATTTTGGGTGAGGATGCGTTGATTGTTGTATCCTATCATTATCTTAGCAATTGGAATGATACATATAAAATTTTACCAAGAAGTAATTATGATCGTAATCAGATAAAAAATGGGAGAATGATAAAAGCGTCGTTATAATAGGCTCATATCCAGAGTTTACTGTGGAAGAACAAGATGGTTTTTAACTATTTAATGGAAGCGGATAGAGAAACTGTATAGATTACAATTTATTATCCGTCTTTAAAGGAATCCTATCCAAAATGACTGACAGAAACGGATACACAGGCTCTTACTTCTTATTTAGTTTAGCAATCAGGTGTTAGGGATACAGTTGCGTGGAAGACTACTGTGGAAGACTACTTATGATATGACTATAGAGTTGTTGGAATTATTGTCAGGGAGATAACTATGAAAAAATATCATACTGGGGAAGTCATAATCGCAGTATTTATTTTATTTGTGTTGTGGGGAGGATGGAAGTTATCTGCGGATGTAATATATATGGATGGATATGAGTCTTATGGATTTTTTCGTTATCAGGCCTACTTGTCGACTTATCAAGATAAAAAAGCAGGTACAGCAGTAGAACCATGGTGTTTTTCTCATGTTTTTTACTCACCTTATTTATATATTTATGGAGTATCAGGATATAGCAAAATTAATGTTCTTCCTTTTGTGGGACATATAGATAAAGTTATAAATAGTGCATATTATGATACTGTTCCAAAGGAGCGAACCAGTGGATTTGAAAATACACTTGATTATTTACAAAAACAATATGATAAAAATGAATTAAGTATAAAGTATCATTTATATGATATGGATGAAAAAGATCAGGAGATTTTCCGGCAATTAAAGATATCCGGAAAGGGGGAGGAAGGACGATATTTTCGGCAGTTTTATCCCAAGCGATGGATTAAAGATGGATTTAATCCTGATAACATAAAAGAAGCTTTAGATTCCTTGTAAAATATAGAATACAAGAAGAACGGCCTTACCATATCCTTAGGCGGAGCGGCCGTCAATACGGCAAGAGACACAGCCGCTTCCGTAAAGAGAGTCGGCTAGACGGAAAGGCCATGTGAAAACTGTCGCTGAGTGGTATCGATAAATAATGGAAGAAGGGATGGAATTTCTTTCTCCAGATTATAACCTTGAAGCACAAGGTTATAATCTGGAGAAAGATAATTAATTGATTGTGGAGGCGCGTAAGCAATGAGAATACATGATCATTTTCATAAACTTGCCATATTATATGTTTCAGAATTGCTTTTCTCTTTTATTTTCTGTCCGTCAGCATTTGTATTTCTGCAGACTATGTTCTTTTCATATAAGGCAGCATTAATTATGTTTGGGGTAATAAGTACTCTATACTCTTTTATCATTTGTTTTTGTAACAGAGGACCGTTATTGCTCACTAAATCAGGAGCTATACGGTATGTTAAAACCTTTCTTTTATTTTATGCAGGACTTTTGATTATTGCTTTTCCTGTGAATATACAAAGGCCATCTACTAATTTGCTATTTATCTTATTTGATTTTGTGAATAATGCTGTAGGTTTTATATACAAATATAATGGGACTATTTCTGTATTTGTAACGTATATGATATGTATTTGGGGAATATCTACGGTAATCTATTTTATTCAAAACCATGTTTATAAGCATCAACCACAGCTGCTCCTATAAAAAGGATAGGAGAAGTGGAAGATAGATAACTGAAAGCCCTATATGCTGTGCGGACAGGAATCAAAGTAAAATACTTGTAATTAGGAACAATTTGATAGTGAACTGATTCAGAGCTTGGCAAAAGAATAGGAGAGGGCAAAATGAAAGTTGTAGATATCTCCTTTTATTTCGGAATAGTAGTAGTAATCCTAACTTTTATTACTATGGTGTGTTTCGTGTGGGAGGATATACATAGGCATAAGGAAAAAATCACTCAGAATATAGGGAAATATGGAGTGTTTATTTGTATGTGGCTATTATTAGCTTTTTTTGGCTTAATTTTTGTATTGTCATATGGTACTAATATTCTGAGCCTTATGGGTGAAACTGCTATATATGATACAAAAAGGAAAATAGGGGGAGCAATTTTCATATTATGGGCGGTTTTTATTGCTGTAAGATATTACCTTTATGTATTATTTTCGGAGTTTACAAGTGACAATAAAAATGATGTTATTAAAATTCAACGACAAACAATTTTCCTTTCAGTTATGACGATATTAGTGGAAGTATATTTCATATACAAATATATTAATGTATTTGTATTTTGGATTTCAGTTTAAACGCAGCCATAGCAGACAGCATTATCACTGCCACAAAAGAAAAAGCAAATAAAGAAATCAGCTACGACACAGCAAATGCATCCAACACACGCTCCGAAATTTTCGACAAAAAGAAAAACAGGAACTCAACTACATGATGAATATAGGCAGGAGACGAATTATTTATGGCGCTGAGATAAAAAGTATTCCAAAGAGGTGTATAAACTTCTCAAGTAAGATATTATATATAAATTTTATTATGGGTTTTGCCAGAAATCATAGATAAGCGGACGGTTTTGTCCTTTAAAACATGGTATAATATTAAAAATAATCGTTGCCAGAGAACGGCAGAGGGAGATGTCAGATGACCATCACGTATATATTTCAGATTCTGGAAGCTGTGGCAAAAGGCGATGCGGAAAAGTATGGCGTAATTCCTGATATGAACGGAGAATTGCAGAAAGCAGTGCGCCGATCAAGGAGACGTGTTGCCCGGCTTCGGGAACGGGCGCAGTATGAGCTTGGGGAGATGGATAAGGCAAAAGTGGCGGCGGCCAATGACAATATGAGGCGTTTTACCAAGTCTCTCGGTAAAATCCGCAATTTGAACCTGGAGGACTGCAGGGGGCTGCTTGGCATTGAAGATTTTCTGGAAGATGGAAACCGGATTCATGAAGTCATGGAAATGGCCAAGAAGATAGAGCATATGTCGACGGTCAGCTCTACGGCGTACACGCCCATGTCTCTCGGATTTGGCGTGTTGGAAACATATACGGATGTGGCACCCATTGAAATTGATAATAGGAAGTTCAATGCGGGTGATAAGGAATATTGCCTGCAGATGATTAAAAAGCTGCATGCCTTTCAGGATTCTGTCCGTGAAGTTTGTTCCCGCTTGCTGGATATTACCGAGTGTGCCCGTGAAAGAGGGGACGCGCTGAATGATCTCGCTGATTACTTTGCTGATGGCGTAGACAGCCTGGAGCGGATCCAGATGCAGTCCGGCGGTGACTGGAAACTTTATACTTTGGCGCAGAAGATGCAGATCGGAAGAGCGATACAGGTAGCCCAGCTTATTACGCTTCTTTTCCGGAATCTGATGGATGGCGCGGGACATGTGGATGAACAGAGCCGCAGCGCGATAAAAAAAGCGCAGGATGAACTCCTGAAACGTGATGCATGATAATTAAGATTGCTCGATGAACTGACCACCAAAAGTTAGATAAAAACTGATTTGAGGAGGTCAGTTTTATTATGGGGAAATACAGTTTTGCATAAATTCTTTTCTATAAGTATGCTATACTTTATGCATGTAGTTATTTTTATAAACAGGGAGGCAATATGTCTATCGCATTTATACTGCGCATGATTTCCAATACGATCAGCGGTAAAGGCGGACATCCGCAAAGCATTAATGAAGAGATTGAGCGTGCGAAAAAGCGGGCGGCAAAAAGGATATACCGTGCAAAAGTACGTGCGGAAGATGAATTGGGAGAACTGGACCGTGTCCGTATCACTCTCATGGCAGGGGATATGAAAAAATTTACCAAAGAATTTTCTGAAATTAAAAATATTGATTTTCATGACTGCGACACACTGACCGGATTGGAGCATTTTAATAAGGAACGGAGAAACTGGAGGGAACTGGAAGCGCTGTCATCCAAAGCGATGGGACTGATGAATCTGTCCGGCGGTATGGATGCCATCGGTTTTGGTGCAGGCGTCATAGACCAGTATGCTGTGGTTCCGGAACTGGATGTGCTTCCTTCTGAAAGTGAAGGTGATGTGGATGCATTGAAAGAAATGAGCGGGCGGCTGCAGAAATTCCAGCAGCAGGTAAAGAAGCTGTGCTGCCGTATGCAGGATGTAAGAAGAGAAGCCCGCCAGGCACAGGATGCCCTTCTTGATTTGTCAGATTATCTGACAGACGGAATCAAGGATATCCGCGATATCCGAAGTGAGAGCGGGAATGACTGGAAGAATTATTCGGAGTCGCAGAAGATTATTATAGGCAGAACAACACAGGTGGCACACCTTATCAGCGTGCTTTCCGAAGTCCGTTTTCTTACTGATGAAGCGGATCTACGTGGAGAAATAAGGGAAGCCCTGGAGGCGACGGAGGAGCTGCTTGACGAACTTGGCGTGTGATGGGGCGAGGAGAGTCTTTCTTTTGAGGAGGACTCTTTTTTATTGACTTGATAATTCAAAGACTAAAAAATAGAAAAGTTGTTTTCATTCCCGTAGATTTGTTAAAATAAATACAAGACGAAAAACATGCAATGGATTTGTATTTTCGGAGAGCGGCTATGAAAAGAAGAAAAGTAAGGACAGCTGTTTTGGGACTAATGACACTTTTGATGTGGTCCGGCAGCATGGCGGCGGAAGAGATTTATCTGCATGGAGATACGAATATTCCGATGATTTTGAATACCGGCGGTATAGATAATGATGGGAATACAGGCGTGTTTATGGATCTCACTTCTATCAGTGTGGAAGATTTATTTAAAAACGGCCTGGCTGTAAAAGTGAATTTCTTCAAGTTGGAGAAAGGAGTGTCGACTGTATCTACCGCCCATTTCCGTATGACTGATGATGGCGGTGCATGGATTGCAGGGGAAGACGGCTGGCATTCCGTAAATGAAGACGCTGCGCGGGTGGAAAGTGAAGCGGTGCGTCTGATTCGGGAAGAAATGGGAAAAGAAGAGTGCCGTGATAAGTACATGGGACAAATTACGGCACTCTGGGAGAGAAAAATAAAGGCGGCGGAAACGGCGCGGCAGGAAGAATATGAAAAGCTGCAAAGGGAAACGGAAGAAAAGAATCAGGAAAATAATAAATCCGTGAAAAGTGTGAAATTGCCGAACATGGAAATGCCGGAACTGGAACGAGCCGAGCCTGATAAAGTGGTGGAAATAAAATCACCTGACATGATACCTGCAGTAAATCCTGTAAAAAAGAACGCATCGATAGAAATGCCGGTAAAGGCAGAGATGGAAGAGACAGCGGCAGATGCAAAGAAAAACGAATCGAGAAAGGAAGAAACGTCTGCCGAATCGCCGATGACCGTCCCCCTTGAAAAGAAAAAAACAGAACTGACGGCAGTGAAAGTCAAAGGAAACGTACAGAGGGAAGAAGATGCACAGAAGAATGAAGAGGGGGAAATCACCGAGCAGGTTGAAATTTCCATCGTCTCCCATCCGGTGGTGGAAATCATTTCGAAGAGCGACGTAACATAAGATCTCTGTAATAGTTGGCTCTTTTCCAATGAAAATAGTATAATCACTACGGAGTATTTTCCGGAAGCATAAATCCTCCCCGCAAAATCCGATGGCTGCGCGGAGGATGTATTTTTTTCGAAAGGCGTACCATGGCTAAGAGATATTACGAACTTCATGTATCAGGCTGCACGAGACATCTTCCCGTACTGAATATTTCAGACAAGGTAGCGATTGCGGGATTTGTCATTTTGGGTGATGTGGAAATTGTGGAAAACACGGCCCGCGATTTGGCGGCGAAAGTGCCGAAAGATTGCGAATACGTCATGACCGCGGAGACGAAGGGGATTCCTCTTGCTGCCGAACTGGCAAGAAATCTGGGGCAGAAGACGTACCTGGTGGCGAGAAAGTCGGTCAAGGCGTATATGGATGATCCTATCTGTGTAGAAGACGAGTCCATTACTACGATGGGAAAACAGAAGCTGTACCTGTCTGCCTCTGATGTGGCGCTGATCCGCGGGAAGAAAGTCCTTCTTGTGGACGATGTCATCAGTACCGGCGGGTCTATGAAAGCCTTGAAAGAACTGGCAGAAAAAGCGGGCGCCCAAGTCTGCTGCCAGGCTGCCATTCTTGCCGAAGGCGATGCAGCGAAGCGTGACGATATCGTATTTCTTGAAGAACTGCCTCTCTTGGAAGCTGAATAAAAACGAAAGCCGTATACACGAAATGGGTATGACGGCTTTTTTGATGGCGGGGACATCTGTTATTTTTACAGGAAATACTGTAAAGGAAAGCGCTTTTTGTGGTATAATATGGCGAATAATTTGGAATTTGCCACATAGATTTTGAATCAATTCCGACAGGAGGAATGGAATGAAACACCAGGAGACTGTTATCATCATCGACTTCGGCGGGCAGTATGCGCAGCTGATTGCAAGAAGAGTGCGCGAATGCGGCGTATATTGTGAAATTCTGCCGTACAATAAGCCGGCAGAAGAAATTCTTTCCCACAACCCGAAAGGCATTATCTTTTCCGGAGGCCCTGCCAGTGTAAATATGGAAAATGCCCCACAGCTGGATGAAGGCGTATTCAAGGCAGGCGTACCGATTCTGGGAATCTGCTACGGTATGCAGCTTATAGCAAAAGACCTTGGCGGCACGGTTGCCAGTCCGGAAAAACATGAATACGGCCATACGGAATTTTACAAGAACGGAAGCTGTCCGCTTTTTGAAAACATTTCAGAAAAGACTGCTGTATGGATGAGCCACGGCGATGCGGTCACCGATATGCCTGCCGGTTTCGGGCTGATCGGACATACGGAACTGACGCCCACCGCAGCGATGGCTGATGAGGCAAGGCGTTTCTATGCTGTCCAGTTCCATCCGGAAGTGGTCCATACCACTGAAGGTACACAGATGCTGAAGAATTTCCTTTTCCGTATCTGCGAATGTGAAGGCGGCTGGTCTATGGAAAATTATATCGACATCGCTGTTGCCAATATCCGGCAGCAGGTAGGCGATCATAATGTCCTCTGCGCCCTTTCCGGCGGTGTGGACTCTTCTGTTGCCGCGGTTCTTGTCCATAAAGCGGTTGGGGATAAACTGACCTGCGTATTTGTAGATCACGGATTCCTCCGGCAGGGTGAAGCGGAACAGGTAGTAGATACATTTACGAACAAATTCAAGATCAAACTGATTCATAAAGATGTGTCTCAGCATTTCCTTTCTCTTCTGAAAGGTGTGACAGAACCGGAAAAGAAACGTAAGACCATCGGCGCTGAATTTATTCATACCTTCCAGGAAGAAGCCAACAAATTAGAAGATGTGAAATTCCTTGTCCAGGGCACGCTTTATCCCGATGTGGTGGAAAGCGGCACCGCCACGGCGGCAACCATCAAATCCCACCACAATGTAGGCGGTCTTCCGAAAGATATGAAATTTGAACTTATCGAACCGCTCCGCGAACTTTTCAAAGACGAAGTCCGCCAGCTGGGACGTGAACTGGGACTCCCTGAAGACGTCATCAACCGTCAGCCTTTCCCTGGTCCGGGACTGGCAATCCGTATCATCGGTGAAATTACTCCGGAAAGATTGGATATCCTCCGTAAAGCGGATGCCATCGTCAGAGAAGTCATTAAAGAAAGAGGACTCTATAACGAAATCTGGCAGTCCTTTGCCATACTTCCTGCCGCGATCCGCAGCGTAGGCGTCATGGGCGATGAAAGAACATACGATTACACCGTAGGCATCAGAGCCGTTACAAGCTCAGACGGCATGACTGCCGATTACTTCCGTTTCCCCTGGGAAGTCCTTGACGAAATGAGCAGAAGAATCTGCAATGAAGTCAAAGGTGTCAACAGAGTGGTCTACGATATCACATCCAAACCGCCGAGCACGATTGAGTGGGAATAAGAGCGCTTTCCTTTGAAAGTTTTCCCGTATTTTAATAAAGGAATAGATAAAGGAATGAAACCGTAGCGAAAAGTTACGGTTTTTAGTTTATCTAAGAAAGGAAATTACCTTGATAGATATTTCGTTTTGGAGATGTCTTATAGAGAATGCTATAATATTCACAAAATAACTTCATAAACTTATAAATGAGAGGTGAAGATATGAAAGTCAGTTATAATGGATTGTGGAAGATTCTGATAGATAAGAATATGAATAAAAAAGATTTGTCTAAAGCATGCGAACTATCACCTGCAACAGTATCTAAATTGGTATAAGAGACGCGGTATTATTTACGGTCATCGGGAAAATTTATGATTTGATTAGTATTGAAAAATAGTTTGGAGGGAAATAGGTGGACAAGAACATTTTTGGAATAGTAGAGGATGTATTGAAGACGAATTCAAAATATCTATCGGAAGACGGAAAACTGCTTAAAGCGGTAGTGTACAGCGATGTCATGATGATGGATGAGGATCTTTTATTATTGCTACTATCGGAAGCTACTATTAAAGAAAGATTCTTCAAAAATATTAAGGGAACGCTTGTTTTTGACAAGCAGAAGTTTGCTTGGTTTATTGAGTCTAAAGAGTTCTTGCCGGACTCATATACGAGATACACAAATAAAATCGGATTAACACATGGTGGAGACTTCATTTCAAAGTCAAATGATGTGGTCTTAGATTTTCCATATAAAGATTGTGTCCTTGAAGGTGGTCAGGATAAAGAAGATCAGAAGCGTAAAGAGATTTTCTACAACGAGACTATTGCAAGCGATGAGATTAGCAAAATGCTTGCTCCGAAAGTTTTTACGAACGCAAAGAGATATACAAAAGACGGAATCGAGGAAAATATTACTTTTGATGAGAATGATAATCTAATTATCAAAGGAAATAACTTGATTGCACTTTCAAGCTTACTGAAACGATATGAAGGCAAAGTTAAGTGTATTTATATTGATCCTCCGTATAATACAAACAACGATACGAATAACACATTTAAATACAATAATAACTTTAATCATTCTACTTGGCTAACTTTTATGAGAAACAGATTGGAAATAGCCAAAAGACTGTTAATTCCTAATGAAGGGGCGATGATAATAGCAATTGATGAAAATGAACAGGCTTATCTTGGAGTTATGTTGGATGAGCTTTTCAACGAATATGAAAGCCATATGATAACGGTTGTTCATAATCCACGCGGAGTTCAGGGAACAAACTTTTCATACACAAATGAATTTCTATATTTTGTCATACCAAAAGGCAAGAAAATTATTCAAAATCGAAAGTTGGATGATGAGGAAATAGAATTTAGTCCTCTGAGGAATTGGGGAAGCGAATCTCTTAGAACAGATGCCAAAAATTGTTTCTACCCGATTTTGGTTAAAAATGGAGAAATAATTGGATTTGGTGATGTTATTGAAGATGATGTCCATCCTAGTGCAAATGAAATTGTTGATAATACAACATATATCTATCCAATCGATATAAAAGGAGTAGAAAGAAAATGGAGGTATGCAAGAAATAGCGTTGAGGATATAAAGTATTTGCTAAGAGTTTTTAATAGAAAAGATGGTTTTCTTGACATAGAATTAGGCAAAGACTTCGGGCAGTATAAAACTGTTTGGATTGACAAAAAATTTGATGCAAATGCATATGGTAAACAATGGTTAAATAAGATTGTTGATGATAAAAGCTTTTCATTTCCTAAGTCAATTTATGCAGTTAAAGAAGCTATATTCTCAATTGTATCTAAAAACAAGCAAGCTATTATATTAGATTTTTTTGGAGGGTCAGGAACTAGTGCTGAAGCAGTTTCAATGATAAACAACGTTGATAATGGCAATAGAAAATTCATCATTATTGAACAAATGGATTATATTGAGAGTATAACTCGAGAGAGAATTGTGAATAGTACAGTTAATGGCAAAGAGTCTACTTTAGTGTACTGCGAGCTTCTTGAAAACGTAAGCACTCTCATTGAAAAAATTCAAGCAGCTTCAGAAGAAACAATTTCTGAGATAAAGAATGAAATATATTCTGATGAAAGAATTGTCCCATATATCACAAGGGCAGAGTTGGAGAAAGCTGACGAAGAATTTAATTCACTTGAATTGGAAGAGAAGAAAAAGGCTCTTATCAACTTAGTTGATAAGAACAAACTCTATGTAAATTACTCGGATATGGATGATGAAAGCTATGCTATAAGCGAGTCAGATAAAGCATTTACAAAATCTTTCTATGCGGAGGTCTAATATGGCGGAACGGTTTTTATACGAAAAATTAGATGTCGCAAAAGAAGTTGGTATGAGTGTCGATTTCCCTGAAATTATCAAAAGCGGACTCTCGAAGAGAATTTCTCTAAGAGAGTATCAGATTGATGCCTTTACAAACTTTGCTCTATATTTTGACAATGCCGGATTAAGAAAAAATAAGCAAGTCCATACTCTGTTTCATATGGCGACAGGCAGCGGTAAAACTGTCATTATGGCAGGTCTGATATTGTACTTATATACAAAGGGGTATAGAAAGTTTTTATTCTTCGTAAATCAGGCTAATGTTCTTGAAAAAACGATTGATAATTTTATCAACCCGCTTTCAAATAAGTACCTGTTCAACGATGTTGTTGAGTACTTAGGGAAAAAGGTCAAAATAAAAAGGGTTGAAAATTTTAGCGGTAATGTTTTAGATGATGACATCGAAATATTGTTTACTACTACGCAAAAGCTTCATATGGATTTATTTGAGGCAAAAGAAAATTCACTGACATATGATGACTTTGAGAATAATAAAGTGGTTTTTATTTCTGATGAAAGCCATCATATCAATTCATTAACCAAAAAACCTACTAAAGACGAAGAAGAAGCTGCCAAAAGCTGGGAATATTCTGTTACCAATGCTTTATCACGAAATAGGGATAGCATTATGCTTGAATTCACGGCTACTTGTGATTTAAAAGATGCAAATGTGTTCCAGAAATATAAGGATAAAATCATCTTTAACTATCCGCTTATTTCTTTTAGGGAAAGCGGATATACAAAAGACTTCCAGAACTTCGCAACAGATACCGATTTATGGGCAAGAACACTTATGGCTCTCGTAATGAGTGAGTACAGGAGGTTTTTGTTTGCTGATTTAAAACTCAATATTAAGCCTGTGGTTATGCTTAAATCGCAAAAAATAGATGAGTCAAAAAGTTTCTATGATGAGTTTTTTAAGAAAGTAAAGGAGTTGACGAGCTACGAGTTGCAGAATTTGGAATTAGTTGGAATCGAAAAATTGACGGAAGCGATAAATTATTTCAAGGAAAAGGATGATACTCTGGAGCTTTTGGAGCAGTCAATTAAGACTGCATTTACCGAAGATACTTCGATAATCATGAATGGTTCTTCGGATAATAATAAGGAAAATCAGTTGTTAGTAAATTCCTTGGAAGATTTGGATAATCCGATTAGGCTTATTTTTGCTGTAGATATGTTAAATGAAGGCTGGGATGTACTCAACCTCTTTGATATAGTTCGTCTATATGATACAAGACAAAGTAAGTCGGGCGGAAATATAGGGCGCTATACAATTAAAGAAGCACAGCTTATTGGAAGAGGTGCGAGATATTGTCCATTTGTTGTAGATGATGAAGAACTTAAATTCAAAAGAAAATTTGATGGAGATATATCGAATCCGAATCGTATTTTGGAAACCATGTACTTTCACAGTAGAAATGACTCAAGATATATTTCAGAATTAAAGAACGCTCTTATAGCAACAGGATTGCAGGCACCTGATCCGGTAATTTTGGAGTACAGACTTAAAGATGAGTTTAAGGATAGTGATTTTTATAAGAAGGGCTATGTGTTTTCTAATAAGAGATTACTGAAAGGACGAGAAGAAGTGCGCTCCATTGAGCCGAGTATGAGAACGAAAACATATTACTACACGGCGCCTTCCGGCAAAGGAAATATTGTAAATCTTATAGGCGATGATACTCCAAACACAAGTATCATTAAGACAAATCTGAAGAGTATTAAATTCAAGGATATAGATTATAATATCTTGCTCGGGGCTATAGAATGCTTTGAGGAACTTCGTTTTGACTTACTTAAAGAGAAATATCCATACTTAAAATCAATGAGGGAGTTTTTAACTTCAGATGAGTTTCTCGGAAACTCTAATGTGGAAATAACATATTCTCAAGATGAAGTAAATGGAAAGATTTTATTTTCAGCTGTTAAGCACGCCTTAGTAAAAGTTGCATCGCATGTTATGGCTATAAAGCCTGAATATGTCGGTTCTAAAGAATTTGAACCTAAGCAGCTTAAAGTGATTTTGAAAGACAAGAAAATCAGTTTAGGGTCAATTGAAGGAAATGGTGGAAAAGGAAATTCTCAAAACAACTGCTCAAATGAAGAATACAGATTAGACTTAACAAATGAGAGTTGGTATGTATTTAATGACAACTACGGAACGAGCGAAGAAAAGCTTTTTGTAAAGTATTTCAAAACAAACATAGAACCAAAACTGAAGGAAAAGAATCTGGAATACTATGTTGTTAGAAATGAAAGAATTCCTGAATTGGCTATATATTCTTTTGAAGCTGGAGAGCGATTTGAACCTGACTTTTTGTTGTTTGTAAGAAAGCAAAGAAGCGAAGGTAGTCTCACTTATCAGGGATATGTTGAACCTAAAGGCAACCAACTATTGGATAGTGATGCTTGGAAAGAAGCATTTTCAATGCAGATTGAAGAAAAGCATTCAGTTACAGGGGTGTTTGCAGATAATTACAAAATAATCGGCTTCCCGTTCTTTAATAATGATAATAGGATGGAGAAATTCGAGAAAGCAATTGATAAGTGGATAGTAAAACTATAAGGTCACAATCTCGTTATGATTTTAGGAGGAATAAAAAATGCTGAACAGAGATAAAGAAATACTGAAGTCATTATCTGATTTGGATTTATCTCCGACAATGGAGAAAAATGCTAGAGATAAATATGCTGCATTGTCAAAATATTTAGATGAACAGGGTTTGGATTCGGATTTTTATCCACAGGGGTCATTTTTGATAGGAACAACAATCCGTCCATACCGTGATGGCAAAGATCACGATTATGACTTAGATGTATTGGCAATACTAAAAAGGAAAAAGGAAGATACAGACGCAAAAAGTGTAAAAAATGATGTTGGCAATTGCATAAAAGAAAGCGGAATTTATTCTGATAAGTTAGAGAAAGAAGATAAAAACTGCTGGACACTAAAATATGCAGAAGTAGCAGATGGTATTGGTTTTTCATTGGATATTGTTCCGTCTGTTGATGAAGATATTTTGATAAAGAACGATATAATCAATTCTGGCGTTTCATCTTCAAAGGCAGCAAAGACTGTTGCCATAACAAATAAAGAATTATATGACTATGATTGGCTAACAAGTAATCCGCTCGGATTTGGTGATTGGTTCTTGGAAATTAGTAATCAACATTTAAGCCCTGAGATGAAATCTAAGCAGTACAATAATTTACCATATGATATAAGAATGGTGTTTGCAAGTGCAGAAAATATCCCCATTTACTACTATAGGTCAAATTTACAAAAGGCTGTCCAGTTTATCAAGAGGCATAGGGATATTTACTATGATAGGAGCAAATTAAGAGACGATAAGCCATCATCAATTCTTATATCAGCTTTAGTTGCAGACAGTGTAAAAGATAGGCGGTTTTTGTCAGTCTCAGAGATAATAAATGATTTTATTGTTGGATTTAGCAGTAAAAGTATATCTATAATGAAAGACGGTAAAATCTTAAATCCGGTTGATTTAAGGGAAAATCTTATCGAGCGATATACAGACAATAGGTTGAGTAATATGACTAAATGGATTTCGGAGTTAAATAATTTTATGAATATTGAGAATGAAAAGGAATTTAAACAAAATATTCATAATGATATTAACGCAAGAGTTTTTGTAGAGTCGTTTGAAACCCCTGCAATAATTACACCTACAAAACCGTGGAAGAAGTAGTATGAGTTATGAATTGAGATATGAAGTTTCGAAACTATTAGATAGCCAACCAAGATTGAAAATCGATGAAAACAAGGCAGAATATATAATCCAAGGAGTATACATATACACCTTGGGATTTAATGATTGCATTCTTCAAGGCGAAAGAAATATAAAGTTGATAGTTCAAAAGGATTTTCCTAATAGTATTCCCGAATTCTATGTCTTCGATTATCCAGAACACATAGAACACGTCTATAAAAATGGTAATGTTTGTTTAGCAACAATTGGTGAAATGATATATTTTCTAAATGAAAATCCTTCTTTGACGGCGTTTGTCGATAAATTTGTGAATGCTTTTATATACACTTTAGATTGGTTCAAGAAATATAAAGTCTATCCATTTGGCGACAGGAAACATGGTTATAAAGGATTGTTTGACTATTATTTGAATGATTTGAAGTTAACTAAAGAGCAATATACGAAGATGATATTTATGATTTATGAGAACAAATATAGAGGACATCTTCCGTGTATTTGCGGTTCTGGTAAAAAGCTTCGAGATTGCCACGGTAAATATATATTGCCAATTATAAAGAACGCTTCGTACAAAAGAGCGTTTTTAAATGAAGCTAGTATGATATTAACGGAGGATGGTAAAAATGTCAGAAGAAAATCCTCAAAATAAATATTTAATCATATCTAAGAAGTTTGCTATAGCTCAAGATATTTGTGGAGCGTTAGCATTCATATTAGCCATTGTTCAGGGGATAACATTGATTATCTCTGCTAAAAGTTTCCTTATAATAGCAGGTGTGATTTTAATTGTCGAATATATATCATCACATTGTAAAAGTTATTTTTTTGATAAAGGGCATCGCTTAAGAGAAATTGGACTTATTGATAACAGCTTTAATGAAAAAAGAATACCAAACTATAATAGTGAACCTTATTACAATAATAGCTCTATTTCACCAGAAGAAATAAAGTTATTGGCGAACGTACACGAAAATTCTTTATTTACATCTCGCATAGCGGAGAAGATGTCTTTCCCATACTATCTCTTTTCGGCAGTTGCTTTTTTATTTTTTATAATAAAACTTTTTATGAGTGGTATGGATGACTACTCTTCGCTGTTATTGAGCTTTATCGTATCGAGTAGTCTCTTTGATAGAGCTATCAAGTTGAATTCTCTGAAGAAGGCTTCTGAAGAAGTGTATGGAAAATCAAATGAAATATGTAATACATATGAGAAATTTCCAGTTAAAACAAATATGGTTCTACCCCAAATAATGGAAGTGCTTTTACTCTATGAAAACGCAATATTCGAGTCAAAAATCATTCTTTCTGAACGGATATTTTACGAATTGAACTCTGCTCTAAGTAAGGAGTGGCAGGATATTAGAGACTGCTATTTAATATATAAATGTTAGAAGGAATAAGATTAATGCAATAACTAAACTAGCGATAGTTTATAACTGTGTTTTTGTAACTGGAACGGCAAAAAATCTGAAAACGACCTTAAATCGGACAGATTTTTCGATATGCGACAAACGAAAAGCTTTTAACAGTCTTGCATGTAGTGAGCAGCAGAAAAAGAAAAGTGGAAATGACAATAAACGAATATATTTCTGCTATTAAGCTCTTGAGTGATACTGTTTCAATACTAAGAAGCTCTAAAAGTAGGTCTAAAAGGGAGTTGTTGAATTGAGCGAGTTTACGGAGTTGCACTCATTGACCGAGGAAAAATAAGGTGATAAATTATTTAAAAAGTCTTCCATCATTTTGGTGGGAGACTTTTGTGGAAATAGTGAAGTGATAGGTAAATTATAATATTTATAAGGAGAAGGATCGTAAATGAGTTACACAATCTCTTTGTTCTCTGTTAAAACAAAACAGAAAGAACAGCAGTTGGCACAACCCGATTTCTTTGAAAAGGAGGAGAATCTGGAAAAATTCACACCAGAGCAGCAGTCAGCATTGGAAACACGTTTGTTGAAGTATCAGTATAAACCGGCAGGGAATAACAGCGATGGGAAAAGATTTGAACATGCTGATTTTGGAGAAGCGTTCCTGACAGACAGAGGGCTGTATTTTTTAACTTCAAATGACTTTGATTGTATTTTTGAAGTGGGGATGACAGCATCTGAGTTTACGGATACCGGTGAGTTTGCAAAATATGATATGCAGGCAGGAGGATGGGAGGAGATATAGGGGTGCTCTATGTTGAGGGGGCGGTATGTTTGTTCACCCCCTCATAAAATTTGACGATAAGCACAAAGAAAAAAGGAAATAAATCACAGTATGTGGAAAGGAGTGAAAAATGGGGATAATAGCAAAATATAAATATTTAAGTGATAAAAACTTAAAGGAGCTTAAGGCTTTCTATTCAGAAGAGAATGAAACTTTTGGGGAGGCAAAAGAGCGAAATGAGGATGTAGAAATACGACTTGATTTAGATAAGATGTGGGATGCACTTCATTTCGTGCTTACAGGAGTAAGCGGCAGTAAGCCTATAAAAAACAACCCTTTTAGCGAAGCGGTTGTAGGTGTGTCATCTATTGAAGGTGTGGAAGAGTTTATATCTTATACAGAAAAGTCTAGGATTAAAGATATAGTTTTTGCTCTTGATCATTTTGATATAGAAAAAGTTATGGAAAATTTCAGTATGAAAGGATGCAAAAAAGCAAATATATATCCGGACATTTGGAATTATGAAGAAGAAACGGATGAAATAAAAGAAGAACTAATGGATTACTTTCAGAATCTGAAAGACTTCTATAAGAAAATATTAGAAGTGAATGGTAATGTAATGGTTACTATTTACTGAAAGAGTATGGATAGATCCCGGGTTATCGGGTGAATTGGAAATCATATAGATATATCTCTGAAAATATTACAGAGTTTTTAATTCTGCTGAGCATGAAGCAGGTGACTTGTTTTTCATAGAACTGCTAAGAAATGTATTTGAATGGGCTTTATATTAAATGACAGAGGGGGGATATGATGTTTGTAGATCGAATTGATGGCGTTGACTCCAAGGAAGTGAAAAGAGTTTTTAAAGAATTAATCACTGCCTATATGAACCCTGCGTATGGGTCTATGTCTAAAAGGGATTTCGATATATTGCTTTTTATGAAGCTGCAAGATTTAAAGATTATAGAGAAAGATCCTGATTTATATGATATTGTATCTAATTTGAAAGTGACCAGAGCAAAGGCAAGAAATCTGTTATATGAAGCTAAAATGCGGAACTCATCAGAAGAAATGCTGGATAAAGAATTAAAGGAGTTACTGTCTACCCCCTATTTTCTTTAAGGAAAATGATAAAATTGCAATTGAAATTAGTAATCCATTATTATCAGATCATTTGAGGTGGAAACTTAAAAGATTGGGATACATTACGGATGGTTCCTTTTCTGCTGAATTGATTAAATTATCAGAGGAAGCTTATATCACAATATTTGAAGATATGATTCCGAATGAATCACGAAAGAAAATAACGGAAGCATTAGTTAAATGTGGTGCAAGAGAAGAATTGGGATTTAAGGGAATACTCTCTTCCATTCTTAAAAAATTAAGTGGGAGAATAGTGGGGAGAGCCGGAGACGAGTTAGTTGATGGGATTTTTAAATATTTAGGTCCTTTAATCAGTGGAAAACTAAAAGAAATATCCAGCGTTTATAAGGATTTTTTTGTAGAACCATAAGGATAAGTAGTGGATTATGCGACTGTTTTTATAAACGTTTTCTTCTCCAACGACTTATAAGTCAAATTATATAATGGGCAGCAGGCTTTATATGAAGAGTGGAAATAACGGTAACCAATGTGTTTCTGTAAAAAAACGGTTGAAAATACAGTATTTTAGAGATTTTACAGGACAAAAACTCCTGTCATATAAATTGTTTGGAAGGTCTTCCATCATCTTGCAGGAATGTTTTTGTAGAGAAATAGTGATCGATAAATTTTTGGAGAAGAGAGAATGTCAAGCTGGAGCGGTATAAGAAAAAAGCTGGAAACGGAATATTTAGCCCCAAGTCTGCGGGGGCATATTCAGTATTATGCAACATCATATAGCAGAAGTCCTGATCATGAGGGACGGGCGGCAATAAGGTATGATGGAAAAGAAATTATCAAAGGATGTTATTACAATAATTGGATAAAAGCAGATTTATTTCCCAAAGATGAAAAATATGAAAAACGCATGAAAGAGGAATTTGCGTTTATGGATGATACAGCCTTACGGTTGGGCATATTTGATCAGCGTTGTTTTTATAATGCCTTTGCAGAATTTGAGCAGCAAGGTATCGAAATGAGTTTGAAGAGTGAAAATTTAATCGTACGGATATTTGCTGTGTTAGATAGGCGGGTTGGTAAAAGAAGGTTAGCTTTAATGAAAGAAACGATAGCAGAAGAACCGGATACATTCCGGGAATTTTATGCCATTCGTATGAGGGCGGAAGGTCTGATATAATCCGGTTTGCACAGATAATAGATAATTGAATATTATATAAAACAAAGCACATAACTTTAAGATTGCAAAACCTTTCAGCTATGTGCTTATTTTATATACGCTCAGGTTTTAAATCGTTCAGAAAGCTTTCTGCTTTTGCGGTGAGGATTTTGTGGATAGGAAGCCTCCGAAAACCGGACTTGATCAAGCCCGTCAGATTGCGGAACGTTTATTGATATTGACGGCAATAAGATGGATACGATAAAGTGAAATAGGAAGTTGTCATTCAGAATTTCTAAAAGTTTATGAGGGCAAGATGCTTAGTCGGAATGTACAAAAGTATATTAAAGATCATTCTTTCTGTTCAGACTTGAAAGAACCGATAAAAACAAACAAAAAAGATTACATATATAAAATCATGCTGTATCAGACGAAAAAAGATGGAGTATATCTGTTTATGTATTGCCAAAAGGATGCCGTTCAATGTTCATTTGACTATTGGTATAAAACGGTTGAAGATGTCTATGAGGATTGGAATGATCTTGTGAATGAAAAAGGCTGGATTCTTATAGATGATCCGCTGCCTTATTGCCAGCACGATGCTTTTTTACCGATAAGAGTAAAAGGGCGTGATATCGGTGAACCCCAGTGGGGAAAATTGGAAATTCTTGAAAATGGCAAATGTAAAGAATACATTCCTGATCAGTGATGTCCGTAATTATTTCAGATACGGAAATGGTTTAATTTGACGGCTCAAAACAGCTGTGATGTCATTACTTGTGAGATTCGCAGAAAATTGATTTTCACTAAATGTATGATAAAATGAGGATGAGGAATACATTTTATTATTTTATATTGCATTTTAGCAGAAAAGTGAAGGAGGTAATTTTATGAACAGGACGCTGAGAATGTGGATGATCTGGGTTATGGCAGCTGCTGCGCCTTTCTTTATTTTTCCGTCGGAGGCCGCTGTTTGGGACGGTCCCCGGTCTCATCCTGCCGCTCAAAAGGTGGAGGATGCTTATGTATATATAAAATATGTGGATATTCACGGACGCGATATTTATGCGACACAGACAATCAAGGGCGTATCCGGTGATTATGCCAATGGAAATGATTATATCCGCAATATCACAACGTATCGTTTTGTGCGGACGGAACCGGGACGAGTCCAATTTGACGCAAAACGCAGGGGAACGATTAAAATCGTTTATGAAAAGGAGCAAAAAGGCGCAAGGTAATAAAGTGGATGAAAGGCCGCTCTTCGGAGCGGTTTTCTTTTGTAAAAAAGAGGGTACAGGAAATATTTCTTTTATCTGCAGCCGGCACACTGATTGATAAAAATCAATATTGACTGTCTATATAAAAACTTCTATAATGATACATAAGCATTAACAGGTCTGTGGTTGAAAGTCGATGCCAGTCGCAGGCAAAGCGATCCACGTAAGGTGTTTAAAAGAATACTGAGCATGGTGCGGCTTAGAAGTAAGTCCTGCCGAGGAAATCGAGAGGGTTAGTAGTGAGAGGCAAGTGCCGGGTAGCGAACGCTCCAGCAGGCGGGTGTGGGGTCAAAAACCAGGTCAGCTGTTTGTGCTTTCCAATTGAATGTAAAGGCGATGAGCAAAAGAAGTATTCTTACTTCATGTCTGAAGAGAGGGCGGGGCGATGGGAGCCGTCTGTCATGAGTTTGAGGAAATGCATTTGTGAGCTGGAGAGGGGAAGGAATCGGATTCTTGTATCTTCTTCCGTGAATGTGCGTTAATGTATGGACGGCTTTTCAGCCGGCAGAGTGGAATTGCGGGCCACCGTCTCTGTGAGGCGGCGGTCTTTTGATTGTATGAGTGAATGAGATTTGGAGGAATGAAGATGGAAGAAATCAAGGTGTATAATACGCTGACAGGAGAGAAAACGGTATTCCGGCCGTTGGTGCCGGGGGAAGTCAAGATTTATGTCTGCGGCGTCACACCGTACAATCACCCCCATATCGGGAATGCCCGGCCGGCGGTGACCTGGGATGTGATCTGCCGCTATCTGAAGCATATCGGCTATAAAGTAGAGTTTGTGCAGAATTTTACTGATGTAGATGATAAGATTATCAATAAGGCAAATGCCGAGGGGTCTGACTGGAAAACGATTTCCGACAGGTATATTGATGCTTATTTCCAAGTGATGGACGCCATGCATGTGCGGCGGGCGGATGTGTATCCCCGTGTGTCTGACCATATGCAGGATATCATCGATATGGTGCAGGGGCTGATTGATAAAGGCCATGCCTATGTATTAGGAAATGATGTTTATTATGATATTTCCACTTTTGAGCATTACGGGGCGTTATCCGGACGTAAGATTGATGATATGCTGGCAGGCGCACGTATCGAGGTCAATGAGGGAAAACGCAATCCCGGCGATTTTGCTCTCTGGAAGGGGGCCAAACCGGGTGAACCGTTCTGGGAAAGTCCCTGGGGAAAGGGACGTCCCGGCTGGCACATTGAATGCTCCGCCATGTCTGTCCATTATCTGGGAAAGACTTTTGATTTCCATGGCGGCGGCAGCGATCTGATTTTCCCGCATCATGAAAATGAAATCGCCCAGTCGGAAGGATGCACGGGGTGCAAGTTTGTCAATTACTGGCTGCATAACGGATTTATTACGATTAACTCGGAAAAGATGAGCAAGTCCTTGAATAATTTCTTCCTGGCGAAGGACGTGCTGGAAGAATATTCCGGCGATGCGCTCCGCTATTTCCTGTTGTCTGTCCAGTACAGAAATCCGCTGGATTATTCCCGTGACCGTCTGGACGAAGCGGAGAAGAATATGGAACGTTTGTCAGGGGTTATCGGACGGCTGAAAGAATTAGCGGCTAAAGAAGGTGCTGAAAAAACAGACGCCTCCCGTTCTCTTGAGAAAGCGGCGGAAGAGTCGCTGAAGGCCTTCCATGAAGCGATGGATGATGATTTCAATACAGGACTTGCCACCGGCGCCATGTTTGACCTGGCGAAAGCAATCAATATTTACGGGACTGCGGTAGACGGCGGCCTCAGTGTGGATCATGAATCGGTAGAAAAGGCGTATACCGCTTTGAAAACGATTATGGACATCTTGGGAATTCTTGAAGAGGTATGGGAAAAGACGGATTCTCCGGATGACAAATCTTATAATGACCTGATGGATATCATTCTGGCAGTCCGCCAGACGGCGAGAAAAGAAAAAATGTACAAAATTGCCGATGAAATCCGTGACAGGCTGGATGCCGCAGGTATCGTAATCGAAGATACGCCGACCGGCGCAAGGTGGAAGAGACGTGGAGTTTAAAAGGGTTCTTTTTCTGAAAAAGCAAATGGCGCAAAAACTGGGGAGAGGATCGCCTGAATTGGGTGAGCAGGATATTTTTGCCATGGATGCGCTGACACTGGCGTATATCGGTGATGTATGCTGGTCCTTTTTTGTCAGAAAAGCGCTGATCGATACAGGGATTTACAATGTGCAGATATTAAACAGCCTGGCATCGGAGATGGTGTCCGCCCGCCAGCAGAGCCGTATCCTTTTTGAGATAAAAGAATTACTTTCCGACAGAGAATTAAAAGTTTGCAAAAGGGCAAGGAATACCCATTCTACAGTGCCGAAAAGTGCTACCGTAGAGGAATACAGGGAGTCTACGGCATTTGAAGGGCTCCTGGGGTATCTCTATCTGTCACGGCAGAAGGAAAGGCTTGATTTCCTTATGGGACGCGGGCTTTCTTATTTGGAAAGGGAGTTTCACGATGAATAACAGAAGGGTTTCCCTTGATAAAAAGGAACGGAAATGCGATCCGTATGAGAAAAGAAGGAGCGGAGACCAATCCATGCGTAGGGAAAGGGGATTTTCTTCTGGGAGCAGGAGAAAGGAAGAGGAAACCTGTTTTATCGGCGGCCGGAACAGCGTACTGGAATCTCTGCGTGCAGGGCAGGTAAAAAAAGTTTTCATAAAACCGGGGAAAAAGGATGGCCGCCTCTTGGCATTGGCTAACGAAGCGGAACGTTTCGGCATCTCCGTTATTGAGGCGGAGGAAAGAGAGCTTGACCGTTTGACGGAAGGTGTCCGGCATCAGGGAGTGGCCGCGTCTTTGAAGCCTTATGCATATGCTGATTTGGAAGAGGTGCTTTCGTCTTGTGGAAGAAAGGATCCTCTGCTTATTCTTCTTGATGGTGTGGAAGATGTGAGAAATATAGGTGCGATTGTCCGCACAGCGGAATGTGCGGGTGCGGCGGCGGTGCTGGCACGCGCGGCCGTGGTGGCGGCCACGAGCCCGCCGTTGCCGGCGCCTACCACCACGAGGTCGGCTTCCAGCGTCTCGGCGATGTCGGCGGGCATCTCCGGCTTGTCGCGCCAACTACCCTGCGC
>OHCY01000293.1_pt1 | contig 24756 bp, 18 predicted proteins | sample 1566951 | NCBI WGS metagenome assembly OHCY01 (sample SAMEA3879548, study PRJEB24766) | human gut metagenome | biome: human-associated habitat; feature: feces | place: USA | collected 1985/1987
GCTTAGAAAAGATGATTTGCTATTCGACAGAATTAGATATGCCAAAAGAACAACTGGAACGCTTCGTAGCTGATGAATTAAGGCATGCAGAGAGAGAGGGATATGCTGTTTTAGAAGAAAAGCAAAAAAAATATATGGAAAATTTCTGGAAAACTGCAGATATTTCGATTAAAGGGAATGAATTTTTGCAGCAAGGAATTCATTTTAATATGTTTCATATTTTTCAATCAGCTGGGAGAGATGGAAAAACAGGAATGGGAGCAAAGGGACTTTCGGGTGAAGGATATGAAGGACATTATTTTTGGGACACAGAAATGTATGTATTACCAGTGTTGATATATACAGAACCTGAGGTTGCGAAAACACTTTTGGATTATCGGTATTATACATTAGATCAGGCAAGAGATAGAGCGAGAGTCTTAGGGCATGATAAAGGTGCATTATTTCCATGGCGTACAATTAATGGACAAGAGGCATCTACTTATTATCCACTTGGAACGGCACAGTATCATATCAATGCAGATATTGCTTATGCATTGTCTTTGTATTTGCAAGTGACAGGAGATATTGAGTATTTAGTAGAAAAAGGAGCAGAAATTTTAATCGAAACAGCAAGAGTATGGGCGGATGTCGGAAGTTTCTCGGAGTGCAAAAATGGAAAATATTGTATTTGTGATGTAACAGGGCCAGATGAATATAACGTGCTTGTGGATAATAATTTTTATACAAATTTGATGGCACGTGAAAATTTGCGGGATGCACTGCAGGCAATAAATTATCTGAAGAAGAACAGACTCCAGACATGGGAAAAATTAAAAGAAAGATTAAAGTTTTTAGAAGTAGAAGCAGAGCAATGGGAAAAGATTATTGAAAATATGTATTTTCCATATGACGAAATACTCAAAATTTATCCAATGGACGATGGATTTATGATGAGAAAACCGTGGGATGAATCTAAAATTCCACCAGAAAAAAGAGCATGGTTATATGAGAATTATCATCCACTGTTTATTATGAGACATCGGATGTCAAAGCAGGCAGATGCAATTTTGGGAATGTATCTTCACAGTAATTTATTTAGTGAGGAAGAAATTAGAAGAAATTACGATTTTTATCAGAAGGTAACATTGCATCATTCTTCTTTATCTACCTGTATTTTTGGAATTGTAGCGAGCGGAATAGGATATTTAGAAGAAGCATATGATTATTTTTCGCAATCAGCAAGAATGGATTTGGATGATTATCATAATAATTTTTATGCGGGGATTCATGCAGCAAATATGGCAGGAACATGGCAAGCAATTGTAAATGGTTTTGCAGGAATGAGATGCCAGAATACACGGCTTGAGTTTAAGCCAACTATTCCAGAAGAGTGGGATGAGTATACATTTCGTATCTTATATAGAAAAGCTTCTGAAAGTAAAAATATCGAAAAATGAAGCTCGATTTACTCTTTTAGAAGGTGAAAATATTGTGTTTTATGTGAAAGAGAAAGAGATTGAAATAACGAAAAGAGGAGAAACATATGTTCAAAAAATATAATGCTATTTTTTTTGATTGGGATGGAACTGCAGTTTTATCTAGGACAGCACCTGTAGATCGGGCGGTAAATGCTATGCGTCCTCTTTTAAAAAAGGGGATAAAACTAGTGATAGTCAGTGGAACTACGATAGAAAATATAGCAGATGGAAAAATTGAATCATATTTTACAGAAAAAGAATTAAGTAATTTATATTTAGGACTTGGAAGAGGGGCCTATAATTATGAGTTTATAAATGGAAAACCACATATTTTTAAGAATATGGTGCCATCGAAAGAAGAGCTTTTAAAAATTCATAAAGTTTGTTTTGAAGTTCATCAAGAATTAAAGAGACGATATGATTTTGATACAGACATTATATTTAGCAGACCCAATTATTGCAAAGTTGACTTAATGGTAAATAATTTTAGAGATCAAAGTTTGTTTATGCAGGAAAGCGAAGTGAAACGATTACGAAACTTGTTGCAAATACATGGAATGACAGGAGGGTTAAAGGAATTAATTGAATTAGCAGAAAAAACAGGGTGTCAATATGGTGTTAAAGTAAAGACAACTTGTGATGCAAAATATCTTGAAATAGGAAATACAAGTAAAAGTGATAATGTGGATTGCATTTTAGAAAAAATTTGCTTGGAAACAACCCTTTCTCCGAGAGAGTGTGTATATTTAGGAGATGAATATGTAGGGATTGAAAAAGGAATTTTTGGAAGTGACAGCTTTATGCGAACTAAAAAGAGTATTCAGGGAGATTTTTTTGATGTGTCTGAAGTGGCTGGAGAGAGACCAGAAGGTGTAAAAAGGATTGGAGGTGGAGTGGAAACATTTTTACACTTTTTGAAAGAACAGGCAGAGTAAAGGAGGATAAGGAATGTTGAGAAAACAAAGAATACTGAGTTTGGCAATGGGATTCATGTTGTTAATAGGAAGTTTTGTATCCGAAGTTAAACCTGTAAAAGCAATGGATGAATTAGTAGATTTGAAAGGACAAGATTATTATATCGACAGTGATGGGGGAAATGACAGCAATGCAGGAACAAGTCCGGAAGAAGCCTGGTCAACATTAGATAAAGTTAATAGTACAACTTTCAAACCTGGAGATCGTTTATTATTTGAAAATGGAGATGTATGGACAGGGCAGTTAAGTCCAAAAGGATCTGGAGAAAAAGGTAATCCGATTATTATTGCATCTTATGGAAATGCAGAGGAAAGACCTTTAATTCAAGGAAACAATTGGTGTGGCGAGAATGGAGATGATTTGGACAATCAAATCTTTAATGCAGCAGTATACTTTTATAATCAACAATATTGGGAAATTACATCATTAGAAATTACAAATCGTATTCCGGGTGACAATCCAGAGGATCATATTAAAAAATATGGGGTACTTATTATGGGAAAAGATGCGGGGACATTGGAGCATATGTATTGTAAGGATTTGTATGTACATGATGTCGTATCGCATCCAATAGGTCAGCAGGCAGGAATTGGACGAGGAGGAATTATATATATCATACGGGGAAATCAAATTCCGACTAATTGGAATGATATTGTAGTTGAAAATAATAAAGTTGGCCCTAATATCAATCATTATGGAATTAATTTTCTTTCTACTTGGGGAAGTAGCCAGTTTGAACAGGAAAGCGGTATACCGGACAGTGAATATGCAGGACAGCGTTGTGATAGCACGAATATTGTAATTCGGAATAATTATTGTGAAAAAATTGGAAATGCAGCAATTTGTCCATCAGCTTATGAAAATGCCTTGATAGAATATAACGTTTGTGATGGCTGTAATAGTGGACCAAATGGAAATGTTCCTATATGGTGGGAGAATGGAGAATATACAGTTGCACAATATAATGAGGTATTTGGTTCAGGAGCTTCTGAATCAAAAGAAGATTCCCAAGCTTTTGATGCGGATGTGAATGCTACGTTGAATTATATACAGTACAATTATACACACGACAATCCGTCAGGTGCTTACTTTGAATGTGCATTAGGAACACCATATACAACTCATATTCGTTATAACATTAGCCAAAATGATGGATATGGAACAAATAGTTACGGTGGTGGAGCAATTGTTACATTAGGTGGTTATTCGAGTGATCCCAATAATAAAATGTATGTTTATAATAATGATTTCTATTTAGATGAAGGACATAATAGCTATATTACAAATAATTGGGATAATACAGAAGTTAATGCAGAAAATTTTCGGTTTGTTAATAATGTGATTTATAGTGATGCAGATTCCAAAGGGTGGCATGATTGTTTTAAAGGCGCTGCTTATAATAATGCATATGGGGGAACAGACACCAATATTATAAGGACAGATGACAACCAAGCATTGACAATTACAAGAGATGATTTTGTTAATATCGGTACAGGTGGAAAAGGAATTAATAGTGTGGATGGGTATCGATTAGCAGATAAGTCTATATGTAAAGAATCAGGAGTATTAATGTTTGATAATGGTGGTGTTGATTATTGGGGAAACCACGTGTCAAATACGAAAGCTCCGAATATTGGATGTGATAATAGTGGAGCAGAAAAAGACACAATGGAAGGCGTACTAACGTTTGAAGATAGATCTTTAGGAGAGCAAGTGCTTGAAGGTGAATATCAAAAATGTATGTTTCCGGAGGGATGGATGACAAAAGGAGATCAATCGAACAAAGCGCTGTTTATGTCTAATGAAACAGGATCCAATATTATACAATTACCGGAAAATAAGATAATTAAGAGTTTCCGAGCTAAATGTGATGGAATTGCTTCGCTTATAGTATCTGCTAATGGCGTGAAAAAAACATTCAGTTTGAGTTCTGTTAATAATGTGTTTGAGACAGGATTTATTTCAGCAGCAGATGAGGTAGAGTTTACGATAAATTGTCCTACGGGCAGTAAACAAGTTCAGTTGGATGACATTGTATTAGCGGATGCAGAAAAAGAGAGAAAAAATATAGCCTTAAATTGTCCGGTTGAAACAAGTGGTGAAGATCAGAATCCTGGAATTTATGGGAATGATGGAAATGAAGATACTATGTGGATTCATTGGGGAGAAGAGTTAGGACAATGGTGGAGTGTTGATTTAGGTGCGCTATATCAGTTGTCAGATTTTGAGTTAGTATTCGAAAAAGATGAAACACCAAATGCATGGAAATATCAAATAGAAGCATCTGAAAATAATAAGGACTTTGAAATTATATTTGATGCATCAGACAATGAAAACGGAAGTCAAATTCAACATGGAGATTTTATGTCAGAAAAAGAATATCGATATGTTAGAGTGAAAATTACAGGGATTCCAGAAGAGGATTATTGGCCGGCGTTTCGAGAATTTAGATTATATCAGAAATAGATTAAAGCAGAATGGGAGGGGCGAAGCGTTATGAGAAAGAAGGTTCTTTTGCTGATTTTTTTAGTAAGTTTGTTATTAACTGCTTGTGAAAAAGGCGAGTATGAAGAAGTTGTATTTCAGGATGAGGTAATTACTGACAGGCAAATTCAAATATATAAGCAAAGAAATAGAGCAGAAATTATCGCGAAATATCAAAAAGATGGAGAGCAAATTGATGAAAGTTTTTGGGGGAAAGAAATTGAAAATAAGAAAACAGTAAAAGAGCTTTTGATGGATAAAGCATTAAGAGATTGTTTGTATGATCAAGCAATTCTTTGTGAAGCGGAAAAACATGGATTAATAGAAGATGCGAGTTTTTCTGAAATAGAAAATGCTTTAGAAACTGTAAATCAGAGTAACAAAACTGAGAGATTAATTTATGGCAATAAATTTTATACGTTGGATACGTATGTTACTTATTACTTAAATAATTTGACAAGAGAACTTATTGATGTTTTATCGGAAGACGAATTATACTTTACAAATGAAGAATTAGCAAAATATTGTAAAGAAAATGAGGTGATTGAGAAAAATGATAAAATAAAAACATATGAAGAGTATAGGTTTCAGTATAAGAACATACTGTTTCGGCAATACATAACAGAAGTAGTAGAAAATGCTATGGAGCTTCCTGTATAATTCAAATATAGGGAATCCCATGAAAGGTGGTTGAGAAAAAAGGATACCTCAGAGTAAAATAAGATTTGCTGACTTTGCGGGTTAGTAAAAATCTTATTAAACAGAGAGGTATCTGAAATGAAGTATAACACACAAAACGCAAAAATTGCATCTATTACGGAAGAAACTTTAGTCCTTGGGATTGATGTCGGAAGTGCAACCCATTATGTAAGGGCATTCGACTGGCGTAATTATGAATTTTCCGATAAGCCACTGGCGTTCAGTAACGATGAAGCAGGGTTCCTGACATTCATGGCATGGGTTGAGGATATCAAGGAGAAAGCTGGCAAAACCGCTGTGATCCCCGGAATGGAACCAACGGGACATTACTGGTTCAATTTGGGGAAGTTCCTGCAGGACAGTGGGATGAGGCCAGTCCATGTAAATCCGCACCATGTAAAAAAATCGAAGGAGATGGATGACAATAATCCGGACAAGAATGACCGTAAAGATCCAAAGACTATCGCTGCATTGGTAAATGAAGGACGCTTTTCCTATCCCTATATTCCAACAGGGGTTTATGCAGAGATCCGGAGCCTTTCAAATCTGCGTTTTCAGACGCAGGAAGAGATCACAAGGATCCGGAACCGGATTGCACGATGGATCAGTATCTATTTTCCCGAATATAAAGACGTTTATGGGAAACTGGATGCAGTAAGCGGGATGATGGTGCTTAAGGAGGCACCACTTCCGGTGCAGATAAAAGAACTGGGAGCGGGAGGGATCAATCAGATCTGGCGGGACGCAAAGCTGAGGGGCGCCGGGATGAAGAGGGCAAAGACCCTGTTATCGGCAGCGGAGCACAGCGTTGGGAGCCAGGAAGCACCAGAAGCGGCAAGCATGGAGATCTGGAACCTGTTGGAAGACTATGAGAAGTACAGCAGCCGCATGGATGACCTGATGGCTAGGATAGAAGAAAAGATCAAAGAAGTCCCCTATGTAGATAAACTTCTTGAGATCAAAGGGATCGGGCTGAAAACGGTATGTGGATTTATCGCAGAGGTCGGCGACCTGAGCAGGTTTGATGACCCAAAGCAGCTGCAGAAGCTGGCAGGATATGCGATTGTAAAGAACAGCTCCGGGAAACATGCAGGTGAAAGTCATATCAGTTACCGGGGACGGAAGAGACTGAGATATGTGCTGTACGAAGCAGCGATATCCGTGATAGGAAAAAATGGTGAATTCAGGGAGATCCATCGGTATTATCAAACCAGAGAGAAAAATCCCCTGAAGAAGATGCAGTCGGTGGTAGCGATAGCATGTAAAGTCCTTCGAGTCTTCTATGCCATACTAACAAAAGGTGTAGATTATGATGGAGAAAAGATGCTGGGAGATATCAGGAGACCCGCAATGAGTGTCCAGGCTGCATAAGAAGCTCAGTAGTCCGAGGGAAGACTGACGTGGTTGAAGTGAGCAGTCAGATACAAAGCGTTCTGTCTGCTGACCTCAGCCACGCCGGGAAGAAAACGGAAGACTGAAAGAACTGCTGTGAAGCAGAGGAAAAGGCAGAACGTGGAAGGGGAACGTCCGCTGGGAACAGCGCTGTCACGGGAAGCCGATCAGCAAATGTTATGAATACAAAGAATGAGCCAGTAGTCGGCAGGAATATTTTCCATAGGGCAAGACCCTGGCAAGGAGCTAAGCTGACACCCTGGTTATGGGCAGGTGGAACGAAGGAAGTGAGGACTAGTACAGAAATGTGCAGAGATCCTGGTAGACACGGGAGGTGCGCCGCCATAGATGGATGGGTATATACAAGGCCATGTAAAACGGAAAAATAGAGACGTTTTATTTCGTATACCTATAACCACCTATTTTCGTACCAGATACAGAAAAATGCTCATGATCGAGGCTCATTCATCTGAGATAGAAACTTAGAAATTCCTTGATTTTAAGAGAAAAAACACTTGACTAAATAGGGAGGAAATTTTATGCGAAGAAAATTAAAATTGATTGTAGCGGTGGCAGCAGTTTTAACGTCTGGTTTAATGTTGCGGACAAGTGACGTTCATGCAGAAAAGGAAACTAATCAGACCATAATAGATTTCGAAAATACAGAGAATAATGAAGGAGTTTTATCAGGAAAGTATGAAGGGTGTAATTTTGGGAATATGGGCTGGAATGTTGACACAATCAATGGAAATACTAAGCTATGGGCGGACGCTTTGACATTGAAGGGGCAGGTTAATAAAATTGCCATTCCATATGGGAAGGTATTTCGAGGTTTTAAAGCTTCTTGTACGGATAATGCAATTGTAAAAATAGTTTCAGGTGCTGAAAGTAATAGTTTTGAAATTGGTTCATCTGAACAAACATATACGACTGATTTTATAAACAATGAAATGGCTGTGTATCTGATAATAGATTGTCAAAAAGGCGCTAGTGATGTTAAATTTGATGACATTATTTTGGAGGATGTAGATATATCAAAACAAAATGTAGCACTAAAAAAACCGGTGGCAACATCTGGAGAATGTGAAAGTCCGGCTGAGTATGGAAATGATGGAAATACTAATACTATGTGGATACATAATGGAGATGGTGCGAATCAATGGTGGCAAGTAGATTTAGAAGGAACTTATACTTTATGCAATTATGAAATAGAGTTTGAAAAAGAGGAAGATAATCCATGGAAGTATAAAATTGAAGCATCAGTTGATGGAGATACATACGATGTGATTGTAGATAAAACGCGGAACACAGATACATCTCAAAAACAAACGGACAGTATTGAGTCACAGGAAAAATATCGATATGTTCGAGTAACAATTACAGGATTACCACAAGAGACATATTGGTGTGGTTTTCGCGAATTTAAAATATTTACAGAAGATATTTATTCCAATGTAGCACTTGGAAAAATTACGAATCAGTCGGAAGGCATAAATGGATCTGAAATGGCAGTTGATGGAGATATAAATACTTTTGCAGGTAATACTGCTACATATCCATATTGGTGGACAGTGGACTTGGGTGAAAGTTATGATGTTAAAAAAATTGAACTTGTATGGGAAGATTTATATGAGGGAGAAACTAATATTGTTGAGGACTGGAAGTATAAAATAGAATATTCCAATGATCATGGTAGCACATGGGAGAAATTAGTTGATTATACAGAAGAAAATCCGTACACAAATCCTGAGGAGTCAGTTATACAGGGAAAAGAAGTGGACGTTCAAAGTAATTTGTTTAAAGTAACTATTACAGGGTGTCCGACTCAAAGACCTTATGCTTGGGCGATACTTCCAGAATTTCGAGTTTTTGCAGTTGATAATAAAATTCCAGAAGAGGAGGGGCAAAACCTTAATATAGATATAGCATATGGCCAACCTGTGAAAGCATCTTCGACATCAGATGTGTGCGATGCAGATAATGTAACAGATTATAATCAAGATACAATTTGGAGTCCAACAGTAGATGATAATGAACAATATTTACAAATAAATTTAGATAGAGAATACATTATCAAAAGCAGTAAAGTAGAATTTGAATCCAATCCGTCGGCATATAAATTTCTTATATCATCTGATGGGAAAGAATGGACAGAACTAGCACATGTTTCGGCAAATGAAGCAGAGAATCGGATACAAGTAAAAGAAACGGTGGCAAAATATGTCAGATTTAAATTTCAAGATTTAGCAGAAGGATTAAGTGTGCAAGAAGTTCATTTTGATGGAATAGATGCAGGTATTAAAAGTGGAAAACGCATTTTAGTACTGGCACCACACGAGGATGACGAAATGCTAATGGCGGGTGGAATAATCAATCGTGCTGTTGAAGTAGGAGATGAAGTAAAAATATTGCTTGCAACAAATGGAGACTATAATGGGGAAGCTTCTGGAAAAGGACGAATTGTGGAATCCATTAATGCATTAAATGCTTTGGGAGTAAGCAAAAACGACATTATGTTTCTAGGATATGCAGATACAGGTGGTCTTGGAGGTGCACAGACGTATGAAGATAGCTTTTTGTACAAATTGTATACTGCTAATGAAAAAGATGTTCTGGTTAGTCGATGGGGAAATCAGTATACATATGGAAATTCAGAGATAAAAAATGATTATCATTACGAGATGACAGGAGATCATGCACTGTATACAAGAGAAAATTTTCTATCAGATTTACAAATGGCAATCAGTACATATATGCCTACGGATATTTATGTGCCTTCAAGGTATGATATGCATTTTGATCATGCATATTTAGATTTATTTGCAATAGAGGCGATTCAGAATATACAGAAAGAGAATGTAACATATAATCCCACATTACATGAGAGTATTATTCATTCATGTGCGGGAGACAGCAATTGGCCTATTGTTAACTCTGACGAAAAAGGAATACAGGCATTGAATATGCCGACAGGACTTGAAGATTTGACAATGTTTAGATGGGATGAAAGAGAGAATGTCAATGTTCCATATGCAATGCGGCAAACACCTTTTGCATATAATCTTAAGGATCAGGCATTAAGGTTATATACTTCACAATATTATGACTATATCGGATCTTTTGCAAAAGTAAATGAAATCTTTTGGACAAGAGATTTTAGTAGTTTTGCAAAAGAGGCAGAAATTACGGCATCCTCTGACAAGAAAAATAGTGATAAAAAAATTGATCAAAGTGCAATAAAAGCTGTGGATGGTATCAGAGATGGATTTGCAGTTGGTTTACCATATAATCATCAGAGATATCCTCACGCAGAATGGGTGACGAATGGAGAAAAGGAAGGTGCATGGATTGACTTAAAATTTAGAGAAACAAAAGATATTTCAAAGGTTGTGCTTTATGACAGACCTAATATGGAAGATCAAATTTTAGGTGGTACACTTGTGTTTGATGATGGGTCTGAAATAAAAGTTGGGGAATTATCAAATAATGGACGGCCAGTAGAAATAGAAGTGAATAAAGCGTCTAAATCTATAAAATTTGTTGTTACTAAAGTTTCAGAAAGTACAACGAATACAGGATTGGCGGAAATAGAAGTGTATTAGATAAAATAGTCTCGAATTATTCAAAATGGCTACAATCCCAGTAAATATGGGATGCGTAGCCATTTTGCTTTTTGTAACGATATGTGCTATATTATGATGTTTTTGCTTTTATCTGCATATTCCGCAAGAACTGCGCATCCGTTCCAATAGAACGGAGCACTGTTCCGCTTTGAACTGAGCGTAGCTCAGCTATAGTTAATAAGTTACTGTTTTTCAATTCGTCTATCATTTCCGGGAAATTCCAAGCGATAGGCCTTTGAAGTTATACGATTTAGGTAAGCATCTGCATAGGTACTGTCACCAAATAGCTGATACCATTTTATAACAGGAATCTGAGAAATAATAACTGTAGATTTTCTACAATCCCTTGATTCAATGACTTTAAATTAAGTGGCGGCATTTATCAAGATTTAGATCCAATAGGAGGACAGTCTGTCTTGTGTACATATTGAGAAGAATGTGTATGCAGGGACAGGCTGTTTATTTTTGGTGTTCCATAAAGTCCTTTGTAAAGGAGATGAATTTTTCGGTGCTGCTGTTCAGATATTTGCCTTTTTGCCATACGAGTCCGATTTCCTGTGTGATTGTCGGCGTGATAGGGATCCCCTTGATTCCGTGCATATTTTTGAGGAGCGAGGAGTAGAGGATAGCTCCGCCCAGATTTTTCTGGACAAAAGCCTGAATGGTGTAAAGCTGGCTGGCATTTAAGATTACATGAGGTTTTACTTTGATCGAGTCAAAAATTGAGAGCAGAGCCTGATTTTGAACAGAATCTGTATTGTACATGATCAATGGTTCATCTTTTAACATTTCGATCGATACACTTTTTTCTTTTACCAGTGGATGATCCCTGGAAACACAGAATACAAGCTGGTCAGAAAGAAGCTGACAGGAATTCAGTTTGTTGGTTTCATAAAAGTTGAGATTGACAAGTGCCAGATCCAGAGTATCTTCGAGTACCAGATTTGCCGCACGGACAGATCCGTATTCAAAAAGTTCGACTGGAGTATCAGGATATTTTTTGTAAAAGCCGGTCAGCATATCCGGGAAAAAGACAGTGCTCAAAAGCGGCGGAATACCGATGCGAATCGGTGCAACCTGCTTTCCGAGATCGTAAAGCTTTGAAGTTGTCTCATGAATATTGTCCAGAAGTACACTGGCTTTCTGATAAAATGCTTCTCCTTCTTTTGTCAGAACGATATGGTTCTTTGTCCGGCTGAACAGGCTGACGGAAAATTCTTTTTCCAGTTCTCTGATTGCGTTCGAAATCGCGGGCTGTGTGACATAGAGTTTCTGTGCAGCCTGTGTGATACTGTGGTAGCGACAGACGGCACAAAAGTATTCTAACTGAATGATCTTCATTGGCAGTTTCCCCATTTCTTTCTTGTTTTCTAAAATATCAAAGATTTTTTTCTTACTATGATTTTGTTCAAAATCATCAAAACAGCAGTCTTTGCTTCTCATGATTATACCATAATTTTTGTCGGAAATGCTTAAATATGCAGAGTATCATAATCTTTTTTTATAGTGGTATCATTTTAAGTAAATGTACAACTATCTATACAATTTCTATAATGAAACCATAGCAGACAGCGCTGTGATGTGAATAGAAAAATAACTTTTCGGAATCTCAATAAATGAGATTCCAACCGAAACTTGACAACTGAATATCGTGCAGGAAAAGAAATTTACGAGAAATGGACATAAACATTGGACATAGCGGGTACTATGCCTTGAAAAATCTTATGGAGTCGTTTAAGATATCATTGTTAGGCGGTTAATCCTAATAATGTTTTTTGAAATGCCTCGACAGATGGCATTTCCCAGGCATCAAGATGTTGGAGCATCATGATGCCGTAGAGGCGGCAGTACCACATCTTTGTAGAGCGGTGCCTGCCGTCTTCTAATTTATAGTCCTCTTTCTCACGCTTGTTGGAGCGTTCCACGGAAGTCCTTCCGTCATATTCCTTTTCCCATGCTTTGCTGTCCCTTGGCGGTATGTTAAATAACCTTGGATTGTCATCGGTAAAGATGTGTACGGTTCTTCCGTATTTCGCCGGTGAACAGGGCTGTTCACAGAAGCAGCCGCGTTTCCGGTTTGCTTTTGGACACCGGTATTTCGCCCGATGCTTGGCAGCCTCATATCCATCTTTATGCATACGTAAGCCCAATTTACAGATTGGGACACCGTCCTCATCAATAGTGAAATCGTCCTTATAAGTGAAATATCCGGTATGTCCGGGATTGAGGTCGATAAAGGGCGTGATATTTTCCCGCCTGCAGTATTCATAGACAGCATAAGCGTCATGGGCGGAATCCAGAAGGAGTTTTTCAATGCGGAACTCCGGAAGATATGCTTTCATGGTGAAAAAAGAATGGAGAAAAGAAAGCATATCATGCCGGGAAGCCCGTTCCAAAAGGGGAAATACCGGGAGATCGCTGTAGGAATCGGAGGCCACATACATGTAGAGGTGGTAGCCGAAGAAATAGCATTCCCGATGAGAGTCCCATCCCCAGTTGCAGTCAGGCTGAGAATAATGGCGTTTGCAGCTGCAGGAAGAACAGCCTTTTTCCTTGCAATCACAGATCCGTTTTTTCCGCTGCTGCGCGGCAGTGCGGACAGGAGTGCCGTCACCGGCAAGAGCCAGATGGTCTGGGTCAATCAATCCTTTCTGAATAGAACGCTCCAGGAACTGCTGCTGATAGAGACGGAAAACAAGGGAAAACGGATTTTCCTGTTTGAATTTCCAATGTTCCAGCAAAGGAAGGAGTTTGGATGCGGTACTGGAAGAATCACAGGGAGTTTTTTCACCTTTCTTTTTCCCTTTGGGTGGTTTCATTTTAGGGAAACGGTCTTTCGGTGAAAGATTGTTGGAGTCGTTCTGCCAGATGCGGGAAAAGAAATCATAAAAAGTCCCGACGCCGGGAGTATCCCCGAACGGGAAACCGCTAAGGATGGCATAAAGGGGAGTTTCCCTGAGCATGCGGCACCAGACCGTGATGGAAGTTACTTTCAGCTTCAAAGCAAGCAGATAGGAACGCAGCATGCAGGAAGGGAGCCGGGGTTCAGGGCCAAAAACAGAGTAACACTCCTGCATAATGGAATCCGTCAGGGAAAGATCCAGATACCAGAACTGCACGATATAATCCCAGGTACTTTTCGGAAGCACGAAGGGATTAGGATAAAACTTAAGAAAATCGGATACAAAAGTATCCTGATAGGCGGCATGGCCGCCAGGATTAGTAGGTAACAAAGAAATCGCCTCCAGTCGATTGAAATAAAATATAATCAATCGGCTTCGCCGCAAATTTTGAGCGATTTGTCAAGCGTTTTTTGCAAAAAAGTGGGTGATTTTTTTGAGATAGGGGTCTGAAAGCCTTATAAAATCAAGGCTGAAGATTCCGAGAAGTTATAAAAATGGATTGGAGGAAAACAAATGAGTCCGTCAACAATAACACTTTTGTTTCTCCTGTTTGCGGTAGTTATGTTTGTTCTTGAAAAGATACCACTTGGGGTGACTTCAATGATCGTCTGTATTGGATTGACTGTTACAGGCGTGCTGGATGTGCAGACTGCATTTGCGGGATTTATTGACAGCAATGTGATTCTGTTTGTAGCAATGTTCATTGTAGGAGGAGCATTATTTGAAACCGGAATGGCAAACAAGATTGGAGGCATTGTAACCCGGTTTGCCAAAACAGAACGTATGCTGATCGTTGCGATTATGGTGATCGTAGGTTTGATGAGCGGGGTGCTTTCCAATACAGGCACTGCAGCAGTATTGATCCCGGTTGTTATCGGAATTGCAGCAAAATCAGGGTACAAAAGATCAAAATTACTGATGCCGCTTGTGTTTGCGGCAGCCATGGGAGGGAATCTTTCCCTGATCGGGGCACCAGGCAATATGATCGCACAGAGTGCTCTTGAAAAAATAAATTTGAAATTCGGTTTCTTCGAATATGCCATTGTAGGGATGCCGATCCTGATTGCAGGAATTTTATTTTATGCAACCATAGGATATAAACTACTTCCGGAATGTGATCCGAAAGAAGAGGAGACATTCGATACAAAAAAAGATTTTGATCAAGTGCCAAAATGGAAACAGTGGATGTCACTGATCATTCTGGTGCTGACTTTGCTGGCCATGATTTTTGAAGAGCAGATAGGGATTGATTTGTGTATTTCCGGAGGAATCGGAGCATTGCTGCTGATTCTGAGCGGAGTGATCTCTGAAAGAGATGCGTTAAAATCCATTGATCTGAAAACAATTTTCCTGTTTGGGGGTACCTTATCTCTTGCAGCGGCACTTCAGAAGACCGGAGCGGGAGAGATGATCGCAGAAAAAGTAATTGGCGCGCTTGGCGCGGATCCATCACCATATCTTTTGACACTGGTTGTATTTTTGCTGTGCTGTGTAATGACTAATTTTATGTCAAATACGGCAACCACAGCGTTGCTGGTTCCAATCTGCTTATCTATTGCACAGAGAATCGGAGCAGATCCGAGAGCAGTATTGATGGCATGTGTGATCGGAGGTTCCTGTGCTTATGCAACCCCGATCGGAATGCCGGCAAATACCATGGTTGTGGGAGTCGGCGGTTATCGCTTTATGGATTTTGTAAAAGCAGGATTTCCATTGATTATCATAGCAACGGTTGTGAGTATGATCATCCTTCCGATTGCATTTCCATTCTTTCCATAAAAGGATGATGATAATTGTGAAAATAAACAGCATCTGATTATAGATGTAAAAAATCAAAGGAGGCAGAAACATGAGTAAGAAAGAACAAGTAGAGCAGCTTACGGATTATATGGCAAATTTTGTGTCATATATCGCAAAAGTGCTGCCGGATGATATTATTGCAAAGTTGGATGAACTGGCAGAAAAAGAGGACAGTCCGCTTTCAAAAGTCATCTATGAGACAATGAAGAAAAATCAGGTACTGGCAAAAGAATTGAACAGACCAAGCTGTCAGGATACGGGTGTATTACAGTTCTGGGTAAAATGTGGAACGAATTTTCCGTTGATTGGGGAATTGGAGACACTTTTAAAAGAAGCTGTTATAAAATCGACAGTGGAAGCACCGCTTCGCCATAACAGCGTGGAAACATTTGACGAGTACAATACAGGCAAAAATGTCGGAAAAGGAACACCGACAGTATTCTGGGATATTGTACCAGACAGTGATCGGTGCGAGATTTATACTTACATGGCAGGCGGCGGATGCACACTTCCGGGGAAAGCCATGGTGCTGATGCCGGGAGAGGGATACGAAGGAGTTACAAAATTTGTAATGGATGTCATGACCTCTTATGGCCTGAATGCATGTCCTCCGCTTCTGGTCGGTGTGGGTGTGGCAACATCTGTTGAGACAGCAGCACTGCTTTCCAAAAAGGCATTGATGAGACCGCTGGGAAGCCATAATGAGAATGAGCGCGCGGCAGAGATGGAAACGCTGCTTGAAGACGGGATCAATGCAATCGGACTCGGACCGCAGGGAATGGGCGGCAAGTATTCCGTAATGGGGGTACATATTGAAAACACAGCCAGACATCCATCTACAATCGGTGTCGCCGTGAATGTTGGCTGCTGGTCTCACAGACGTGGACACATTATTTTTGATAAGGATCTCAATTACACGATCACAACACATTCGGGGGTGACTTTATAATGTTGGAAATCAAAGATGGAAAGAAAATTTTAACAACACCGATATCTGCTGAGGATCTGGCAGATATCCATATCGGAGATATTATTTATCTGAACGGAAGTATGACAACCTGTCGTGATGTGGCACACAGACGGCTTGTTGAGGGTGGCAGAGAGCTTCCCGTAAATGTAAAAGACGCTGCAATCTTTCATGCAGGACCGATCATCCGGCCTCTTGCGGATGACAAGTTTGAAATGGTATCTGTTGGTCCCACAACCAGTATGCGTATGGAGAAATTCGAAAAAGAATTTGTGGAACAGACCGGTGTGAAAGTGATCATCGGAAAAGGAGGCATGGGTCCAAACACAGAGTATGCATGTAAAAACTATAAGGCGATCCACTGTGTGTTCCCTGCCGGAAATGCAGTGGTAGCTGCCGCGGAAGTGGAAGAAATTGTAGATGCACAGTGGAGAGATCTGGGAATGCCGGAAACCTTATGGCATTGCCGCGTAAAAGAATTTGGACCTCTGATCGTATCGATCGATACAGACGGACGAAATTTGTTTGAAGAAAATAAAGTTGTTTTCAATGAAAGAAAAGAGAAAGCAATTCACGAAATCTGCAAACATGTAAGCTATATCAAATAGCACGAAAATCAAAATAAAACCAAAATATTGCCAAAATGATCATGCAGAGAACAGGCTCCCACTTTCTTTGTATGGTCATTTTTTTGTATCTTTTTCACAAACTCACAATTTCTTGCATTTTAAAAGATATTATTATAAAATAACTATATGTGTTTCCGTGGATGAGCAAGAAATGGAGTATTCTTAAATTTTATATCCAACGGAGCAGGATGATATCGGGGGAAAGAAACTATGAGTGAGAATTATAAACAGCGTTCGATCCTGGAGATTATGAATGACGTGCTCGGTACGATACGCGATTACTACGATTCAGAATATGTGTATTATATCGAGAGAGATGAAGAGGAGATTCTTACAATCTATGAGTGGTGTGCTGAATTTGTGCCGTGGCAGCGGGATAAGATCAAGATGCTTGATAAAGAGCAGTGGCCGCGGTGGATCCGACAGGATATCACGGATACGACAGAAGCAGACTACAGTGTTTCTCAGCCATTGGAAGACGGAATTACGGCAGTTCTTGCAGCGGTAGGGGTACACAGAGGCGGATGTGAGATTTCTTTTATGAGGTCTCTCCTTCCATATATTTCACAGTCTATTCTTTTGCAGAAGATGCAGAAGCAGCAGGAATATCTGAGTTATCATGATGATCTGACTGGTTTGATGAACAGAAACAGCTTTGTCAGATATATGTCGGACGTACAGAAAAAAGAGCACAAGTCACTGGGAGCAGTATCTGTGGACATCAATGGATTGAAGAACTTTAACCGGGAATTTGGACATGAATATGGGGATGAGGTTGTAATCCGTGTGGGTGAAGTGCTGGAGGAGCATTTCCGCAGCTCTCTGGTGTTCCGAATGACCGGAGATGAGTATCTGGTAGCGGTAGAGGATGCGACATATGATACATTTATCAAAAGTGTGAACGACGCTCATCATAAACTTGATAATATCAGTCTTGGACTGGTCTCTGTCGGTTATGCCTGGGAGAAAGTGGATATTGATGCAGAAAAGCTGATCGGCCGCGCAGAAGGTATGATGCGTGAAGAGAAGCAGAAGTATTATAAGAATTTGAAAAAAGGGCATCATGAGCCTATCATCAAACAGGATCTGCTCAGCGATATAGAGAATGGCAATTTTATTGTCTGTCTGGTTCCGAAAGTGGATGTCGATACGGAGGAAGTAGTCGGAGCAGAAGCAGTGGTGCGCTATCACCACAAAGATCTGGGTATTATGAATCCAGGAAAATATCTGACACTCCTGGAAGAGACCAAGCTGTCTCATTATCTGGATCTGTATGTGTTTGAAGTAGTATGTAAGACGCTGCGCAGATGGGAGACGGAAGATTTGCCGATGATCCCGATCGCTGTAAATTTTGCGGGAGCAACGCTCAGGCAGATAGATGTAGCAGAAAAAATGACAGCTCTGATCGAGAAGTATCATGTGTCCTGTGAGTATCTGGAAGTAGAAGTTTCAGAGTCTTACAGTGATATGAATCAGGAGATGCTTGCAGAGACGAGTAATAAGATCCGAAAGAGCAATGTGCGGGTAATTCTGGATCACTTCGGAGCAAAAGAATCCACAGTAGCGATTCTGACGATCATGGAATTTGACGGATTGAAGATAGATAAAAGTATCGTGACCAATATTGTAGGCAACGGCCGAAGCCAGAGTGTGGCAAAAGCAGTAACAGATGCCTGCTGTCAGCTGGGAGTACCGGTTTCAGCAAGTGGTGTGGAGACAAGAGACCAGCTGAATGTATTGAAAGAACTTGGCTGCAGCTGTGTACAGGGAAGCCTGTTTAACAAGCCGATCACGATTGATACATTTGAAGTCCGTTACCTGAAAGGATAAGAGTATGATACGTACCTGGCTTGCAGATATCAGAGCACTGTATGATGAGGAATGTTATCAGAAATATTTTGCAGCACTTCCTGCGTTTCGACAAGAGAAAGCAAGGAAGCTGTTGTTTCAGAAAGACAGGGCTCAGAGTGCAGGGGCATGGCTTTTATTGGAGGAGATCAGAAAGCGGTACAAAATTTCCGACCGGGCAGTTTACAATCTTTCGCATTCCGGGGATTATGTGCTGTGCTCGATCGACACTGATGCAAGAGAGGGCGTACAGCTTGGATGTGATATTGAGAAAGTCCAAAAGGCCAGAATGGAGTTAGCAAAACGTTTTTTTTGCCGCAGTGAATATGAAGATATTTTCAGATGTGATTCAAAAGAGGCAAGAGCGGAAAAGTTCTGCAGATACTGGGTACTAAAAGAAAGTTTCATGAAAGCGACCAGAAAGGGAATGGCACTGAAGATGTCATCGTTTGAGATACTGCTTTCGAATCCACCCAGGCTGATAAAAAAGCCGGAGGAGTTTGAAGAGACATATTATTATTGTGAGTACCCTCTGGAAGGATTTCCTTATCGAATCGCAGTCTGTTCGAACGATTCAGAGTTAGATTCTAGAATACAAATGGAGTTAAAAGAAATATGGCAAGAGTAAATCGAAAAGCGAAAAAAATACTGATCACAGGGATGATCCTTGGAGCGGCAGCAGGGATTTTGCTCACATTTCTGGCAGCAAACAGTAAGATGCATGACAAAAATGATGAGATCAAAACTGTCAAGGCAAAGTATGAAAAAGAAGCGAAATCTTTGAAGAAGCAGCTGAAGGAAGCAAAGAATGAGCAAAAAGAAGTAAATCTGCAGTCAAATGAATGGAATCTGCTCCTGGTGAACAGTTCTTATCCGCTTGCAGCAGACTATTCACCGGAATTGACGGCTGTAGATGATGAAGATCATAAAGTAGACTCCCGGATTGTAGAGTCTGTAAATAAAATGCTTCAGGATGCGAAAACAGCGGGGATGAATCTGAAGATCATTTCAGCATACCGTTCGTATGATGATCAGAAGAATGTGTTCAATGATACCATGCAGTCATGGCTCAGTCAGGGATATTCGTATTTAGATTCTTACGATGAGACGAAAAAGTCTGTGGCAGTTCCGGGAACAAGTGAACATGCAACGGGTCTTGCACTGGATATCACATCTGAGTCGAACCAGACACTGGATGAGACACAGGCACAGACGCAAGAGCAGCAGTGGCTGATGAAGAATTGTCAGAATTATGGATTTATTCTGCGTTATCCGAAGGATAAGACAGATATAACCCAGTATATTTATGAGCCGTGGCATTACCGCTATGTGGGAGAAGAGGCTGCAAAGGCGATCATGAAAAAAGGAATTACGCTGGAAGAATATCTGGCACAGATACAAAAATAAACAGGAAGAGTTTTTATTTCGCAAGCCGGGATAGAAACTCTTTTCTTTCTATAGCGGAAAAACAGTCTTTGCGATTGACGCATAAAATGGGATTTGCTACAATGAGAGAAGTTGGGTGACGGGAAATAAAAATATTTCCTGTCTGATGTAAAAATCCGAGAAGGAGGAAGAGCATGGAAGATCTTACATTTGGAGAACAGGTCAAGGTAGTATTGAGCCGAAAAGGCATGACCATAAAGGAACTTGCGGAGATTATAGAAGAAAAGACCGGAATGAAAATGTCCAGACAGAATCTGACGCAGAGACTGGGAAGAGACAATTTTCAGGAGCAGGATATGCGGATGATCGCGTCGATCTTAGACTGTCCGTTTCAGCTGAGTATTTTAGGCGGAGAATCTGCTGAACTGACGCCTGCGGATCTGCGTACCGTAGAAGAGATGCGCAGAAAAGAAGGAAAATTAGAGGATGGAGAGCCGACACTTGAAGAGATGCAGATAGAACTCCCGCTGGAAGAGTTAAAGCCACATGAGGAAGAAGAGAATCAGGAGCGTACCATCGAGGAGATCGCAAAGGATATTCCGATTTCTTCCGTGATGAAGCGGGCGGAAGAAGAGGATGCAAAACGAGAAGATCTGTCTGTGGGTGATATCAATCCATATACAGGTCATGAGTATCAGTCCAACAGTGTCAGAATGCATCCGAGCCGGATCGGATATGTTCAGGTATACGACAGAAGGACTCATAAGTGGAAAGATATGACAGAGTGGGCATTTCTTGGAGAGCAGGAGAGAAAGAAAGCGATGCTTGGAAGGGAGTATGTGCCGCCGGTTTATCTGGATTAAAAGGAGGCTGTCTATGGAGTGGAAGACCTTATTATCTGAAAAGCGGATGCGGGGATCCGGAAAGAAACAGCATGCGAAAAAATCGGATTTCCGCAGTGAGTTTGAAAAGGATTATCATCGGATCATAGGAAGTGCGTCATTTCGGAGACTGCAGGATAAGACGCAGGTATTTCCTCTGGATCAGAGTGATTTTGTACGGACAAGACTGACGCATTCTCTGGAAGTGTCTTCTCTTGCCAAGTCGCTGGGACAGAATATCGGTGAAGCAATCCTGGAGCGTGGAGCGGATCAAAAGTTTACCCGGAAGATGAAGGAGGATATTTCTCATATTCTGGAATGTGCCGGGCTGATCCATGATATCGGCAATCCGCCGTTCGGGCATTTCGGGGAGCTGGCGATCCGGGACTGGTTTTTGCGGAAGCTTCCCGAACTGCATTATAAGAGACAGACTCTGGATATGATATTGAGTCCGCAGATGAAAGAGGACTTCTATCATTTTGAGGGAAATGCACAGGCACTCCGACTGGTAACGAGACTTCATTATCTGGTGGATGAGTACGGGATGAATCTGACCTATGCACTGCTCAATACGATTATAAAATATCCGGTTTCGTCCACACAGGTCCATCCGGATTCCGGGAATATCAGAGAAAAGAAGATGGGATATTTTCTGGCAGATGAGAAGATATTTGAGGAGATCACGCAGGAGACGAAGACAGGGAACTGCCGTCATCCTCTGACCTATATTCTTGAGGCTGCGGATGATCTGGCTTATAAGACGGCAGATATCGAAGATGCATTTGTAAAAGGATTTCTGTCGTATCATGCGTTTAAAGAAGAACTCGTATGTCTGAATGAGCAATATCCCGATTCCGGGTTTGACGGAGTTTTAAAGCTGAAAGAACTGTATCAGAGAGGTCAGGAAAAGGGTGTTCAAAATCCGGAGGCTTATGCCATCAAGAACTGGATCATTCGCGCGCAGGGATTTCTGATCGACTGTGCGACAAAAGGATTTATGGATCACTATGAAGACATCATGGCAGGGACGTTTCAAAGAGACCTCTTTCGCGGTACCTTTGGAGAAAAGCTGATGGAATGTCTCGGCAATATCGCATACCGGTATGTATTCTCTTCCAGGGAGATTTACCGGATGGAAGTCAAAGAAGCAGTGATCCTGGACTTTTTGATGGACCGTATGATCCAGGCTGTGCTGTACTATGATACCGACAGGGAGTTAAATGCCATTGACAGCCGGGTATTGTCATTTATTTCAGATAACTATAAAAAGGCTTACAGTTATCAGGCAGAAGGAAAGAGCGAGGCAGAGAAGCTGTATCTCCGCCTGCTTCTGGTGACAGACTATGTCTGTGGGATGACAGACAGCTATGCAAAGCGCCTGTATCAGGATATGAACGGGATTATTTAAGACAGCGGCACCAGTAGCCGAAGTCTTTATCCGTGCTGCATTCGTCTTCGGAGAGCGTCAGTTTTTGATGGTATTCTCTCGTAAACTGAGGAAATCCGAATAACTCGGCAGCATGTGCTTCACGGGGAGAATAAATACCGGGAACACCAAGCCACTGGTGTTCGTCTTCTTCCAGTAAAAGAAGATGATGGTAGTTGTGGTATCCATGCAGCAGAAAGCTGTTGTTGGCAAGCCGCCAGAATGGTTTTTGCAGGGAGGAGAGATCCTCATAACAGAGTTTACGTACACGAGAAGGTGGTTCGCAAGGTTGTGGGGTTTCTTCTGGCGGTTCGCACATTTTTTCTTCTGCAAGGACAGATGAGGCTTCAGGTTCTGGAGCCGGTATAGATTCTGGTTTCGAGTTCGGCTCGGAAGTAGAGTCTGATTCCGATTGGGAATCAGGCTCCGGGCAGGGGTCGGGTTCCATACAGTCAGTCAGAAGGTTTACAGAAAACGACTGGTTGCCTGTAGAAGCGGCGAAATACCTGCCATCTGCGGTTTTCAGAAGAAAACCATGGACCTCAGCTAATGTCAGATTCGGTGGAAAGTCAGCTTCTGAAAGTGTGACACGACAGGATACACACTGATTTTGTGTGGGAAGCTCTGCCACAGTTTTTTTCCGGGGTTTGTCTTTCTCGAAAAAGAACATGGACAGAGGAAGTTTTTCCTGTGATGCAGCAGGAATCTGCCGGATGGAGATCTGGAGATGACAGGACTGAAAAGTCTGCGTCAGTTTTAAAAAGCCTACATTTCGAATTTTTTTGTCCGCTTGATATTCATAGAAATAATAGATACCGGGTGTCATATAATACCTCAGGTCTTGTCTTTCTTCTAATGTATTCAATGTGTGGGAAAAAAGAACCGGATCAGGGCAGAGAGAAATTGGAAAGAGGAAACATTATGAATCAGGATGAAAAATATATGCGGGAAGCGATCCGTCAGGCAAAAAAAGCATACGCTCTGGAGGAGGTTCCCATTGGCTGTGTGATCGTGTATCAGGATAAGATCATTGGACGCGGATATAACAGAAGGACAGTGGATAAGAACACACTGGCTCACGCGGAGCTGCAGGCGATCCGCAAAGCAAGCAAAAAAATGGATGACTGGCGATTGGAAGACTGCACCATGTATGTGACACTGGAGCCGTGCCAGATGTGTTCCGGAGCGATCGTGCAGGCGCGGATCAAACGGGTGGTAGTCGGGTGTATGAATCCCAAGGCGGGCTGCGCGGGTTCGATCCTGAATCTTCTGGATATGAAAGAGTTCAATCATCAGGTGGAACTGACAACGGGAGTTCTGGAAGAACAGTGCAGTGGGATGATGAAACAGTTTTTTAAGGAACTGCGTCAGAAACAAAAAGATAAAAAAAAGAAGTCTGAATAACTCAAACTTCCTGTTTTTGCGGAAAATCATTCGTGCATTACGCTTCGAATGCATCACCCCATACGTTACCTCGGTAGTTAACTCAACCCAGGCACCCCTACGGCACCCGAGAGGTTCTGCTTAGTGCTGCTTCGTTCCCGACCTGACACGGTTCACAGATTCCCGTCGCGTAGGACCCAAATCTCAACGCCACTTTCCGAGGGCAGCTATGCAATGCTGCACCCTCTGCGTAATATCACCCCTGCTATAGCGGATTGCAGGTACAAGGTACCGCTAACACCCCGGCTGCACGGTTTTTAATTTTACATGGTTTTGATTCAAATGTCAACGGATATGGAGGTTTTTATGAAAGTTTTACTGACAGCGATCAATGCAAAGTATATACATTCCAATCTGGCGGTGTACAGTCTGCGCGCCTATGCGGGAAAATATGCACAGCAGACAGAGATTGCAGAATATACCATTAACCAGACGATGGATGATATTTTGTCTGATATTTACAGGAAAAAACCGGATATTCTATGTCTGTCCTGCTATTTATGGAATATTTTATATGTGGAGCAGCTGATCACAGAGATTCACAAAGTGCTGCCAAAGATGCAGATCTGGCTTGGCGGGCCGGAAGTGTCTTACAATGCAGTTTCTGTGATGGAGCAATATCCACAGGTGACAGGTGTCATGTGCGGGGAAGGAGAAGAGACCTTTCTGGAACTGATGGAATATTGGAATCAGGAGAGGGAAAGTCTGGATACGATCAAGGGTATCGTATACCGGGAGAATGGAACCTGCCGGCAGAACCCGCCGCGCCCGGTCATGGATCTGAGTAAAGTGCCGTTTGTGTATGATCACATTGAGGATTTTCAGAATAAGATCATTTAT
>OHCY01000317.1_pt1 | contig 22656 bp, 26 predicted proteins | sample 1566951 | NCBI WGS metagenome assembly OHCY01 (sample SAMEA3879548, study PRJEB24766) | human gut metagenome | biome: human-associated habitat; feature: feces | place: USA | collected 1985/1987
GGACAGACGGTTTCCCGTCTGCCGGATTTGCGGTGTTGCCGCACAGGAATATTCATCTAATTCATCAATGTTCAAGAGCGATATCTGTACAATCCGACCATCACGTTCTTCTCTATTTTATGAGAATATGCTTCTGTAATACTCTCTAGCAGGGAGTATAAATCAACAAAATAGAATATATTTTTCAGCTAGACTTCGTATTGTCCCTGAGTTAAATGGTTAGTTTTTCTAACTATTAATATATAAGTCTACAAAGACTTCTTAAATGTATTACACTCGTTTATTGTCTTTTATTACAATTATAATAACCGACTTTATTTAATCTCTATTTGATAATCACATGTTTCTGCTACAATTTTATCATGAGTTATGATTATTACTATTTTTTTTTCTTTTTCTCGTTCAATAAATTCAAGTACCTTTTTTGTACTTTCAAAATCCATGCTTGCTGTAGGTTCATCCCATAATATTACTTCTGGATTTTTTAAACAACTTCTAATTACAGCAAGTTTTTCTTTTTCTCCCCCAGATAAATTGCTATTTTTTTCATTTATGATTAAGTTCAAAGCATTTTGGGCAGAATTTGCTATCCCTTTTAGACCCCATTTTTTCATGAGATTTTCTATTTTGTCCGGTTGAATATACCGATCATATAAGCACAAATTATTATATATTGTATCATTTATAAAATCTGGATTTTGTTCAACAACACCAATTAAATTTTGTCGTAAACGAATACAATTTAAATCTTGAAGTGGAACATCATTATATCTAATACTGCCACATTCACAATTATACAATCCCATTAACAAATACATTAAAGTAGACTTACCCGAACCATTAGGACCAAGAATAGCATATGAATTTCCTTTTTTAAATGTATAATTAAAGCTATTAAAAATAGTATTTTTATTATACGCAAAGGATAAATTTTCGATAGTTATTTCATCAACTGTTAATAATTGTTTTCCTTCATCTAGTTCAATAGGTTCATCTAAAATATTACTTAATCTTTCATAAGAAACTCGTGCCTCTTGGATTTGTTTTCCTAAATTAAAAAAATAACGTATACTACTGATTCCAAAGCTAAAATATGACGATACTAATGTAAATGCTCCTAAACTAATTTTTCCCATTATAACCATGGAACCTCCAATTAAAAAAAGGAAAATTTGTCCCACTGTCATAATTGTACTATCCAAACCTGTATATAAATATTGCACCTTTTGTAACTTAAGTGTAGAATTAAGCATATCATCAAAAACAGGTCGTACTCTTTTAGTGAACCAATCAAAAATTCCATGTGTCTTTATATACCTAATTTTATTTAATTGTTCGTACAAACGACTAAAATATTGATTTTGTTTTTCCTTTGTTTCATATGTCATTTTAAATAGTTTTTCCTTAAAAAGATAATAACATATAGAATAGGTTATTATAAGTATAATAAAAATGATCACAAGGCTTGAATTTATTAGATAAACAATAAAAATTGGAATTATAAGCTTAAATACATTTAATATAATATTTTGAATAAAATCAAAACAAAAGTTTATGATTGTTTGAGAATCTGTTGTAATTTGTTGAGTAAGCCTAGCAATATCTTTATCTGAGAAATACGTCAGTCTAATTTTTTGTACATATGTTATTATATCTTTATTCATTTCATATGTTATTAATCCCACCAATTTTATATAAACACGATTAGCCATATATCCAATAACTATACCTGCCGTACTAACGCTTGTAAAGCATATACAATACTTTACAAGCAATTGAATATTTTTACTACTTGATAAATAATCAATAAATCCACTTGAAATAATAGGTAAAATAAACGTACAAATTCCTGAAACAACAATAATAAATAAATAAATTATCATCATAAATTTATATTTATTAAAATATGTCTTACACATATTAAAAATTTTTTTCAAGGTATCCTCCTTTTAAAAATAAATAGTAATCGCTTATATATAAACGACTACTATTTATTTAACACTTAGCCAAACAACTGATCATCTATAATATCTATTTTAATATCTTCTTCCCACCACGTATCCGGTACTTCTTCCACATGCTTTCCCATGTCTGTCATACACATTAAGTTATCAGCCAATTTTTTTGAGATATCAAGATGCCATATTATTGGCAATCCTGCTTTCCAATAATCCAAAAAACTGTGCTTTCTTACATTTCCTACACTTAACGGCAAATATGGAGAAATAGGTATATCTCCATTGGCTTTAATTGATGCATATGTTGTAATATCATTTTGTCCACTCTTGAATCTAAAAAGATGGTCTAACGGATCCCCCCAACTAATTTTCATTGAATTTGAATAAACAACATTTTGAGAATCAATTTTCCTAAGAAGATCAATATACTGTTCGTGAGATGGTAACAAATCCTCTGCAAATTTTCTAGCTCTACCACTGAGCATCAATGGCTGTACACGAATTTCTGCTACACCTATATCTCTACAAATTCTACATACATTTTCAAATTCTTCAATATTGAATTTTGTAGGACAAAATGCAACATTTGTTTCTTCAAAATTATATTTATTCAATAATTCCAACGCATTTATTGCTTTCTCAAATGCCTTTTCGTTTTGTCTTAATTTATAGCAAGTTTCTGTTGATGCACCGTCCAAACTAATTTGCACTCTGTTTACATGCGCGTTTTTTAATTTTATTGCAACTTCACTGTTCCAGAAAAAACCATTTGATACGATTGATATGTAAGGAGTTCCACTCGCATATAAAATTTCAGCTGCCGTACACAATAATTCCAATCTCATTGTAGGTTCTCCACCACAAAAACAGACATTATATGGTTGTGCTTCTGCTACATTTCTTATCATTTCAATAAACTCTGAATCTGATAATTCATTATCCACAACTGCGTTCTCACCACTTGCATTATAACAATGTTTACATCTATAATTACATTTATTTGTTATATCTATAGCAAGTTCATATGGTCCTTTCAAAATTTTTTCTTGTCCTTGCATGATTTATTCCACCTATCTTTCCCAATTCCAATCCAGCATTTCTATATCCATTCCATTAATCTCATTATTAAGAAAGGCAATTTTTATAAAACCACATTTTTCCAAAATATTTTTTAACTTTGCATCACCATCCTTTTTGAGAAAAAATCTAATTCTTTTAGATTCTGATTTTGCCGCAATATTTATCAGCTGTGTTGCATATTGAATTAATTCTATAATTTTCCCCTCTGGAGCTATGGCAAAATCAACACTTGCCGTAGTTGTTACTGGTGAAATATTGCAAGCAAAAATCCCTACAATTTCATTATTTTTTTCAAGAAGGAAAAAGATAGAATTCATAGAAAATAAGGAATACCTTATAATTAGTGGCGTAATGTCTTTTGTTAATGATACTGGATTCTTATAATTCACTAATCCTTCTATTGTTTCAGATTTCTTCATAAACTCCAAAATTTTTTTAATATCTGTATCAAATGCAACCCTAACATTATAAGTACCATTTATTTTTCTTTCAAATTTTTCCATAAGTGGGTTCACTCCTTTTTTCCATTTAATAATATTATTTGACCATAAATCAATAATAATTCTAGACAAATCCTTTGCAATCTGTTCGCTATATTTATCCCCATATTTGTTAATCATGATATTATAAATATCATTCACTGAATTTTTTCCATTCATATTATCTAAAACAAATCTTGTTGTTCTATTTAACAATTTATTCGCAACTTCCATATTAACGGGTGGAATAACAGAAGCATATCCAAAATTTTCCTCTCTAAAAAACGGAGTTCTTTTTTTAGAAAAAATAGGAATACATTTGGTTGTTATATCAATTTGCAAATCATTATACACTAAACTTTTCCTCCATTTCATCAAACCCAGAGTAAGTATTTTTCGCTTTTAAAAAATACTCACTCTGGCTTATATAACTCTTATATTTTTATAAGCTTATGAATTCCCTTACAATTAATAATTATCTGTTATAAAATATAAGAATTAACCTGTGACAGCATTAACTTTTGTAGCAACATTAAGTCCGCCTGCGACATTAATTGCAACTCCATAATTTACTAACACTACTCCATCATACACTGCAGCGGCTAAAACTACAGCTAACGAAACTCCAACTACGCCTAAAGGTTCTGCTGTTCCCACATCATCAATAGACGGACCTTCATAAATATTATTATCTTCCATATTGAATACCTCCTATAGTATTATGTTTATTTAAAGAATTCATAAGCCCCTAGTTAAAATTTGATTTGCTTCTAATACAGTACAAAGTTCTATTAATTCCTTTATGTATTTAGGTTTCAAAAAATAATGTCGCTTTAGAATAATATCCTCTAATGACGTATGCCCATCAAAATATTTTATATACTCAGCTATATTCTTATTTACTTTAATTGTTTTATTCTGATATGTATTAATACAAATGTTTGTTTCTTCACTATATGAATAGATATCTAAAGTTTTTGGTTTATCATTTAAAGACCATCTACTATACAAATGATGCACTTTACTGCGATATTTTTTGCTACATTTAACTATATATGTATAGTAAAATTCAATGTGTCTATCCATATATGCATTTTGTAATTTTTCTAAAACCAACGCATAATCAAAATTTCCGACATTACTGATCATGCTTGCCAAATTTTCAATGGCATTTTGTATTGGAATTCTTGATAATAAGAATATCTGCACACCAATTTTTTCTAAACACTTCCAATTAATAATTTCCTCAATATCAGCATGAACATTACTGCCTAAACACTCACCAATTAATATCGCTTCTCCATCATCTTCCAAATGTTTATCCAAACCTTCCAATATCTTCTTAGTTACTTTTAATCCGTTTGCGCCTCCATGTCCAATTATAGAAAATTGCAAAGACTCATCTATAGGTAAAAATGGGGGATTAGCATATATAACATCAAATGATTCATTTTTTGCAATTGGGGCATATAAATTTCCGGTTCTACATTCAATTAAGTCATTAAGACTGTTTAAAATAATATTAAATTTATTAACTAAAACTGTTTGTGGATTAATTTCAACCGATATTGTTCTTTCACTATATGCGGAAGCAAATATACTTTGGATACCACTTCCAGAGCATAAATCTAATACCTTTCTTGTTCTCTTTGTAGTATGGTTATCTAATAGCAAGAAAGAATCTGATCCCAAATAAGTATCTGTATTTTTCTTTCTACATGATGGAAAATAAAAAGGAATATCTATTACTAAATAATATCCTCTTATATAAAGAACAATGTAATTATCTGTAGAAATATATTCATCACATCTTAACAAAAATCCAATATTAATCAGTTCTTTCAATAATGTTTCATCTAAAATACCCCGCAATAACTTAATAGGTACTTTATGACCAAATAAGAATAATTTGTAAATGGTCAACATTTTTGTGTCTGTTATGTAATTCAACAACCGCTTCATTAATTCGTAGTCAACAATGCAGTCTTTAATTTCTACATCATTTGCACTCATTACGTTTTGCCATGTCATTCCATACTGTATATCTTCTAGATAATCATGCAATTGTAATATTATTGTTTTATTTATTTTATTTATCATATTACCACTCCTTTTTTTACATTATATACTAATTGTTTTATTTTATTATTATCGGTCATATTTGGTCATTTATCTGTCATATTTAGGTAAGCACAAAATAATTTGATAAATTACGTCGTTCTAAAAATCATTCCATAATACTCATTAGGAAATGCAAGAGTTTTACTTCATTTTTTATTACTAGAAATGATAGATGCGAGCATTTTATTCTATTTGATTTATGGAGGAATGCCCATGAAAAGCAAAAAAATACCTGCTGAAGAATAATACCGACTCATTATGGAATGCTAGCAAAGTGAGTTGAGAGACTATCAATAATGTGTGGAGTACGATATCAAACCAGGCACTTTTTACAACTGGGTAAAAGGCTACGTCAGAAAGGCTGTGTAAATTTGCCTGCATCGATCGAACACTCTGGAAAATCAAGAAGTTATCAGAGTGGATTTTCATGATACTGACACGGTTTTCCATGAACAACCATTACATAAGATTCCAACATCTACGGAAAGAAATAACTTTTCCATGGCAGAGCCAATAAAACTGTCTGTTGAGAGTTTTCTCTAACTATCCCAAATGGAACGGAGCCACGGCTTTTGACTCAGCCCCTTCGTATTATGAAGGTTCTGGAATGTTAGGAGAATATCACAGTCACCGATGAGAACTACATCGTAACTAGCAGAACGGGTATGTGCAAATCCATTGACTGACTGTGTGCCATTGCAGAAGATAAACTCCATATGGATTCAAAGCGGGAGTGCCCTGTATCTTTTCTATGGAAAATGTTGCGCAAGTTCAAAGCTTTACTCTAGGAATCCGATGGATTTGTCTTGTTATATAAATGCATGGAAATTCAAGGTAAATTTCGATGACCGAAAAATCAGTCGGAAGTAAAGCAACTGACCTTGTAGCAATTCGACTAACTTATGTCGAGTTTTGAAATCAAACAACCAAAATCCTTCAAATCTACGAAATGATAGTAGAAAATCTCTCTGCAATCCGGTAGGAATATAGAATACTCTACACATTGGAAAAACACCCTCCAGCAACTTATAAATACAAGGGCACTAAAAAAGTCTGATTTTCTGAAAAAGAATTAGGCTTTTTCAATGTTGACATTATAATAAAATATAAAGAAGAGAGATAATTCAATGTTAAAACTATCATTGTCGCCTTATCAGGGAATTTATGAAGTGACCATTCCTACTAATCATCTTCTGCGTAGAATTAAAGAGAATATAAGTTTTAGTTTTGTAAATCCTATGCTACGTAAACAGTACTGTGCCATTTTGGTCGTGCGGCGAAAGAACCAGAAATGATGTTTAAACTATTGTTTCCGAAAAACCTGTATGATTTGTCTGATGAAATCCTGATCAGTAGTGTACAGACAGATATGGCATACAAATATTTTCTGGATTTAGAGGCAGAAGTAAAAATGATTGACCCCAGCCTCCTTGCAAAATTCAGAAAAATTCGCATTACGGAAGATATCTTAGAAGAAATGCTGAAAGAAACAATAGAGCAGGCTTTGGATAAAGGACTAATAAAATCAGAAACTATTACTGTGGATTCCACTCATACGAATGCAGCTATTCGTACGAAATCCACTCCCCCAATTTTGCGGGATATGAGCAAATAGCTTCGAAGAAAATAAGGGCGTACGAACTATCGGAAAAATTTCCGGAAAAACTCTCCTTAAAAGCCGGATTAGACGAAAAGATTACTTATACAAAGAATCTAGAATCTGCTTCAAGCATTGGAGAAAGGAATAGCAGACGTAAACGCAAAATAGCGAGTACCTTGACATTTTTAGGCGGCTGCTTTGCAGCCACCGATATTTAAGCTTTGCGAATCCCTGCCGGAAGTTTTTCTGACCAGGGCAGAAGATCTTCCAGAAAAGAACAGTCCTTATCATTCATGTGTTTCGGAATCTCTTCCAAGAGATGCTGCACATAATCAAAAGGTTTCAGATTATTGGCTTTTGCAGTTTCTACAATACTGTAAATGATTGCGGAAGATTTGGCTCCATGAATCGTATCGATTATCTGCCAATTCTTCTTTCCAATACAAAAGCCTCGGATTGCCCTTTCGGATGCATTATTATCAATCGGAACATCTCCGTCTGTAAGAAATACCCTGAGATATTTTTCCTGATTTCGTGCATATCTAACGGCATCACCAAATTTGTCCTTTTTGGACACATTTATGGTTTTCAGGTACGCAAAAAAAGCATCCACAAGAGGTTTGATAACCGCCTGTCGCTGTTTCAGTCGTTCATCAGAAGAAAGGTCATTCAATTTCCCTTCTTCCCGATAGATTGCCTGAATCTGTTTCATCAGCAGAAATGCATTGGATTCCTTTTGGGATGGTTTGGGAATCAGCTTCAAAGCTTCATCAAATCTGCGGCGACAGTGCACCCAGCATCCAGCAATGGTCAGTTCTTCCAATTCTTTTTCTAAAGTATGGTAGACCTGATAACCATCTGTTACACAGATGCCATCGTATCCTTTCAGGAATTCCCGTGGATGGGATGCATTTCTTGTCTGCTGGTATTCATACAGGACAATCTGTCGGTCTTGATACAGATGGCCAGAACGGTATACCCACATCCAGCTTTTGCTTCCGGCTTTGCGTCCGTCATGGTTTACAAGCACCGGCGTCTCGTCTGCCTGGATCACATGATAGAAATACAATTCTTCATGAAGATGATCATAAAGGATCGATAGATATTCCTCTGCCAAACGTATGCACCAGTTTGCCATGTTCTGCCTTGTGATCTGCAGGCCATAACGCTGGAATTCCTGCTCTAACCGATAGAGAGGAACTGCATTCACATACTTTCCATTGATGATCGCAGCTCCAAGAGATGGTGATACCAAACTTCCATGCAGTAATGCTTTTGGATGGTCTGCTTTGACCATGTGCTCATCTGTTTTGCTGGCATACACACCGATGTGATGTTCTTCTACCTCTACCCTCGCAGGTACAAAATGATATTTTTTGGAAATGGCATCCGGTAACTGTTTCCACCCATTGACACCGAATTCTATTTCCAATTCCTCCTCTGACAGATAATGGTCAATCCGTCTGACCGTAAGTCCGGAAAGATCTGATTCTTTCTTTCCCTTACGCTTTGGCTGTTTTGGAGATTTGAGTTCCAGCTCATCAGGTTCTTTTTCATTGAGATCGTAGACAGCTTCCGCTTCATTGAAAAAAACAATAGTGCCGTCTACTTCTTGAAAACAGATCTGGCTGGTATCTTCCATTTTTTCAGATGACCTTCCAAAACGGTTCTGCTTACCAAGGATTACCTGTTCCATCAGAAGCTGCATTTTTTCATTCGATGCGTGAAGCTCCTTTGTTATGGCTTCCAATTGTTCCTGCTGTTGTAAAAGAAGCTGGATAAGAAACGACTTATCAACACTATTTAACTGTTCCTCCGTATACTTAACTGCCATAACCAAACCTCACTTTCCTGAGTGCTATTATAGCAGAACCAACGGTTTTTGGCTATTTTTGGATTCTGTCACCTTCGTCGTTTTGACGGTGGATAACAGTCATGAATACCTGAAAATAAAAGCCTGAATTTCAGATATTTATGACTGTTATCCACAATCTGAAAAGTTTTGGAATCAGGAGTATATAGAAACCCACAGAAAACTTTCAGGATGTGAATAACTTTAAATTTTATATTGCACAGGGTGATTTATCATGGATGAAAGCAATTTTATTTTCTACGTTTTGCACAAATCACAAGGAGAATTCTGGACAGGAGATTTCTTCTATGGGATGTCTGGCAACGATTTCCAGACCTTGCATTAACATTTGATACTGGTCTGCACTAATTTCCAGTGCTTCTTCTTGTGTACGGGGCCAGCGGAAGTTTCCGTTTTCAATCCGCTTGTACAGAAGTAGAAATCCATCGCCCTCCCAGATAAGCCCTTTTATCCGATCTGTACGTTTGCCGCAAAATAAGAATAATGTATTCTTATCGTAAGGATCAAGCTGGAACTGAAAACGTATGATTCTGGCCAAGCCATCGATCCCTCTGCGCAGATCCGTAAATCCAGTCGCCAGATATACTTTTTTGAACCCGGAGCCATCATTGAGCATTGCCGAGCACTCCCAAAAGTGTTTTTAGAAATGAATCCGATGCCTGTTCGGTAATTTCCAGAGTGAGGTTGTTTCTGCCTCTAATCAAGGCAATGATTTTATAATCCGCTGCTATATTCACCGGCTGGATTGCAGAAGAGGGAACTTCTACAAATGTTTGTGTATGATCCGCTGTTTTTAGATAAGCCTCACGAACTTTCCGGAGTCTCCAGTAATAACTTGCTTTTGTAATGTCGTGTAGCTGACACCATTCATCGATTTTCATTCCTTGCGGACGGTTTTGGCAGTCCCTGACCATGTCAGCCCATTCACTCAGACGGGTTTGCTGTGCAACTAAACTTGTATGAGATTTCATAACTCACCTCCTGTAGCAAAGTCAAAAAAGTTGAGTACTAAACTATTTGGACTTTGTAGTGATGAGTCTATTATCTCACATCGGATGATTTTGAACAGGTACTCGCTATTTTGCGTTTACTAGCAGACTGTGGGAATCAGAAGATACAGAAGATACAGAAAATTGAAAAAAAGATGAACGAACTACTTTAAAATGAACAAATCATGGAAATCCGTTCAAAAGATAATAAGGATGTCCGATTGGGACGCAAAACAGCAACCAATGCATTTTACGGATATAAAAATCATATAGCAATGACAGAAAACGACTGATTGCCAGGATAAGCATAACACACAGTGGATCACCAGACAGTCCAGAATTGCCAGAACTGATAGAAAAAGCACATAAAAAATGGGCTAAAAGTGACAGAAATTATAGGTGATATGGCATATGTCAATGATGATAATCTGGAAACTTGTGAAGAAGAAATTGTGTTGCTTGCCCGAACCAATACCGCAGTAGCGGCTACAGCAAACGGAAGATTTGAAGAAGGTTTCTGTTTTAATAAAGATGCTGGGATGTTGCAATGTCCAGCCGGAAAACTTCGACACGCGTAGAGAAGATAGTAACCTAAAATTGGAATACATATTTAAGGTATATATTCAGTAAAGTCAAATGCCGAAAGTGTCCATTAAGAGAAAACTGTCATGTAGGAAAGTCAACATCAAAAGTGCGTCGTCTACATTGGCAAGTGTAGCAAACAATACAATAACTAAAATAGCTTTTAATATATGGCGTACTTTTCTTTGCCAACGTTCATCTTCAATATATTCCATCCACTCTAACAATTCTTGCATAAAGAAACATCCCTTTTTTCTTTAGTTTATCAGAAAAAAGAGATATTCACAATTTATTTACTCATGCGTTTGTCCTGGCAGGAACCATTGATCCCAGAAAATTATGCTTCAAAATCTGTCGTTGCATGGACAATGCACCAGAAATACCTGAATAGCGTAAGCGCTTAATTTTCAGCCATTGATAAAAAAATATCCGACTACTTTTCAGTAACCAGAATATCTTGACAATTCACATATAATTTATTGCCGGTTTAAGTTTTCTGCTCAACGCTCTATCTCAACCTTTTAATTCCATAGTGCAAGTTGATCTACTTCATTGTCACTCATTCTATTATCTATCAACTTTTCTAGAAGATAGGTTGACCAATGATAAACACTTACTCCATTTGCCTTGGCCATCTCTATCATCGTATATACTATGGCACTAGCCTGAGCACCATGGGGTGTATCGCAAAACAGCCAGAGCTATTATGTATACAACGGTAGAGATAACAAAAGAGAATGAACTGAACACCTATAAATATCTGACATGTCTCTTGTTACAACGACCAAACAATAAAATATCAGATGAACAGCTGGTTCGATGGAACGAGGCTGCGAAGACTAATTGTCAAAACTAAAATAGAGTAAAACGCTTACATCTATCATTTGTAAGCGCACCATAGTGCATATATAGACATTATTATAGTAATTTGAGATAATTACCTCAACAATTAATACTTGTCAAAAAAGTTTAGTCAAAAATGTTTAGCCTAAATATTTTTGACCTGTAGGAGGTGACTGTTATAAAAACTCAAACGTCTATAGTTGCACGTCGTTATCGTTTACAAGAGTGGGCACAAATGCTCCAAGAATGCAACAACAGACCCGTTGGAATGTCTGTCAGTGAATGGTGCCAAATGAATTCCATTACGACAGCTAACTATTATTATCGGATGGCTCAGGTTCGTAAAGCTTGTTTAGATTCATTTCCGGAGGAAGGTGCGGAACAATCAATTGTTCCAGTTCCAATGAATCTAGTGGCATCAGATAATTATTCTCTTAAAGAAACGCCACAAATATGTGAGGAATCTTTTATTGACGTATCTTCACATGGAATATCGTTTCGAATTACAGAGAAAACATCAGATTCACTTATTGCAAAAGTTTTGGGAGTGCTTGCTCATGTTGAATGATGCCACTTGTTTCAAACAGGTTTATATTGTCTGTGGCTATACGGATTTACGATTTGGTTTGGATTCGTTGGCTTCTATTATAGAATCAAAAATGGGATGCAAACCTTATGTTCCTGATACTTTATATCTTTTCTGTGGTCGTAAAACAGACCGGATCAAAGGGCTCGTCTGGGAAAAGGACGGTTTTCTATTGTTATATAAACGTCTGGAAAAAGGAAACTTTATGTGGCCAAGAAATGAATCTGATGTACGAGCACTTACCAGTCAGCAGTTCCGTTGGCTTATGGAAGGGCTTACGATTTCTCCAAAGAAAACCGTTCAGGAGATCCAGTCACCGGAACATATGGCATGATGTTTGTGCAAAAGGTAGAAATTTAAAAACTTAAATTCTACCTTGCGATATGAGAATAATACTTGCTTGTCCGTCTGTTATCATACGTTATTTCTGCGTTATTCCGCTTTTACGCAGTTGTAATTTGTTTCAATCATTTCAAAAAAAGCGTTGTTTTTTGAGGTCTGCACTTTCTTTGTAGGAGCTTAGAATTATAGGCAATATGCCGAATTCAAAACAGAGTGGCATTCGCAATTTTTGCTCGTATCTGTTATAATAGACCTCAGAAAAAAGGTACATTATGGCGATAGAATATACAGAAGAACAACTGAATAATTTTGATAAAACAACAGTGATCCAGCTGTTTTTGGCACAACAATCACAGCTGAAAGATATTGATCAGAAACTGCAGTTGTTATTGGAACAGATTGCTGTAATGAACAATAATCGCTTTGGGAAATCATCTGAGAAACTGGAAGTAGATAACCAAATCTGCTTCTTAGAAGTTGATGGTAATATCATTTATTTTAATGAAGCAGAAGCAGTTGCTGCTCTTGATGAGACAGAAGAATCTGTAAAACCAAGAGGTAAAAAAGTAAAGGGAAAACGAGCTGCTGATATCAAAGATCTTCCCATCATTCCAGTTGAACACAAAATGACAGAGGAAGAATTAGCAGCTGAATTTGGTGAGGATGGCTGGTATCAGTTGGAGGATGAAATATATCATCGTTATCGTTTCACACCAATGAAGGTTGAAATCGAGGAACATCATGTCGCTGTGTATAAGTCCAAAAAGGAGAACCGTTTTAAAAAGGCGGATCATCCTGCTTATTTACTGAGAAATAGTCTTGTTTCACCATCTTTACTTGCTGGTATTTGGAATGCGAAATATGTGAACGCGGCACCGCTCTATCGTCAGGAACAGGAATTCCAGCGATTGGGTCTTAATATTGATCGTGCGGATATGGCTCATTGGACAATTCTATGTGCAGAGAGATATCTCTCTATCTTTTATGATTATCTGCATGAAAAACTATATGATTATCATGTGCTTCAAGCAGATGAAACTCCGGTTCTCGTTTCAAAGGAAAACCGCACAACCGGAAACAAGCATTATATGTGGGTGTACCGAACAGGAAAAATGTATCTGAACAACCAGATTGTCCTGTACGAATATCAGCCCTCTCGTAATGCAAGTCATCCAAGGAAGTTCCTGAAAGATTTTCAAGGAGTCTGTCTGACGGATGGATATCAGGTCTACCATACGATTGAAAAAGAGCGTGAAGACCTGAAAATAGCTGGATGCTGGGCTCATTCGAGACGGAGGTATGATGAAGCTGTTAAAGCCCTTCCAAAGGCGAATCGAAAAATGTCTTTGGCATATCTGGCATTGAAGCAGATCCAAGCGATTTATCGTGAGGAAAACAAACTTGAGAAGATGGATTCTGAAGAACGCCTGAAACATCGTCAACTGACTGTGAAACCATTAGTTGATGCTTATTTTGCATGGGTAAAACAGAATCTCATGTCTGTTCCACCGAAAAGTAAAACTGCAAATGGATTTACTTATTCCATAAATCAAGAAAAATATTTGAGAACTTTTCTGGAAGATGGGGAAGTTCCAATTGACAATAATGCTGCGGAACAGGCGATTCGACCATTCTGTGTAGGGAAGAAAAACTGGGTGATGATTGATACCATTGCAGGAGCAGAAGCCAGCGCAATTATTTATAGCATTGCTGAAACTGCAAAGGCTAATCATTTAAAGCCTTACAATTATTTCGAATATCTTTTGACGGAGATTCCAAAACACATGGATGATCATGATACAAGTTTCTGTGAAGATTTGCTCCCTTGGTCAGCTAAACTGCCAGTGGAATGCAGAAAATAGACTAAAAATAATGCCGCTCTTTTGGAGCGGCTAATCAATTAGCAGTACCGGCTATGGTGCGCTTACTATCATTTTTAGTGTCATCGTAATTTACGAATAATGTAATAATATTTTGCGCTTACGTTTATTGGCAGCATCTACAATTTCCGGAATGATATAACTGCGTCCGATTGACGCTGGCAAATCTATACAAGCTTTTTGACGTAATCGTCTTACCCATCTGTAAAAAGTGCCTGGTTTGATATCACGTTCCACACACTATTGAGAGTCTGTCAACTTATCTTGTCGGCATTCCATGATAAGACCATATTGTTTTTCAGCAGATATTCTTTTACTTCTCATGAATATACCTCCTCGTATATAGTAAAATGCTTACATTCTTTTATAATTACTATAGAATGATTTTTAAGGCGATGCAATCCGTCGAATTATTTTGTACTTACAAAATATCTTAAAAAATTTATTTCTTTAAATTTATGATAGACTTAGCCCGTTGTTTTACTTACCTATCTACCTTTTACACCATAAAGGACAGCACTAACCTCAAATTTATCTTTCAAATCTAAAAATGTTATGGTGCCGTTATATTTTTCGATAATATTTTTTACACTTTGTATTCCTATTCCATGTTGTTTAAAATCGTGCTTGCTACTTCTATTTATATTCACTTTCATATTTTTATCTTTGCTATTACAGATTTTTAATAGCAGTAGATGCTCTCGGTATTTAATGTCGATGGTAATCCATCTCTTGCCTGTTGATACTCTAGTACAAGCTTCAATAGCATTATCCAAAAGATTTCCCAGTAATATCCCCGCATCACTATACTCAAGGTTTAATTGCTTGGGAACTAGTATAGATAGATTCGTCTCGATTCCTGATAGTTGAGCTATATGAAGCTTAGTATTAAGAATTGTGTTAATAACAACATTTGTTGTATAAATTGCTTTCTCTTTATTGTCTAAATCTCCCATAAGTTTTTTTAATTCATTTTGAAATGACATATCATTCTTTTCTATTGCATAAAGTGCTATCAATCGGTTTTTTAAATCATGCTTTATTCTTTGAATTGCTTTGTTATTTTCTTCTATTTGATGGTAATATTGTTCTTTTGCGTTAGCCTCTTGTAGAAGTAACTCATTTCTATAATTGTTACTTATCACAGTACTTAGTTTATAAAAAATTGAAAACGTAAAGATATTGATTAATAAAATTAAAATAATAATTGTCAAACATAATATGTTTCCGATAAAACTATTATAAGTAGCAGCCATATATATAGTGATACAACTGATAAAAACACTTGAAAATGGAATCAAAAAAAGTAAAAGCCCTAAATGTAATGGCAAAGTTGGTAGTTGTATGTATCTATAGCGGCATATTATCAGTATAAGGATATAACGAAGTATTTCACAAATGATAACAGAAATATAGTAAGATAAACCAGATGTAACATAACTGTCTAATTTATATGTAAGTAAAAATCCTATGAGTTCTGCTATAAATCCCAAACCTATATATAATGCTGGAAGGACAATATGATACATACGAGAATATGAAAATGTTAAACTGTATAAATATATTAAACATAAACTACATAACAAGTTAACATTTGGAATTTTATAAAAATTTATAAAACTCATTCCAATTACACAGGAGAAAAAAAGAATACATCTACAGAAAGAGTTTAATTTTCTTTTATGACTGAAACATTGTAAATATTTTCGTAGAATAAAAAAATCTAGTAAATTAGAAAAACACAAAAAAATTATCATAACTGCTCCTTTAAAAAATGTAAATGGCGTAGTTTAATTTCTTGGCGGTATGCCCGACCAACAAATAAAATTTTTCCATCCCTCAAATGCAATTCATCTTTAACAATTTCTATAACTTCCGATAAATTAACAATGCAAGATGTATGAATAGGTGCAAACATTCGCCGATCTAACTGATCCCAAATTTTATCTAAAACCATATTACATTGATAAGTTTTACCGTAAGTAGTATGGATATAGGCCTTTCGTCCTGATTTTTCAATATAAGAAATTGATTGACATGGAATGCTAAAACTGTTTTTACGATAACTAAATACAAAATTTAGTTTAGCAGCATGTAAATATTCAGATACTTTATACATAACTTTTTTGAATTTTTCAAAAGATATTGGTTTTAAAATAAAATCAAAAGTAACAACTTCAAATACATCGTAAACATATTGAGAATAACTTGTCAAAAAAATAATTAACGCATAAGGGGAATCCTGTCGCAATTTTTTCGCTAACTCTAAACCAGATTCTGCTTTGATTTCAATATCTAGGATATATAAATCAAATTCTACTTTCTGTTGTTGTTTGTATCGGTATAATTCTTCAGCACTAAAAAATACTTCATAATTAAAAGTAATATCGGATAGTGCATTAATAAAATTCTCCAACTGTTCAATAATGTATGGATCATCATCACATATTGCTAAATTTATCATTATTATCTTCTTCTTTCTATAATATTAATCATCTTCTTCGCAAATCAAAAAATAGTCTGCTTGGAAAAAATCACATAGTGTAATACCAAAACCACTACATATTTTGCTAATAGTAGAAATGGTAGGATTTGTTCCGTGAAAAATATTTTTTAATGTTGATTGCGGTATAGCCGCCCGACACGCTAAAGTATGATAAGCAATTTTTTGTTTTTGACATAAATCAGTAATTCTTTTAGAAACTGCTTCTTGTGAAGTCATTCAGTACCTCCTATATATAGTTTTATAAAAGTATAACTGTGATAAAACAGATGACGGACTATATATAGTCTTTATAACGGTACTTATACAAAAATGCTCTGTTTATATTGTTAAATGGCATAATGTATAATGGTTCTTCAGCAAAAATGTTTATCGTAAACTATACAAACACTTATACATAGAAATTTAAAATAACTATTTCAATAATATTTGAAATAGTTATTGACTTTATAAGAAAAAGCGGTATAATAAAACTAATTCAATAAATATTGAAATAGTCGAGGTGAAATATGGCAATACAACAAGTATTTAGTGTATTATCAGACAAAACACGAAGAGAAATATTAAATTTGTTAAAAAATGGAAAAATGTCAGCAGGCGACATATCAAGTTCGTTAGGAATTCCAGCAAATACTTTGTCATATCACCTAAAAAAATTAAAAAGTGCAGAATTGGTCTATGAATCAAAATATAAAAATTATATCTTCTATGAATTAGACATGACTATTTTGAATGAAATATGTTTATGGATTGAAGAGTTGAAAGGAGAAAAAAAGAGTGCGAAAAAGATTCAGTAAGCTAGTATTTTATCTACTAATGTTCCTCCCAGCAATTTGTAATTTCTTTTTATGGGATAAATTGCCCGACTTCGTACCTACAAGAATTAGTATTACAGGAAACGTAAGCAAATATGCAAATAAATACTCTGTATGGGTACTCCCTATGTTATCAATCTTATCAGGAAGTTTATATTTAATTATAGGAAAACTGGCAAATCTGCAAGAAAAATATGGGAATAATAACGAAAAATATTCTTATATTTTTGCCTTAGTACCACTCTCAATATTAAATATTATCAATTTCTATTTAATATTATTATATTTTGATAAAAGCCTTATACATTTTTCTATTTATAATTTGGTTTTTGGTTCTTTGGCCGTTGGAATGATTTTAGAAGGAAATTATTTGCCAAAAACAAAAGTTAATAATTGGATTGGAATTCGATTGTTTGGTAATATAAAGAATGATGATGCTTGGAAGACTAGTCAAAAGTTTGGTGGTATAACACTCATTATTTCTGGTATCTTAATTCTTTTAGGAAGTTTGTTTATTTTAAATAATAAATTTCTTATAATTTATACATGCATTGTTACTTTGTCAAATTTGTCCATTATTATTTTATATACTTATAAAATAACAAAATGATAGAGGAGGTTTACTGATTATGTTGGATACCATTATTTCCTTTGTTATCTGTTTAACGATACCTGGAGTTATGTTTTTAGGAGGAATTCTACTCAAAATATATCAGCCGAAAATGAATAGCTTAATCGGATATCGTTCTCATTTGTCAATGCTTAATGAAACTACATGGAAATATGCAAATCAATATTTGGCAAAAGTGTGGTTACTGTTAGGAGGAATAGAATTTTTTATTTCTATTATTATTACAACATATATTTATTTAAAAAAGCATACTATCGAAGATACAATATGCTTAATAATAATAATAATTCAAATGTTAATTCTTGTAATTTCACTTATTTCAATTGAAAAAAAATTAAACACTGAATTCGATATGAATGGAAATAAAAAATAATCAACTTTTCTTATTTCTGCTACTTTTTATTAAACATATGTCCATTTCTAAAAGATTTTTTTCATAATCGCCTAATTTAGCTGTTGGTAGAGTAAATTGTTAGTCTTCCAGAATCCTATCTAACATGGGATTCCGGAAGTATGTTTGGGAACACCTCAAAACTAGACACTTACTAAATATCATTGTTTTCTAAAGTGAATTTATGAACACCTTCAAGGATATTTTCATGTCCTCAACACCAAATAGTTCTTCCTATTTTTGAAAATCTATAACTATTCTGGTATTTACAAACAACACAGTTTATACTCTTATATTTCCAGTATTTTAATCCATTTTTTGATGTTTATCAAAAAATATCAACTTTTCACTAATGAGTATTCCAATGCAATAGTGCATGCTTTCCAGAAATTCAGAGCACCCTTTTCCGGAAAAATAGTGCATATCTTTCCGGAGCAGAGTGCAGTCATTTAATTAGTATTCATCTGGAATAGTTATCCCATGCTCTATAAGAAGTGCCTGTAAACGGTCAATGTATTCTCTTAGATGCTGGATTTCTATCCAATTACCATGACACAGTTCATCGTAAGCGCTTAAATTTCAGCCGTTGATAGAAAAATATCCGGCTACTTTTCAGTAACCGGAATACCTTGACAATTCACATATGATTTATGATTGATTTGAGTTTTTTGCTCGACGCTCTATCTCAATTTTTACCTTTTCATTCCATGGAGCAAGTTGATCTAATTCATTGTCACTCATACTATCATCTGGTAACTTTTCCAGAAGATAGGTTAAATAGTGATAGACATTTACTCCATTTGCCTTGGCCATTTCTACCATCGTATATACTATAGCACTGGCCTGGGCACCATGAGGTGTATCGCAGAACAGCCAATTTTTGCGGCCGACTGTAAATGGACGGATCGCATTTTCACTGAGGTTGTTAGAGAAACTGCATCGTCCATCTTCCAGATAGGTCATAAGATAGTCTCTCCGGTTCTGGATATATGTTACAGCCTTATCCATCCTCGAACCTCTGACAGGGTTCTGTTTATCAAGCCACGACAAAAAGCCTTCCACTATCGGCTTTTCTTTTTCAAGTCTAGCCTTTTTGATAGCATCGAAGGATGAGTGCTCTGCCTTAATGACATCTTCCAGATGAAAGAGCTGATTGATATACATCATGCCCTGTACGGAAGGCTGGGTATAATCCAGCTGCTTTCCTTTTGGAATGGCATCTGTCAGGTATCTTCTGATATGTGCCCAGCAGGCTGTCCGCTTTGCATTGGATACTTTATTGTATCCGCTATAACCATCACACATCAGATATCCGTTAAATTCCTGAAGGAATTCAACGGCATTGTCTCCGGCGCGGGTTGGTGAATACTTGTAGAGAATGATCGGGATACCACCGTCTTCTCCGCTACGGAACAGCCACATATAGGACTTTGTCTGAGCACGACGTCCTTCTTCATGCAAAACCTGAAGAGGCGTCTCATCAGCCATTAGGAAGTTTCTTTCCAAAAGCTTCCGATGAAAATATTCATACATCGGGCGGAAAAATGCCTCAGAATTACGGATTACCCAGTTTGCCATAGTTGCACGGGTGATCGCAGCTCCGTACTGTTTCCAGTCTTTTTCCTGGCGACAGTATGGGAGACTGTTGCAAAACTTCTGATACATGACCCAGGCAACGGTACCAGCTGAGGCCATACCATAAAGCATATGAGGCTTTCCGTCTTTTCCCTTTTTAATGACAGGGATATCCCGTTTACTGCATTCCGGACAGCTGTAATTAAAACTGTAGATTTCAACGACTTTCAGTTTGGCAGGAATAAAGACCAGTTCACGACGGACAAACTCTTCGCCAATCTTAACCAACGGAGTACTACAAACAGGGCATGTTTTATCCTCTTCCGGGATATCGATATATTTTTTTATTACTGGTATCCCTTTAAAGCGCTCTGCATCTGTTGCTCTGGTTTTTCTCTTTTTAGGAGTCTCCTCCGGAAGTATTGCAGCAAGTTCTTCTGTCTCCGCAATCGAGGGATCCTGTTCCAGTTCTGCTTCATTAAAAAGGTTTAACTGACCCGGAAAATCAATCACACGTTTTTCACTTGAGGAACCAAAAAGCTTCTTACGGAGAAGGCTAATCTCGTCTTTCAGGTTGTTTCTCTCCTGAATAAGAACTTCTTCCCGTTTGCTGGCAGCATCCACAGTTGCCTGAAGTGTCTTTATCATGTTTCTAAGCTCTGTGATCATATCTTTCAGCTCACGCAGCTGAAGGTCTTTGGAACTGTTAGCCACTGCTTTTTCCTCCCTTTTCTGATGCTTCTATTATACCAGAAAACAGAGGATTTTCATAGAAAAACAAGGCGTGTAAAAGCCTGAAAAGTGCCGAAAATACCAGGAAATCCGGCACTTTTGTGTGCAGATTTAAGCTAGCTTTTTAAGATGTTCGGATTGCTTTTGGCTGCTCGATATCGATGCCGGACATCAGCCAGTCAAACTCTCTCCAGGTAAGATTTCGTACCTCTGATTTATCTCGTGGCCACCGGTAAGACCCCTGAACCGTCAATCTTTTATAGATCATGACGATCCCATCCGGTTCCTTCAAGATTGCTTTGATCCGGTCACATTTTCTACCGCAGAAGAGATAGAGTGCATGGTCGATTTCCATAGAAAACTGATCCTGGATGATGGCACAAAGACCATCAATGGACTTTCTCATATCTGTTCTTCCACAGACAAGGTAGATTGCATCGACATTCGAGATATCCGCTAGCATGTGGACTCCCTGAGCACAGCCATCAGAGTTTTTAATAAAACCGGCTGGATATCATTGCTTATGCGGATCCGAAGTCCATTTGCTTCGATTTCAATCGTATGTGAATTGTCAAGGTACAGAGAACAGTTTTTTTTCATTGAAACTAGTTCTGCCGGAGTATGTTCCGGCTCTATAGCAATCCGGACTACATCCTGTTTATGGGATATAAAATCGAGAGTGCTTGCTTTTCCAGATGGTTCTGGTATCTCACAGGCTCTTTTGCGAAGCCTGCTGACAGCATTGTAAAAACAGCTGGGAGAAATCCCATTTTCATGACACCAGGCAGCATCGGTAAGACCGCTTTGCCGGCAGGATGTCACCAGTTCTAGCCATTCATCCAGGGAACGGCCTGGAGTACGTTTACCATTCATAATGAAACCTCCAATTGTAGTAAAAATCTACTTCCTATCAAGATGATGGAGTAAAAAACTATTTTCTATCATTATGAATGAAAAAAGGATAAATTTGTAGTTACCCAAAAATTAAGCGCTTACTCTTCCTCGGAAAAACACTTTAAAATAATCAGTTATAGCGGCTTATATGCCAGTCATAGAAAAACAGATATCTTGCTCTACCGGGTCATTCCTAAAATGAACATCGTATTTACCGAAACTTCACCTGTGGCGCAAGACCATCTTTTCTTCTTCGGCTATGCCTCCTTAGAATATTTTTACATTCTATGCTATAATCCCCTAAAAGGGAAGGAACGCCATGAAAACAGACATTGAGAAGTTACGCCAAAAATATATTCATAATCCTCCGGAAGAAATGACTCCTGAGCCCCTCCACCAGATGAGTGGAGATGAACTTCTGAATATGGATTATTTCTTAAAGGAGGATAATTTGTTTGATGACGTGGCTGGTATAGAAGGTTTTTATGTCTTCTAATCTGCGTCATCTTATTGTCATTCCTTTACGAGAACCTATCTGACATATGTTCGATAGGTTCTTACTTTTTTGGGAACATGAAAAATCGAATTATTCTATTATATGAAAAATGCCCGTAATGAATATTATGGTGCGGCAGAGCCGCCAGTCCGGTGTGGCGAGAACCCCGGAATAATCACCCGTAAAAACAGGCATAATGAACCATACCATAAGTCAAGAAGTACATATAGCGTAAGCGCAAAATATTGCTACGCTGCCCATGAATCACGCTTGCACCAAAATGATA
>OHCY01000380.1_pt1 | contig 19205 bp, 19 predicted proteins | sample 1566951 | NCBI WGS metagenome assembly OHCY01 (sample SAMEA3879548, study PRJEB24766) | human gut metagenome | biome: human-associated habitat; feature: feces | place: USA | collected 1985/1987
TAGTAGGACACCATCATACCTACGTAGATATAGATGGTATTGACTATCAGATTCTTGTGGAAGCAGATTTTTTGGTAAATTTTTATGAAGATAATCTGGGAAAAAATATAATAGAAACCACATTACAGAAGATTTTTCAAACAGAGTCAGGAAAAACACTGTGCAGACTTTGTTATTTCGGTCACTGAGGAAATATGGCTATGGCAGATAAAAAGCAAACTCAAATTTTATTGATCAATGATATGGCAGGTTATGGCAAGGTCGCCTTATCTGTCATGATTCCTGTTTTGTCTCACTTGAGATTTGAAACTTTCAATTTGCCTACTGCACTTGTTTCCAACACTCTGGATTATGGTCAGTTTGATATTCTGGATACAACAGAATATATGGAAAATACGCTTCTGGTATGGAAGAAACTAATGTTTTCTTTCGATGCAATCTGTACTGGATTTATTGTGTCGGAAAGGCAGTCATCTCTTGTATATGAATACTGTAAGGAACAACAAAAATCAGGTACTTCGATTTTTGTTGATCCAATTATGGGAGATGACGGAAAACGATACAATGGTGTAACAAATCAAGTAGTCACTTACATGAAACGGTTGTGTTCTATTGCAGATGTGATTGTCCCCAATATTACGGAGGCGTGCTTTTTATCCGAATACACAGTTAAACACACTTACTCTGAACCGGAAATTGAAGTAATCGCAAATCGACTACATACGCTTGGTGCCAAATCCGTTGTGATTACAAGCGCAAATATCAATGGAAGAATGTTTACTGTTGTAAAAAGTTCTCCGAAAAATTCGTGTATCTTGCTTCCTTATGAAGAAATACCGGTGCGTTTTCCAGGTACAGGGGATATTTTTATGGCGATTGTAGTAGGGCATTATTTAAAATTAGGTCAGATTTTGGAGAGCGTACAAAGTGCAATGAGACAACTCGAAAAAATTATTTATGCTAATCTACATGATACTGACAAATACAAGGGAATTCCCATTGAACAATTTTTGGAGGAAATTAACGATGAAAAAGCCTAAAATTAAAATCAGTTTAATAGATCAAAAGGGGCACATGGGGTGCCATCGTGGTCATCGAATTGGAGATACCTTTGACTTTGATACCGAAAGAGGCGCTCTCTGCCCAATGGCCATGCACGTGGCTTTCCCTTACATTGACATTCTGCGGTATGGGGGAAAACTCCCCAGCCAACCAGATGGCTCCATTGTATTCTGCTGTCCAGATGTGGATGTAATCAATGTATTTAAAATTGAAGTAGAGGAGGAAAAGAACTGAAATGAATCCTTATATCAAACAAGCAAATCAGCAGTTTGTTCCTGTATATAATCGTTATCCCATTGTATGGGATCATGGCGAAGGTATGTACCTTTATGATACAGAGGGAAAACGGTATTTGGATTTCGGGTCTGGAATCGGTGTGTGTGCTTTGGGATATCACGATCCGAATTACACATGTACACTGCAAGAACAGATGGAGAAGCTGCTACACACATCTAATCTTTTTTATAATGTTCCTGCGATTGAAGCTGCAAAGCTATTCAATCAGGCATCTGGCATGGAGTAGGTGTTTTTCACCAATTCTGGAACGGAAGCAATCGAAGGTGCGGTTAAAATTGCTAAGAAATATCATTTTTTGAAGCATAATAATCATAATGGAGAGATCATTGCCATGAAAAAATCCTTTCACGGCAGATCTATGGGGGCGTTATCCATAACAGGGAAAGCAACCTATCAGGAACCTTTTGCTCCTATGCTTGCTCATGTTAAATTTGCCGATTTCAATAATCTGGACAGCGTTAAACGCCTGATTACAAAAAATACCTGTGCAATTTTTATGGAAACAGTACAAGGTGAGAGCGGAATTTATCCTACCACTGAGTACTTTATCAAAGGAGTCCGAAAGCTTTGCGATGAGAACAAAATTTTGATGGTTTTGGATGAGATTCAATGTGGTATGGGCAGAAGCGGAAATATGTTTGCGTATCAGCTGTACGACGTTGCTCCCGACATTGTGGTTTCGGCAAAGGCTTTGGGATGCGGAATTCCGGTAGGTGCAATTGGAACCAGAGGGGCAGCAACCGGTGTATTGTGTGCAGGAGATCATGGCACAACTTACGGCTCCAATCCTCTGGCCGCTGCAGCCGTTACTGCTGTATTCCAGCTTTATCAACAGTATAACATATTGGCGAATGTCAGGGCTATGACGACCTATTTAGATAAGGCATTGTCCGAATTGGCCGCTCAAAAAGTTGTGATCAAAGAGGTGCGCGGACTGGGGCTTATGAAAGGAATTGAACTGTCTGTACCTGCCGCATACTATATAAATGCTTTACAAGAAGCGGGAATTATCGTAATTCCTTCAGGTTCACATGTGATTCGCCTGTTGCCTCCTTTGATTTTAGAGAAAGAGCATATTGATGCGTTACTGTATGTGCTTAAGAAAATATTATAACTAGAGTACATGCAAGGCAGATAACCTACTATCAGGCGATGATTGAAAAGAGAGAAGGTTGGATATTGGCCGGTGTTTACGCTGATGAAGGCACAAGCGGCACGGTAAAGAAAAAGCGAGACGGTTTTTTGCGATTGTTACAGGACTGCGAAGCCGGTAAAATAGATATGCTCCTTACCAAATCCATCAGTCGTTTCGCGAGAAACACCGTGGATCTTCTTACAACAATACGGAATTTGAAAAGCAAAAATATTGCGGTGTATTTTGAAAAAGAAAATATCAATACGCTGGAAAGCACCGGTGAAATTCTTATCACGATACTGAGCAGTCAGGCGCAGGAGGAAAGTCGGAATATCAGCGAAAATATTCGCTGGAGTTTGAGAAGCAAGTATGAAAAAGGCGGACCCACTATTAACTACAACCACTTTATGGGATATACAAAAGGTCCGGACGGAAAACTGCAGCCTGTTCCGGAGGAAGCGGCGGTTGTTCAAGAAATTTTCCGACTGTACCTAATCGGCTGCAGTGGTGTTCAAATTAAAAAATATCTGGAACAACATCAAAGAAGAACCGTAATGGGTAAAACCGTATGGCAACCAACCGTTATCAATAAAATGATTTCCAATGAGAAATACATTGGTGCCGCATTGATGCAAAAAACCTACACAACAGATTTTTTGACAAAGCAAAGGGTAAGAAATAATGGGACACTTCCCAAATACTTTGTGGAGGACAATCATCCGGCGATTATTTCAAAAGAAGTATTCTACGGGGTCCAAGAACAAAGATTGTGGCGCAGTTATGTTAAGAGACAATTGAAAGGAAAAGTCACTCAATATGCACTCACAGGAAAACTGTTATGCTATGATTGCGGGAGTACCTATATGCGGGTAACAAGAAGAGTTGCCAGGAACAGAGATATTGTATGGAAATGTGGCAGCTATATAAAAAATGCCGGTCGAGTGTGTCGAACAGGATACACGATTTCAGAGAAGGCGCTGCATACGGAAGTATGGAACGCATACGCTGTCATGAAGCAAGCTCTCCCCGTTCCTGACCATCCGGACATAAAAGAGCAAAGAAGCATTGCACAACAGATGCTGAATCATAAAAAGGCAATCGAAAAGGCACTCCATGAAAATGTGCAGGGATTTTGGGCAAAGGAGAATTTGATGGAATATTACGCAAGAGAAATGAATGCGTACTATGAATTGGCGGAAAAGCTATGTCAATTACTTTTGAAAAATAATACAGATAAGTGGATTGCTTCTCGATTCAGGCCAATCAAAGGATATTCAAAATATAAGAAATACGAAGATGAACTGGTAAGCCTGTATGTAGATCGCATTTGGGCAATCACATCAAATGAAATTGTGGTATTATTTAAGAACGGAAGTATGGTAAGACGGATGTGGTATTACTAAGACTAAAATTCTTGCAGATTTATCTTCAAGAGTTTTATTGTTAGCAATACGTCATTGTAGAGCTGGCTGACACAGTGTAGAGTATTACAGAGAACTTTGTTTTGAAAAGGCGAATTAAAGAACTGGCAGGACAAAACAGCTTCCCGCCAAGAGGAAAATCTGCTTTTCGGTTACTGGGTTCAGAAACTCCACACATGTGGAGACGTGCGTTTTATTGTCCAAGCTAAAGTCAACACCGCATATTGAGGTTGAAATCAATCTTGATGAAATGGATTTATCAAGGGCAGAGAGTAAGGCTACCTATGAAGAGATTAAAGAGTATGTATTGAAAAATTACGGAATGAATGTAACAAACCTATACATAGCACAGGTAAAAAGAAAATATGGAATTATTGAAAGAATCAATTATAATCTGGGGGAAGGAAAAACAAGAGTGCCACAAGTTACCGCAGAAAAGGAAGAAGCTATAGAAGATGCACTAAGGCATTTTCAAATGATTTCATAAATTCTAAATTTTGAGCCTTGCCATAAAAAAATGAGATACTCTGTATTTTTTACAGGGTATCTCATTTTTTAGGGCTATCGTTAAAAATACTGATTTCTACGGAAGATTCGTATTTTAAGATTTAAGTGAAAAATCGATATTAACCGATAGCCCCCTTTTTTCCATTATAAATTATTTAATTTTCCTCATCTGATTCTTTTTTAGTTTCCGGCAGTTCTACAACAGCCTCTGCGATTTTATGCTTGGCAACGGATTTTACATGGATGATCATGCCGTTGCTTTCACAGGTAAACTGGCTGCCGTCCTCCGGAATACTGTCAATAATACTGTAGATAAAACCATTAAAGGTGTCATAGTCGCCCTCTGGAAGAGTAAGGTGAAGGGTATCAGCCACATCATCCATTTCCACATCGCCCCGGACCAGCCATGAATTTGGAGAAATCTGCTGTATTTTTTCCGGATTCTCCTCGTTTTCTTCATAAATATCGCCTACCAGCTCTTCAATCAGGTCGTGGAGAGTAGCGATACCGGACATTTCGCCATATTCATCAAGAAGAACTGCAAAGTAATTCCGGGACTGCTTCATGTGATCAAAAAGCTTTGCTGCTTTCATGCTTTCCGGAATGAAATAAGCAGGCTTTACGGCTTTTGTCAGAATGTTTTCTCTGGTGCGTTCATCCAGACAGAAATAGGCTTTGGTATCCAGGATACCGATGATATTTTCTTTGGTTTCCTGACAGACCGGATAGTAGCTGTGGCGATTCTGATAAATGATATTTTTCCATTCATCAAGAGAATCCTCTGTGTCCAGGACAATTACATCCGTACGGTGTGTGCAGACCTGTTCCGCAGTAATATCATGAAAATCAAAAATATTCTGGATAAATTCGTTTTCCTGTGTATCAATGACACCCTGGGCATTTCCCTCCATAAGCATCATCTGGATTTCTTCCTTTGTTACCTGTTCGTCATCTTCGGCAGGATTGATGCCCATAAGCTTCAGGATCAGGTTGGTAGATCCTGTCAGCAGAGACACCAGAGGCGAAAAGACCTTGGAGACTCCATAAAGGGTAGGGGCAAGTCCAAGGGAAAGAGCCTCGGAGTTTTTCATGGCAATCCGTTTCGGTACCAGTTCGCCGAATACAATGCTGATATAGGAAAGAACAATGGTAATGATAATAACCGCAATAGAGTTCAGGGTTGCTCTGGGAACCGGAACACCCACAGAGATCAGGGCATCTACGATCACACCTGCAAAGTTGTCAGATGCAAACGCACTGTTGAGAAATCCGGACAGAGTTATGGCAACCTGAATGGTGGCAAGAAACCGGGCCGGCTGTTCTGTAAGGAGAGAAAGCTTTTTTGCCCGTTTGTTGCCGTCATCTACCAGATGCCTGAGTTTGGCTTCATTCATGGAGATAACGGCGATTTCCGCGCTGGCGAAAACTGCATTCAAAAATGTAAAAACAATAATGAGTATAACAGATCCTATCATGATTAAATTTTAATTCCCTTCTGTAAGTTAATAAGTAAATCTGCCTGCAGGCAGTATAAAATGACAAAAAGGCATAGCCTGTAAGCATGCTCACAAGCTATACCTCTATATATACATAATGACAATGCGGGAATCCGTAATATTTGTAGTATGATTTTCATCGGAATTGTCTTCCACGCAAAATTCACATCCTTTCTGTTTATTAATGAGAAAGATAGCATATTTCAGGTAAACTGTCAAGAAATAAGTTGCTGTCTGCGCTGCCTTTTGCCTGCGGAAACAACAGTCTGAGGAATATAAAAAACTATTTAATTTGGAAGGGAAATATGCTATAGTTATTTCTGTAATACTGCACCGGGGTGAAGCCGGAGTTATTCGGGAAACGAAGATAACAGGGAGAATGCCGGAAGTAGGTGCGTGGCACTAGCCGGGCGGCTTTCCTGTTTTTATTTTGCAGCAAAATCAGGCACTGTTTATTCAGAAACAGGCTTTTTAAAAGACGGGATTTACAGAAACTGACAGGGATAAAGCGGGAGTTAAGGTGAGATAAAAATGGAAGCAAGAGAGGTACTGACAAAATTTAAACAAAATGAGATTACGCTGGAGGAGGCAGAGCATTATTTTCGAAAGCAGCCTTTTGAGGAAATGGATTATGCGAAGCTGGATTCTCACAGAGAGATTCGAAGCGGATTTCCGGAGGTGATTTTCTGCAGCGGAAAGGCAGACGTTCATTTTACGCAAATATTTAAAAAACTGTATGAGGAAAACGGTGAGGTTTTTGGAACAAGAGCGTCCAGGCATCAGTATGAACTGGTAAAGGAACTGTTTCCTCAGACGGAATATGATGAAATCTCACATATCATCAAGATAGAAAAAGAAAAAAAGGAACACGTGGGAAAGATTGCAGTATGTACTGCCGGAACCGCTGATATTCCGGTGGCTGAAGAAGCTGCCCAGACTGCAGAATATTTTGGCTCAGAAGTAGAAAGGATCTATGATGTAGGAGTCAGCGGGATCCACAGACTTTTTTCCAGACTTGATGTGATCCAGGAGGCAAACTGTGTGATTGCTGTTGCCGGTATGGAAGGCGCCCTTGCCAGCGTGCTGGGAGGACTGGTAGATAAACCGGTGATCGCAGTTCCTACTTCTGTAGGCTACGGAGCAAGTATGCATGGACTTTCAGCCCTTCTGACAATGATCAATTCCTGCGCCAATGGAATTGCAGTGGTCAATATTGATAATGGCTATGGGGCTGGCTATATAGCAACGCAGATCAACAGACTTGGTATCAGAGAAAAATAAAGGAGAGATTTATGGGAAGGACATTATATCTGGAATGTTATTCCGGAATCAGCGGGGATATGACGGTTGCAGCGCTTCTTGACTTGGGAGCAGATCAGAAGGTGCTGGAAAAAGCGCTTTCCAGTATCCGGGCTGACGGATTTCGTACAGAGATCACCCGGGTGAAAAAGTCCGGGCTGGATGCCTGTGATTTTTCTGTGATATTGGATAAAAACCATGAGAATCATGACCATGATATGGAATATCTTCATGGTCACAGCATAGAGCAGGCTCATCATGTCCATACAGAAGAGCATACACATGTACATGACTGTACAGAGACAGCCAACGGACATTTTTGCACAGAAGAATCTGATTATGGGAAGGAACATGCTCACACAGAAGAACCGGGTCATGAGGAGGAACCTTTTTATACAGAAGAACCGGATCGTGGAATGGAAGATTTGCATACGGAAAAAACAGCCCACGGGCACAGAAGTTTCCATACCGGGGAATCAGGACATGACCATGGGCATATTCATGAACACAGAGGAATGAAAGAAATCCGCGAGATTCTTCTGAATTCAGAGATGACAGACCGGGCAAAGGAGACTGCGCTTCATATTTTTCAGATTCTGGCAAAGGCTGAGGCAAAAGCTCACGGAGTATCAGAGGAACAGGTGCATTTTCATGAGGTAGGAGCAGTGGATTCCATAGTGGATATTGCAGCGGCAGCAGTGTGCCTGGATGATCTGGACATTACGGAAGTGATCGTGCCAAAGCTCTGTGAGGGAACAGGCTTTGTACGCTGTCAGCACGGAACACTTCCGGTGCCGGTGCCTGCAGTTGTGAATATTGTGCAGCAGAACCGGCTTACTTTAAAGATCACGGACATTGAGGGGGAACTGGTAACGCCTACCGGGGCAGCTATTGTGGCAGCCATAAAAACATCAGACTGTCTTCCGGAAAAATTCACAGTGGATAAAACCGGAATCGGGGCAGGCAAACGGAAATATGCATGTCCGGGAATTTTAAGGGCAATGCTGATCACTCCGGAAAAGAAAAAAGAGGATCAGGCGCAGAAGGATGTGATCTGGAAACTGGAAACAAATGTGGACGACTGTACCGGAGAGGAACTTGGAAACGTAATGAATCTTCTTTTTGGAGCGGGAGCCAGAGATGTGTATTATATGCCGGCTTATATGAAAAAAAACCGCCCGGCATGGATTCTGTCAGTGATCTGTGCAGAACAGGACATTTTTGCTCTGGAAGAAATTCTTTTCCGACAGACCACTACCATTGGTATTCGGAGAAGCCGGATGGAACGTTCAGTTCTAAAAAGAGAGATTCAAAAGCTTTCCATGCCTGAGGCAGTGGTGACAGTAAAAATCTGCACACTTCCGGACGGAAGCAGAAGATGTTATCCGGAATATGAAAGTGCGGCAGCTTTTGCAGCAGAAAATCATATAAGCTACAGAGAAGCATGGGAACGGATCAGGGATTACTGGATAAGAGAAAGGCGAGGCGTCAGATGAAAACAGGACTTGTTTTGGAAGGCGGAGCAATGAGGGGGATTTATACGGCAGGGGTTCTGGATGTGTTTCTGGAAAATCAGATTCATTTCGACGGAGTGATCGGAGTTTCTGCAGGGGCGCTCCATGGCTGCTCCTTTGTGTCAGGCCAGAAGGGAAGAAGTATCCGGTATTATAAAAAATACAGGAATGACAAACATTTTATGAGTCTGTGGAGTCTGGTACACACAGGGGAAGTCGTGGGAAAACAGTTCTGTTATCATGAGATTCCGGAGCGTCTGGATCCTTATGATTATGAAGCTTTTTTTAAATCGGATACAGCGTTTTATGCAGTGTGCACCAATCTGGAAACCGGAAAGGCAGAATATATCAGAATTACAGATATGCTGAACCAGGTAGATGTGATGAGGGCTTCGGCATCCATGCCCTATGTATCACGGATTGTTGACTGGGAAGGCAGAAAGCTTCTGGACGGGGGCTGTACAGACAGTATTCCGGTCAGCCAGTTCCAGAGAATGGGGTATAAAAGGAATGTGGTGGTACTTACCAGAGAAGAAGGTTTTGTAAAAGAGCCGGAAATGGTAAAACTGGCAGAAATTTATTATCACCGATATCCCAGATTTGTGGACGCCCTGAAGAACAGGCATATGGTATATAATCAGACCCTGGAAGATATCCGCGCTATGGAAAAATCCGGAGAGGCTTTTGTGATCCGGCCTAGCCGAAGACTGACCGTGGGAAGGATGGAAAGTGATCTGGAAAAAATTCAGGAGGTATATGAACTGGGAAAAAAAGATGCCAAAAGGAATCTCAGTGCACTGAAAGCATGGATGCAGCAGGAAGGGCAGATATAAAAGAAAGGCGTTAAAAAAGAAAAAGGAGATTTTTATGTTTGATACGATAGTAAATGTGATCAATCAGATCGACAAGATGGTTTGGGGATGGTGGATGATCCTTCTGCTTCTTGGAACTCATATTTTTATGACAGTACGGACAGGATTTATACAGAGGAAGATTGGAAAGGCAATCAGACTGTCTGTGACAAAAGATCCGGACGCAGAAGGAGAGGTCAGTCAGTTCGGCGCTCTGACCACCGCACTGGCGTCTACCATTGGCACAGGAAATATTATCGGTGTGGGAACCGCTGTGGCTCTGGGAGGACCCGGTGCTGTTTTCTGGTGCTGGATCACCGGTGTTTTTGGGATAGCAACCAAATACAGTGAATCTCTGATCGCAGTGAAATATCGTGTGAAGACAAAGGACGGAAGAATGCAGGGGGGAGCCATGTATGCTCTGGAACGCGGATTGAACATGAAGTGGCTGGGAATGATTTTTGCGTTTCTGGCAGGCTTCGCTTCTTTTGGAATCGGCTGCGCCACACAGGTAAATGCCATTGCCACTGTGAGGAAAATCTGCATATTGCTCCGGCGCTGGTGGGAATCGTAGTCGCAGCTTTGACAGCGCTGGTTATTTTCGGGGGAATCCGCTCCATTGCAAACGTATGTGAAAAACTGGTTCCTTTTATGGCAGCTTTTTATATCCTGGGCTGTGTGATCATTCTGGGACTGAATTTTGATTTTATCATTCCGGCAATCAAAACCATCTGCAGGCTTGCCTTTACTCCGGGAGCTGCTGCAGGAGGACTGGTTGGAAGAGGAATCATGATGGCAATGCAGTATGGAATCGCCAGAGGACTTTTTTCCAATGAATCAGGCCTTGGCTCTGCGCCTATTGCCGCCGCAGCAGCGCAGACAAGAAACCCGGTGCGCCAGGCTCTTGTATCCAGCACAGGAACCTTCTGGGATACAGTTGTAGTCTGTCTGATGACAGGTCTGGTCCTTGTGACCAGTATTATGAAAAATCCGTCCATTGATATGTCAAATATTACGGACGGAGGAATCCTTACCACTTTGGCATTTCAGCAGATTCCGGTACTGGGCCCCTTTATCCTGGTTGTGGGAATTATTTCCTTTGCGTATTCAACCGTTCTCGGGTGGGCCTATTACGGAGAGAGGTGTGTGGAATATTTTGCCGGAAAAGCGGGACTGATTCCATATAGAGTGGTTTATATTATTGTTGCGGCAGTGGCCCCGGTAGTTTCACTGAATCTGGTATGGACAGTTGCGGATATTCTGAATGCGCTTATGGCAATTCCCAACCTGGTGGCGGTACTTCTTTTATCCAATGTAATTGTAAAAGAAACAAAAAAATACATAAATGATCTTGATAAAAAAGATGATACTCCGGTAGAAGTGATTGACCGGTAAAATTTTGTGGGAGGGGAAATAATGTCTGAAATAATGCCAAAATCTGAACACAGTCTGCAGATCATTGCGCAGATCCACAATGACTTTCCGGAAAAATTTGGTGTTCCTCATCAGAGCGGATGGCTGAAAAAGCAGAAGGCTCAGATTATTTTTGAGCCGGAATACAGGAGGCCGGAAGCCTTCCGCGGAATTGAGGAGTATGATTATATCTGGCTGATCTGGCAGTTTTCAGAGGCAGTGGAAAAAGGCTGGTCCTCTACAGTACGTCCTCCCAGACTGGGAGGAAATGTGCGGAAAGGTGTTTTTGCCACCAGATCCCCCTTTCGCCCAAATCATCTGGGGCTGTCCTGCGTCCGGCTTGAAAAGGTGGAGCAGCATCCAAGACTGGGAATCATACTTCATGTATCGGGCGCAGACCTTATGGACGGCACTCCTGTTTTTGATATTAAACCGTACCTTCCTTATGTGGAAAGTCATCCCGGCGCAGCGGGAGGATTTACCGATCAGATTGAAAGGAGCAGACTTGCCGTAGAGTTTCCGGAGGAGCTTCTGGAGAAAATTCCAGAGGAACAGAGAGCGGCTCTTACAGAGGTTCTGGAAAACGATCCCAGACCGGGCTATCAGGAGGATCCCAACAGGATCTATGGGCTTTCTTATGGAAGCAAAAATATAAAATTTCATGTAAAAGAAAGGGTTCTGACAGTCTGTGAGGTGACAGAGTATAAAAAAGAACAAAAATCTTTTGACAAATAAAAAATCCTGTGATAAGATGTTTACAACGAGTTAGCAAGTGCTAACTCAAATTTTTAACTTTAAGTTAGCTGTAAATAACAAAGGAGAGCGGGATATGAGTGTTGTGATTGTGGGCGGTAATGAGCGTATGGTATGTCAGTATGAAAATATCTGCAAAGGCTATGGATGTAAGGCAAAAGTTTTTGCAAAAGAAAAAGGTACTATGAAAAAGAAAATCGGAGCGCCGGATCTTCTGATTCTTTTTACCAACACAGTATCTCACAAAATGGTCAACTGTGCGGTGGAAGAGGCAAAGAGAAAATCTATTCCCGTATGCAGATGCCATACCAGCAGTGCGTCTGCGCTGGAAAATATCATGAAGGAATATTGCGCGTAAACGGAGGCTGTTCCTTACGTTTGAGGCAACCTGACCGAAATACATTCCGGATCATCTTCGGTAGTGTCATTTTGCCCAGTATGTTTCGGGATTCTGGGATTTTTATGCCGAGACGCCTTGCAGGATTATTACATGTAAACAGTGACGGGCGGTAATGCAGCTATACTTGAGTATATCATTATATTTTCGATAAAATCAAAGAAATACTTGCAAAAATCTTCCTTTTTCAATAAAATAAAAGTCAGATTTTCTATTATGCTGCGTTTTTTGGATGCAGCTATTAAATGAAGAAGGGTGAGAGGAAGTATTATGAAAAAGCCAAAGAAGAAGCTGGTGATCGGAGTTGGAGCAGTAGCAGTGGTGGCAGTTGGAGCGATCGCAGTTTTGGGAAATTCTGGAAAAGAAGGGGAAACACTTCCGAAGGTGGAGGTTGTGGAAGCTGTAACCGGAGATGTGCAGCAGACTGTAGAGGCCAGCGGAACAGTTGTAAGCGAGGAAGAAAAAACGTATTTTTCACCGGCAAATGCAAAGGTTGACCAGGTTTCCTTTAAAGAGGGAGAAACTGTAAAGGCCGGAACAAAGCTTGTGGAATTTAATATGAAAGATCTTGAGAGAGAAGAGAAAAAAGCTGAACTGAATGTAAAATCCGGGGAGCTTGATATGCAGAATACTCTCAATAAATCTGACAAAGCGGTAAAGAAACAAAAAGATGCCCAGGGAAATGTTGCTTCCCTGGAGCAGCAGGTGGCAGCGCAGAAAAATTATGTGGCAGGTCTGAAATCACAGCTGGCTCAGGTAACGGCAGATGCTCAGGCTCAGGCTGCGGCAGAGGCTGCCAGAAAAGCGGAAGAGGCAAGAAAGGCCCAGGAGAAAAAACAACAGGAAATTCAGCGTCAGTATGAGGAAGCAGTGAGAATTTATGAAAATGAGACGCTTCCTGCATACCAGAACAGGCTGAATGAGCTGAATTCAGCAGCAGATCAGGCTCTTACAGCTTACAATCAGGCTGAGAATACATATCAGATGGCATTTACTGCCTGGTCAGCAGACCAGAGCCCGGAAAATACAGAAGCCCTTTCGCAGGCAGAGGCGGACAGAAGCAATGCTCAGGTAGAATACCAGAATGCTCAGGCTGTTTATGAGGATTACAAAACTCAGATGCCGCCGGCTCCTCTTTTATCTGACTTTACAGGCGCTTCTGATCTGGTGATAGACGGAACCGGCAGTGATTTCAGCGATACGCCTTCCGGGGATCTTTCCGGAGGAACTGTGTCAGTGGATACTTCCGGAATTGAAATAGCGCTTGAACAGGCAAGCAGCGATCTGGCAGAGCTTCAGTCAGAGCTTGCGTCCCAGGAGGCAATTGCCGAGGCAGATCCCAATGCAGTAACAAAAGAAGAAAAGGAAAAGATGAAGATTACCAATAATCTTTCCGAACTGGAAAAAATGTCTGCAAAAGAACTGGTAGAGTCTGCAAAAAATGGCGTAACAGCAGATTTTAACGGAGTTATCTCAAAAGTAACAGTGGTAGAAGGCTCTACGGTAACTCAGGGCATGGAGCTTTTTACTTTGCAGAATACAGATAAAGTGGATGTGGATGTAAATATTTCCAAATATGATTATGATAAGATCCAGGAAAATCAGAAGGCAGAGATCACTCTTGCAGGAAAAAAATATGAGGGAACTGTAACATCTGTCAGTCATATTGCAACACAGAATGAAAAGGGAGCTTCTCTGATTTCCGCAAGGGTAAGAATAGACCATCCGGATGAAAATGTATTTCTTGGTGTAGATGCAAAGGTAACCATTCAGGCAAATAAAGCAGAAGATGTTATTGTTCTTCCGGCAGAGGTTGTGAATATCGGCAAACAGGGATCTTTCTGTTATGTCCTTGAGGGCGGCGTGATCGCCAGAAAGAATATCGAAACCGGACTGAGCTCTGATGATTACATAGAGGTCACAGAAGGCATTGAAGAAGGCGATACGGTGATCAGGGATATTGGAACACTTCAGGAAGGAATGCCTGCAGAGGCCATGGCGTCAGGTGATGCCGCAGTGACGGGAGAAGGTGCCTGATGAATGGATTTTATGAATATGTGAAAATGGCTGTTCAGAATATCCGCGCAAATAAAGGCCGGTCTTTTCTGACAATGCTTGGTATCATTATCGGAATTGCTTCTGTTATTGCAATTGTTTCCATTGGTGAGGGAACAAAAAATCAGATGAATTCTGAGATCAGTGATATCGGAGGCGGTCAGGTTTACATTTATGTCAGCGATGACGCAATCACAGAGCAGGAGTGGATCACTCCTGAAGATATCAATGCGGTCCGCGAACTGGAAAGTGTGGAAGGCGTAAATGTAGCGGAAAGCTATAACGGTGAAACTGTTACTGGAAAAGGAACCTTTAATCTTATGGTAACTGCAGAAGGTCCTGATCCTAAAATGGTAAACAATGCGGATATGAAATACGGAAATTATTTTGGAGAGCAGGAAGTAGAAGAGGCCAAGCCTGTATGTGTAATCTCAGATGCTGATGCAAAAAGACTGTTTGGCACGGATGACGTAGTCGGTATGAGCCTTGACATCACCTGCTATGATGTGACAAAAAGCTTTCGTATTGCAGGCGTAACCACACAGAAGGAAAATGGAACCTTTGTCAGCTATACATATGAAGGCATGCCTGTAACTGTAAACATTCCTTATTCCGCAATGAATGAGCTGGTAGGAGATGTGGATTACTTTTATTCCATGACTGTTCAGGTGGATACCAGCCTGGACTCTCAGAAGGTTGCCAATGAGATCGTTCATCTGTTGGAAAAAAGACATCAGAGCGCAGGAGATGATTACTTCCAGATCCAGAATTTCCAGGATGTTATGAAATCCATGAACCAGATGCTTGGCATGGTAACTGCCTTTATTTCCTTTGTGGCAGGAATTTCCCTGCTGGTAGGAGGAATCGGCGTTATGAATATCATGCTTGTTTCCGTAACAGAAAGAACAAGGGAGATTGGTATCCGCAAATCTCTTGGAGCAAAAACTTCTTCCATTATGCTGCAGTTTCTGGCAGAAGCAGCCATTCTTACGGTAATTGGCGGAGTAATTGGAATTATCCTGGGAATTATCGGAGCATATGGAATCTGCAGTGTCATAAGTACAAGTATGCAGATGACGATCAGCCCCGGAATCAGTCTCAGTACGATTCTGTTTGCAACTCTGTTTTCCTGTGCAGTTGGTGTATTCTTTGGAATTTACCCTGCGAGAAAGGCAGCGAAGCTCAGTCCTATTGAAGCGCTGAGAAGAAACTGAGATGATATAAGGGTTTTCCTGTGGGAGAGAACTGGCAGGGAGTCAGGATAAAACCTCCCCGGGAAGCTCTTTTTTGTATACAGAGCCGCAAATTAAGCTTCAAAAACGGAAGCAAAATTCTCTACTGGAAAACTTCTGGAAAAAAATAATTTTTTTTCAAAAAAGTGTTGACAAAAAACACGTTATCATGTAGAATACTCTTTGTTGCGAGGGAAGTCGCAAGGATGTGCGTTTAGCTCAGCTGGATAGAGCGTTTGGCTACGGACCAAAAGGTCGGGGGTTCGAATCCTCTAACGCACGCTAACAGTTATGAGAGCCTTGATTTTTCAAGGCTCTTTTGTTTTTGTTAGTATATTATTTTTTGACAAATACTTGACAAAATAAGTTTGATTTCATATAATGAACAATGTTCAAATTAAATTGATTACTTATGAGAAAGGAAATCTGGGAATGAAAAAAATATTAAATACTTCTATGATTTATTTTATTCTTGCTGCGGCAGCAGGAGTGTTTTACAGAGAGTTTACGAAATTTAACGGATATACAGGAGAAACGGCGCTGAGCTATGTCCATACTCATTTATTTGTGCTTGGAATGTTCGCGTTTCTTGTTATAGCGCTGTTTGGATGTCAGAAGCCGGAATTATTTAAACAGAGTACATTTAAGAAATTTTTTATCCTTTATAATATTTCCCTGCCGTTTATGGCAGTTATGCTTCTTGTAAGAGGCGTTGTTCAGGTTCAGGGGGCAGAGCTTACAAAGGCGGCAGACGCCATGATTTCAGGCTTTGCGGGAATTTCCCATATTTTAATTGGAATTGCTGTTCTGGTACTGTTCCGATCCCTGAAGAAATGTTTTGAGTGACGAGAACAGAAGAATGGAACAGGTTATCAGCGTAAGAGGAAAAAACATAATCAGATGCTAAGGTAAAATATTAAAGATAATATGAACACTGTGTTCAACAGTGATTGACAACAGGCAGAATCTATGACGATTCTGTCTATTTTATTTTTGCATATTGATTTTAAAAAGTTATCTGTGATACAGTCTAAATAACAGAAAATAGTGAGCGGATATTTGGAAAAATAAAAATATTTTAAAGAAACTTATGGGAAAGAAGCAAAAATTTAAAAGAGCCCGGGATTCGGAAGAGGAGTTTATGGACGAAATAGATTGAACAGTCCGTCTATAGTGGCTGAGAATCTAAAGGGCGGAAAGGGAGGATACTATGAAAGCTGCATTTAACGAGGATGAGCTGAGGGTAATTGGAAAGCATACCCAGTTCGGTATTTACGGGGGAGAGGATACAGAAGCAGTAAGCTATAATTATCCCATTACTCCGAAAGAGAATATGCTTCGTATGCTGCGGGGAGAAAAACCTTTATGGGTTCCAAATCAGACGCTGGAAAATAATGCTCTGCAGCCTCTTGTAATGGACGATGCCCGGGCCAGGAATTTTGGAGGAAAAGACTGGTTTGGCATTGAATGGGAGTATGAGCCTCTGACAAGAGCGGCTATGGTGAAGCCGGGAACCCGGAGGCTGGATGACATTACTAACTGGAGATCTCTGGAATTTCCGGATCTGCGGGCCATAGACTGGGAAAGGGATTATAAAGAAAGATACGAAGGAAAAATATCCCGGGACAGGCTGACTTATTTCATTATTGTAAATGGATTCTTTGAGAGAACAGCAGATCTTACAAGCTTTGAGGATGCTTTCTGCTATCTTCTGGAGGAACCGGAAGCCCTTACAGAGTTCTATGACCGTCTGGCAGAATGGCACATTGAACTGATCAAAATTGCAAAGGAGTATTATCATACAGATATGATTCTCTTCCATGATGATATGGGAACTCAGATCAGTACTTTCTTTTCACCGCAGATTTATAAGGAACTGTTTCTGCCTCAGTACAAAAAGGTCACAAAGGCAGCTCATGACATGGGAATGTATATCTGTCTTCATTCCTGCGGATGTATCGGTTCTCTGATGCCTCTGATCATTGAGGCCGGATTTGACGCATGGGAGGGACAGGATTCCTCCAATGACAAAAAAGCCATTATGGATCAATACGGAAAAGACCTGGCTCAGTGTACGTTATTTGTGATTCCGGCAGATATGAGTGATGAGGAAGCTGTTGCAGAGGTTCATAAAAGAGTGGACGAGCTGGGAGTCAGCGGACGTTTTGCCTGCCGCCTGAAGGACGAAAAGCCTGACCGGAAAGTGGATCTTGCTCAGGAGCTTTACAGATACAGCCGGATCAGACTGGCAGAAACGGAATAAAGAGAGGGGGATTTCTCTATGAAGGAACAAAAACAGGAAAAAAAGGGACTCAGCGGTGCGCTGAAAAAGTTTTATGGTGTGGGAGACTGTGGATTTACCCTGATGTCAAATATTGAAAGCTATTATTTCAGCTTCTTTCTCACAAACCTTGCCAGGTTCAGTCTTCCGATGGTTACCTTTATCACTACAACGGCAAGCACTGTGGACGCACTGATCTCATGGATCTACGGAGCGATTCTGAACAGTATCAAGCCTATGAAGTGGGGACGCTACCGTTCCTGGCTGATCGCTATTCCATGGCTGGTTCCGTTCCTTTATGCATTTCAGTTTGTAAAGATCGGCGACGGAATGGTTTCTGCTGTGATCATTATTATAGCAGCCATAGCCAGCCATGTGGCGTGGAACTTTGCATATGTTGCCAATGTTTCCATGATCTCAGTGGCAGGCAAAACGCCGGAGGAAAGATCGCAGCTTTCTGCCACAAGAGCAGCCTGGGCAAACTTCTCAAAGGTTATTTTTTCTTACGTAGGTCCCGGACTTGCAGCAGTGATGGCAGGGATCATCGGAGAAGTGAACCAGTACGGCGCAGCTGCGTTTGTGCTTGGATGTATTATGGCAGTGCTGTATTACGCGCACTTTAAAATGTTTGACGGTTATGAGAGTGTGCAGCCTGCAGAGAACGCAGGGAAAAAAGCGGCAAAGGATAAAACCGGCGGCATGGATCTGATCCGGGCGCTTTTGCAGAACCCTCCGCTGATCGCGCTTCTGATCGCTGACCTTGCCAAGTTTATGTTTAACTTTGTACTGATGGGAGTGGCAGCTTATTACTTTACATATATCGCAGGCGATGAGGGAATGCTTTCCACCTATATTCTTGTTACTAATATTTTCTGTGTGATCGGAGCTTATTTAAGTAAGACGTTAAGTATTAAATTTACCACAAGGACAACAACGATCGGAGTAATGGCAATCCAGGCTGTGCTCCTGATCCTCTCTTTCCTGATGTACAATAACGTAATGGTTGTCATTGTTCTTATGAGTATTGCAATGTTCGGATATGGAATTACTTATGCTTGCACACCTGCCCTGTATGGTGATACCATTGTATACAGTGAATGGAAAACGGGAAAGAATGCAGCAGGCTGGATCAGCGGACTTCAAAACGTACCGCTGAAGGTTTCTATTATGACAAGAGGAATTATCATTTCTGCATGTCTGGCAATGGGAAATTTCAGTCCGGATATTGATCCGGCGGCAGCTTCTGAGGAACTGAAGCGTGCCATCAGTCTTGGATTTATGATTATTCCGGCAGCGGCTCTTATTATAGCAGTTGTTGCTCTGGTATTTGGATTTAGGCTTACCAAGGACAAGGTTGACCAGTATGCGCAGGAGATTGCATCCCGTTCATAAACAGATAAAGGACGGTCAGGCAGGATGGATAACGGAGATATCAGATTTCTTTTAAATCTGCAGATGCTGGCAGACGGAATAAGGAAAAGCTTTCCGGAGC
>OHCY01000382.1_pt1 | contig 19129 bp, 17 predicted proteins | sample 1566951 | NCBI WGS metagenome assembly OHCY01 (sample SAMEA3879548, study PRJEB24766) | human gut metagenome | biome: human-associated habitat; feature: feces | place: USA | collected 1985/1987
CCTGTTCATGGTATGATAATTGACTCATGTAAGTGGATGCCTCATTTCATAAAATGTATTGTCGTGTCAGACACGCTATAACATATATTTTAGCGTCAACTGCAAATGATTGTCAATTGATTGTTTTTTCCTCATGGATTTTGTTGTATAATAGAGCAATTCAGATAAACAAACAGAGAAAGAAGGCAACATGGAATTAAAATTAGAATTTGGCGGCCAATCCTGCGGCGTGTCCATCTTCCTTCCTAAAGGGACAAAGCCGGAGAAAAAGGCGGCGGATGAACTGAAATCAATGATGGAACTTACCGATACTGTGGAGCGGATGAAAGAGTCCGGTGTTTTTTCGGCGGAAAAGGAACACTCTGTCATAAAGGCAGCAGTGACTCCGGATTTTCACAAGGGAGCCGGCATTCCTATCGGAACGGTGCTGATGACAGAGGGATTCGTGATACCCCAGGCCATGGGAAATGATATTAACTGCGGTATGAGGCTCTATACTACGGATTTAAAGGAGGAAGAGCTGGAATGCTGCCTGTTGTCCCTGCTGCCCCAAATCCGCCGTATCTTTTTTGAAGGCGGACGCAGTATACCTATGAACGGAATACAGAGGGAAGCCATGCTGAGACATGGGCTTACGGGATTGCTGGAGACTTTGGGGGAGGCAGAAGGAAGGGGAATATGGTCCCTTTATGACAGGGATGAACAGGAAAAAGCCCTGGAGTACACGGCCTTTAAGGGCAGCCTGTATACGACCGGCACCGAGGGCCTGGGGGATTTTATCGGGGCCGCCCATACTTTGTCCTATGATGACCAGATTGGATCCATTGGAGGCGGAAATCATTTTGTGGAGATGCAGCGCGTGGCGGAGATTTACGACGGCCGGACAGCCAATGCATGGGGAATCAGGAAGGGAAGTATACTGGTCATGATTCATACCGGCTCTCTGACCATCGGCCACCAGAGCGGCAGAATTAACCGAATCATAACAAAGGAGCTGTATCCGAAAGGAGTTCCCCATCCGGACAACGGAATTTATCTTTTGCCTGAAAGGAAAAAAATGGAAATAAATAGCAGAGAAAATGTTCCGGTAAGCGATGAGACAGACAGCCCATGGCAGCGTTTCTGCAGCACTACATACAACGCCGCTAATTTCGGATTTGCCAACCGGTTATTCCTGGGGCTTATGCTTCAGCGTGCCGTGACAGACAAGGTACGGCCCTATGAGATGAAGCTTCTGTACGATTCACCCCACAACTTTATCTGGAAAGAGGAGATGGAGGGCAGGAATTATTTCATTCACAGGAAAGGGGCCTGCTCAGCCGGGGGGATGGAGGGGATGGAGGGAACGCCCTTTGCCTACTACGGGGAGCCGGTGATGATACCTGGTTCCATGGGAAGCTCCAGCTATCTGCTGAGAGGCATGGGAAATCCGCAATCCCTGTGGAGCGCCAGCCATGGAGCCGGGCGCAGGCTTTCCAGGGGAGAGGCGATACATGGAAATGACCGGGAATTTAAGGAATTTATGAAAAAATTCCATATCGTGACACCCATTGATCCGGACCGCAGTGATTTAAAGGGCCGGAACGATATTCTGAAAAAATGGGAGGAAACCATCCGCTCTGAGGCGCCCTATGCCTACAAGGATATCCACCAGGTGGTAAAGGTCCATGAGGAACACGGGATGGCAGGACTGGTGGCCAGGATGGAGCCGGTGTTTACGGTGAAGGCGTAGAAGGGGTAACCTTATCAGAATATGTTAGAAAGAAACCGCTGTATGAAATGGAGTGAGGAATTGCTGACGGAATTTTTCGTGATGACACCTCATATAACAGTGGTTTTTTTTGCGGGAACAGGAGGAAAATCTGGTAAACAGGAATCATATGGATGACAAATGCGAATGACAATGACATTTGTCACTCACAAAATGGCAAATGACATCTATCTAATTCCGGCATTGTACCTTATAATTGCCACATAGTGATAAGGAGGTGTTATTATGGCGGAGAGGCCGGCAGAGGATAAGAGTGGTATACTGCCAGAAACGTCTATCTTCTTTTATGGAATACCGGCTTACGGGCATCTGCATTCAAACCTTCATTTAACAGGATGCCTGTCTGCTGCCGGATACCGGGTTGTTTATTATTCAATGGAGCCTTACAGGAGAGAAATTGAGGCCAATGGCTGTGAGTTCAGGGCTTATCCTTTGGACCGGGATTCCATTGATGCCTCTGACGGGGACAAGCCGTTAAAACTGTACCGTCTGCTTCTGGAATACACCCGCGATATGCTTCCTCATCTTCTGGCAGAGGCAGAAAAGGAGAAACCATACCGTGTCATATTTGATTCTCTGGCCCTGTGGGGCAGGGCTGTGGGAGAAATCATGAAGATACCTTCATGCAGCTTTTACAGCATTGCGGTTATGGACCGTGTTGGAGGGAAAGCATTTTGGGCATATGCATCCGGGTTCTCAGCCTCTTTTCTCCGGTATGCGGGAGAATTTAATCGGGCCATGGATGTCCGCCGCAAGCTAAGACAAACATATGGAATCAGAAAGCTGGGGGTGTTGTCTGTTTTAATGAACAGGGGAAGCAGTAATCTGATGGGATATTCCAAAGACTTCCAGCCGGGCGGAAACAAATTGGGAAGCGGTTATGTATTCCTGGGACCCTTGGCGCCCTTTAGAAATGTCATCCAGACCAATGATTTTGTTTGTCCCGATGACAGGCTGATTTATATTTCCCTGGGAACCGTATTTAACCAGGATGCGGGACTCCTGCGGGAGATACTGCGCCAGTTTGGGCAGAAACATCCGGTGGATGGGGAACCATATAAAAATGAGAACTCCTGGAATGTAGTCATGGTCTGGAATATGGAAACGGCCGGCAGGAACACAGACACCAGGAAGGATGAATGGAAACACTGTGATAACTTTATTATCCGTCCGTTCGTCAACCAGGGTGAGATACTGAAACATGCGGACCTGTTTATCACAGCTGGAGGAATGAACAGCATTCATGAGGCATTGTACTACGGCGTACCCTGTCTGATGTGCCCCCAGCAGGGAGAACAGCGGCTGAATGCCGGTCAGTTTGAAGCTTTGGGGTTTGGACGGATACTGAGGGACAGGTTGGATTTATATGGGGAAGCCATGGCTGCAATGAAGCTGAAAGACCAGTGGGATGAAGGACTCAGAACAGAAATGTGTGCTGTGCACATGGAAGCGGCACTGCAATTATTTGATGAAAACAAATGAAAAGGCCGGCTGAAATAAACGGATAAGAGGGGAAACAAAGTATGGGAAATACCGTGGAAACCGGAAAAAATACAGTTCTTATAACAGGTGCAACCGGATTTCTGGGAGAATATCTGGTAAGGCGTCTTACAAAGGAATACCGGGTCCTGGCAATGGGAAGGAACCGGGAACAGGGGAGGAAACTTGAAGGGCTGGGCGCTGTGTTCTGTCCGGGTGATTTTACAGACCGGAAAACGTGTGAGGCATATTTTAAGGGAGTCCGGTATGTGATTCACGCAGGCGCACGTTCCACTGTCTGGGGCAGATGGGAGGATTTCTACCGGACGAATGTGGCCGGTACCGCCCTTGTGGCAGAGCTTTGCCTGGAAAATGGGATTGAGCGTCTGGTATATATATCGTCTCCGAGCATCTACACGGTAAAATGCGACCGCTATGATATCCGCGAGGAACAGGCACCAAAGTATAATGACCTGAATCATTATATCAGGTCCAAGCTATCAGCGGAACGAGTGGTTGAGGACGTACACCAGAAGGGATTGGAGACTGTTATCCTCCGCCCGAGGGGGCTGATTGGGGTTGGGGATACAAGTCTTGTGCCCCGGCTGCTGCGGGCCAATATGCGGATTGGAATTCCGCTTATGAGGGAGGGCCTTAATACGGTAGACCTTACCAGCGTGGAAAATGTGGCTCAGGCCTGCCAGTTAGCGCTGACAGCCCGGGCGGCGGATGGCATGGCGTTTAATATTACCAACGGCGAGCCGATGGAATTCAAAACATTGCTGGAGCATTTTCTTGCAGCTATCGGAGAGAAGCCCCATTACAGAAAACTGCCCTTTGGAGCTGTCTATGGCATGGCTGGGGCCATGGAATGGGTATACAGGATATTCCGTCTTCCGGGAGAACCGGCACTTACAAGATATACAGTGTGCACCCTGGGATTTTCCCAGACCATGGATATCAGCAGAGCCAGAACCATATTGGGCTATGAGCCGGAAAAGACATTGATGGAATCCATAGAGGAATATGGAAAATGGTGGAAAAACAGGGACGAGCCGGTTCCGGATCGTATTGCCAGGGTAAAGATGTATCACTGCGGATCCTGCACCAATGACCTGGGTCTCCTGTTTAAGAGGCATCCCGGCCAAAAGAGGGAGTTTCCGGCCAGAGCGTTTCTGATACAGCACCGTGACCTGGGCAATATATTGTATGATACAGGTTATTCACAGGCTGTGTATGAAGATGGATTTCTGCTAAAGCTGTACCGACGGCTGAATCCGGTCCATGTGAAGCCTGATCAGATCATTGATGCGAGATTGAGGGCAGACGGCATAAATCCTGAGAGCGTCCGGACCATCATTCTGTCCCATGCACATCCGGATCATATGGGAGGGCTTAAACATTTCCACGGGTATCATCTGGTGGCAACAGAACAGGTACACAAGGCGCTTCTGAGACCCTCTGTGAGGAATCTGGTGTTTGCGAATATGCTTCCGTATAAGTCTGCTGCTTCATCGGGAAAATGCTGCGGAGTACGGGTGCAAACGCCCCAAAAACGGCTGTCAGAACACTTTTTGTGCAGATATTTTGAACAGGTGTATGACCTGTTGGGAGACGGGAGCATCATAGGCGTGGTGCTGGACGGACACTGCAGGGGGCAGATGGGGATATGGATTCCTGATTTTAAGCTGCTTCTGGCAGCAGACGCCTGCTGGGGCGGTGATTTGGTCCGCCATACGCTTGAAATGAGGCTGTTTCCGCGTCTGATACAGAATGACTTTACGGAATATAAGAAAACATTGAAAAAGCTTTGTGAGCTTCACAGGGACCATCCGCAGATAAGGATTGTGTTTACCCATGAAAAAGGAAGCGAGGAAACATATGGCTGACAGGTTATCTGTTCTCAAATACTATCTTTACTACAAATACAAAAAGCGGTTTTCAGACAGAAGCGCTCTGGAACGGTGGCAGGTAGAAAAAATCAGGAAGCATCTGGAGTATGTGGGGGATCATTCCCGGCTTTACAAGGGAATGAAAAAACTGTCCTCTTATCCGGTTATAGACAAAAAGTTTATGATGGAACATTTTGATGAACTGAACACAGTTGGAATTGGCAGGGAGGAGGCCCTGGAATTTGCGGTCCTGGCAGAGCGCCAACGGAATTTCTCACCTAAGCTTAAGGGGGTAACAGTAGGGCTCAGTTCCGGCACATCGGGAAAACAGGGGATTTTTCTGGTATCGGATGATGAGAAAAACCGTTGGGCCGGATATATTCTTGCAAGGTTCCTGCCGGGAAGTCTGTTTGAGACGTATTCCATTGCATTTTTTATGAGGGCGGACAGTAATTTATACCAGGCAGTGAAGTCCAAAAACATACAGTTCCATTTCTTTGATATTTACAAGGATATGGAGGAACACAGAAAACGGCTGGAAGAAATCCGTCCCCGGATACTGGCAGGACAGCCGTCGCTCCTTCTTATGATTGCAGAGGATGTAAGGAAGGGGAAAACGGATATTTGTCCCCGGATTGTCATATCCATTGCCGAGGTGCTGGAACAGGCGGATGAACAGAGGATAAAGGAGGCGTTTGGCCTTTCTGTTATTCATCAGGTCTACCAGTGCACCGAAGGATGCCTGGCAGCCACCTGTTCCATGGGAACCCTGCATTTGAATGAAGATATAGTGTACATTGAGCGGGAGTATCTGGATGACCGGCGGTTCGTGCCGGTGGTGACGGATTTAGAGAGAAAGGCCCAGCCCATCATCCGTTACCGTCTGAATGACATATTGGTGGAGCGAAAGGAACCCTGCGGCTGCGGCAGCCCCTTCCTGGCTCTGGAGAAGATAGAGGGGCGCGAGGATGATGTGTTTTCCTTTAAAGGGGCGGACGGAAGGAATGTGCCTGTGTTCCCGGATTTTATCAGGAGATGCATCCTGTTTGGGGATAAAGGCAGCGGTGAAAACCAGGCAGGGTCATCCGGAGATTACAGGATTGTACAGGAGACGGATGGGAGTCTGACTGTGTATGCGGATATGGCGGACCCTGGTAAACAGAGGGTTTTAAAGGAGTTTGAACTGCTCTCAAAAGACTGCGGCTTCCTGCTGCCGGATATATCCTTCCGGCCGTACAGTTATGAAAAGGGAAGGAAAATGAAGCGTGTGGAGCGCAGAGGTGCGGAGCCGGTGAAGGGAAGGTACATATGAGGGAACGCAAGGTGAAAATTGCCGGCTGGGGAAACACCCTGTCGGGAAAGAAAATAGAATTTGATGGCCAGACACGGTACCGTCTGGATAAAGACGAAACCTTACTAATGCTTGCGGTCAGGTCTGCCCGAAAGGCATTGGAGCGCGCGGCCATGGATATCAGTGATATGGACTGCATTGTATGCGCCATGGCGACCCCGCTGCAGGCCATTCCCTGCAACGCTGCCCTGGTGCATGAACATCTGGCCAAGGGACTGGACATACCGGCTATGGATATTAATACCACCTGCACCAGCTTTATATCGGCATTGGATGTGATGTCATGCCTGATTGAAATGGAGCGGTATAAGAATGTGCTGATCATATCAGGCGACACGGCGTCCGCGGCCCTGAATCCAAGGCAGAAAGAGAGCTATGAGCTGTTTTCGGACGGTGCCAGCGCCTGTGTTTTGACGAGAGCTGGAGAACAGGAGCCGTCGGGAATTCTCTACAGCTGCCAGAAAACCTGGTCGGAAGGAGCACATGATACGGAAATCCGGGGAGGTGGAGGCATGATGCCGGCATTTTCCATGAATGATGAAAACCGCGAGGATTTTTATTTCGATATGAAAGGCAAACGTATCCTGAAGCTATCTGCCCGAAATCTGCCCGGATTTGTGGAGCAGTGTCTGAAGGAGGCAGGGGTAAAGCGGGAGAGCATTGACCTGGTGGTTCCCCACCAGGCCAGCCGGGCACTGGATGTTATTATGCCCAGGCTGGGCTTCAGGAAAGGAACCTATATAGACCGTGTGTCACAATATGGAAATATGATTTCAGCCTCAGTCCCCTACGCTCTCTGTGAAGCCATGGGGGAGGGGAGGGTGGAGAAGGGAGACCTGGTACTGCTCATCGGTACGGCAGCCGGTCTGACGGCAAATTTTCTTTTGATGCGGATTTGATGGGTATCTTAAGGTGTTCATTTCCAGGCCGGAACCTGTAAATCTATATTGCCAGATCCAGATATGCCCCGTATCCTTCCTCCTCCATCCTGCTGCGGGGGATGAAACGGAGGGCAGCACTGTTGATGCAGTAGCGCAGTCCGCCGGTCCCGGCAGGACCGTCTTCAAACACATGGCCCAAGTGGGAATCACCCTCGCGGCTGCGCACCTCCACGCGGTGCATGCCGTGGCTGCTGTCAGGATGTTCCGTCACAGCCCGGGACATGACCGGCTTTGTAAAGCTGGGCCATCCGCAGCCGGAATCAAATTTGTCGGCAGAGGTAAAAAGAGGCTCTCCTGTGACGATATCCACATATAGACCTGGTTCGTGATGATTCCAATATGGTCCTGTAAAGGGCCTTTCGGTGGAGGCATTCTGGGTCACGTCATATTGCTCCCTGGTCAGCTGTTTCTGAAGCTCTGCCCGGTCCTGCTTTATGCCCGTTCTGCCGTCCGGACGGACAATGAGGTCCTTGAGACTGCTGAAATCAATATGGCAGTAACCGTGGGGATGATTTTGCAGATAGTTCTGGTGGTAATCCTCAGCCGGATAGAAATTCCTCAGTGGTTCTAACTCCACAGCCAGGGGCTGGCTGCAGTCCTTTTGGATTTCAAACATGACAGACTGGATGGGGCCGCGGTCCTCATGGCTGATATAGTAGATACCGGTCCGGTACTGGCTTCCGCGGTCATTTCCCTGACGGTTTATGCTGACAGGGTCAATAATTTTAAAAAACTGTCTGACCAGTATGCGCAGTGCAACAATATCCGGATTATACAAAATACAGACGGTTTCAGCAAAACCAGTGGTGTCCGAGCAGACCTCCTCGTACGTTGGATTTTCCCCGGCTCCGTTGGCATAGCCGCACTCCGTATCGCAGACTCCCGGTATGCGGGAAAAATATTCTTCCACCCCCCAGAAGCATCCTCCTGCAAAATATATTTTCTGCATGATCCTATCACATCCTTTTCTATGTTTTTTCTGAATTGAATCTATGATTCTATTATGCCCTGGTAAGGAACTAAAATCAATGAATTATGAATGCGGCATTCAAAAGGAGTGCCGTCTGCGGCAGAGAGAGCTGTTTAATTTGTTGCAGGCTGTAAAATTCTGGTGTAAAATCATATTATACAGACGGTTACTACAGGTCTTTGGGCTGGAGGTTCTATTTATGGAAATGTTGATTTTCGGAATTGCCGCAGCAGTATCCTATTGGTATGAAACAGAGGTTTTTTTGTTTATGGGGAGCGCGTACGTTATGTGCAGGTTTTTGTATAAATGGTATATGCCGCTGCTTGAGACCTGGCCGCCTGAACATGGGAAGACGGGGCGCCGGGTTTTGGGCTGTCTGCCCCTTGTTTCCTTGGCCATCATACTTTTTGTTCTACTGACCATGGCTTCCTATGACGTGGTTGGAATTTGGGTTGTTTTTTATATTCTTATGGGATATGCGTGGATATGCGGCGGGGTTTTCATGATGGAATGCCTGGACTTATCCTGGCCCTTTGATGCTGTCCACCTGGATAATAAGGCTGCGGTTTTTCCGGCTGCCGGGGGATTTGTGGGAGTGACTCTTATTTACGCGGGAGCCAACACAGGGGATGGACCCGGCTGGTGGGTTGTCTTATTTGCCGCAGGACTGGGGTTAATTACCTGGCTTGGACTGGCGCTGGTGATAAATCTCTTGACTGATATATCCGAGCGGGTCAGCGTGGACCGTGACATGGGCAGCGGCATCCGTTTCGGTGCTTATCTGATTGCCAGCAGCCTGATACTGGCTTATGCGTCGGGCGGGGACTGGACCTCCACCCAAGCCACGCTTATGGAGTTCACCGTTGGATGGCCTGTGCTTCCTCTTATGCTGTTTTCTCTTGCGGTGGAGTGGTTTTACATACGTCCGTCCCGTTCCCTTGCGGACAACCGTCTGCAGGCAAATATACTTCCGTCAGTTCTTTGGGGGTGTATTTACCTGGTCTATGCCGGTATTGTGCTTTTGATTTTTCATGGGATTCCGGAACGTATTTCCGGCGGGGTATTCCTGTGAGCGGGGCGGTGCTGGCCCGAATTCCCGATGAACGGTATTCGGATTACCGTTATGAGGCAATTTTTAGGGCATACAAATGGGATCCTCAGGTGGAGGACCACAACACAGTGGCTGAGCATGTGGTGCTTCTGGACAGGCAGACAGCCAGACAACTGGAACAATGGGCGGAACAGCTGTCTGCTGAGACTATGGAGATTGAGCAGGCCATGATGGAACGGAGCGATTTGGTAAAAAAACTGGGCCTGCCGTCTAAGGTAAAGAAGGCAATTCCCAGAATGGGCAGTTATTCCCCGGAAAGACATGTTAGGCTCATGCGCTTTGACTTTCATCCCACCACAGACGGCTGGTCAGTATCAGAGGTCAACAGCGATGTTCCCGGAGGTCTGGCGGAAGCGTCTGTGCTCCCGAGAATCGCGCAGCCGTATTTTCCGCAGTATGAACCACAAGGCCATGTGGCCCGCAGTTTGTTGGAGGCATTCCAAAAGAGAACCGGTCCCGGCGTAAGGATTGCTTTTGTACATGCCACCTCATACGCGGATGACCGCCAGGTCATGCAGTTTTTAGGGGACTATTTTGAAGAAAATGGATACCGTTCCCTGTATGCGGCCCCTGACCATCTTATCTGGAGGGAGCAGCAGGCGGTAAGCCTGATTCAGGGGGAAGAAGGCTCTGTAGGCGGAATTGTGCGGTTTTATCCCCTGGAATGGCTCCCCAATCTTTCCGGACGAACGGACTGGGGCGGTTACTATGATACACAGACACCATCCTGCAACCATCCAATCGCTGTTTTTGCCCAGTCCAAGCGTCTGCCGCTTATATGGGATGAGCTGGGGCTTGAACTGCCTGCATGGAGGGCATTGCTTCCTGAGACCCGTGCTCCGGAGGCCGGTAAATTTGGGGATGGGTGGATTTACAAACCCGCCCTGGGCCGCGTGGGGGAGGGAATCTCCATTCGGGAGGCACTGACTCAAAAGGAATACAGGCAGATTCAGAGAAATGTCCGCTGGCACCCAAAAGACTGGATTGTACAGAAACGGTTTGAAAGCAAACCGGTTTCTGGCGATGAGGGGGAACATTTTCATCTCTGTGTGGGAGTGTTTACAGTAGATGGCAAAGCTGCGGGTTTTTATGGGCGCATCAGTCCCTTTCCCCGCATAGATGCCAGGGCAAAGGATATTCCCCTATTGGTGGAGAAGGAGGATAAACCCAATGAATGACAATTACAATACTTATCGAATCTGGGCGCCGGACAATGCTCTGTGGACTCAGTGGGCCAAGCCGGTGCTGTTTGCCCGGACGCTGCAGCAGGTTCCGGAAAAGCTGGTTCTGCCTGCCGTTAAATGGGCCCCTTATGGGGACGGCAGAACGGCTCTGTTTGTGGATTTGCCTGGAAAGAGAGGCGTACTGGAGGGACTTGCCCTGGCTCAAATGGGTTACCGTCCTGTACCTCTTTATAACGGTGTCTACGGCGCCGATAAGTGGTCCATGGCCGTGGATGTAACATCTGTGGCAGAAACGTTGTATCAAGGTGCAGATTACCTTAGCTGCCTGCATATTCGTCCGGATGCGCCGCCTGCATTTCTTTTGGATGCAGCCAGAATGAAAGGTACGGCCCGACAGCCGGGAAGATATGATAACCGCTGGTGTGTCTTTCCGCAGGATGCTCCCTCGGCGGATTTTCTGAAGGCCCAGGGTATCGAATCCATTTATGTAAGAACCAAGGAGATACAGAATGATCTGGCTCATATACTTCTGCGCTATCAAAAGAAGGGGATTCGGATTTATCAGGTCAGGGATAATGGCGTGCCGAAAAAGCTGACTGTGGTGCGGCCTTCCCATTTTAAGAGCTTTCTGTACCGCTTTTGCACATTGCTGGGACTGACCAGGAATGCAGCGGGGGGATTCGGCGGAATGGTGCCCGAGGCTACCCAGTCCTCAGGAACCCGGTATTATGGTATTGGCTAGGAAGCGGCGGAAGAATGTGAAATCGTCCTATTGCCTTGAAGATGTCTGCCAGGCAATAGGACGATTTGTTAAAAGAAATGCTATTATTTTTCATACATTACCAGCTGGCTCAGGGCAATTCTCTGCCGGTCAAAGCGGCTGGTATCAGCAGTTCCGGCATTGGAATATCCAATTGCCAGAATATTGATTGGTTCAAGATGTTCCGGCAGTTCAAACTCCCTGCACAAAATGTCCGGATTAAAATAGCATACCCAAACGCTTCCCAGGCCCAGTTCCGTGGCCTGCAGCATCATATGGTCTGTCAGAATAGAGGCGTCGATGTCGCCGGTCTGTTTTTTGTCAAAGGGACGAACCCATGCCTTATCATGGTCTGCGCAGACAATGATGGCCAGGGGAGCGCCGTAGATGTTAGCAGCCTTTCCAATTTTTGTAAGGCTTTGCTCACTTTGGGCGACAATCAGACGGATCGGCTGCAGATTGGCAGCAGTGGGGGCAACACGGGCGGCTTCCAGAATTTTCTCCAGCTTTTCCGGTTCTACATCCTGACTGGTATAACTGCGCACAGAAAAACGCTGCTTTGCGATATTGAGAAAATCCATAAAATTAAATTCCTTTCTGATTTTTATTATGGCATCAAATCAACCATTGATTTTACAACCATTGACTTTATTTTATCATCTGTCATATAATTCACAAGAATGCACTTTTAAGGTAGATACTTCCTAAAACCATAGTATCCCCGTAAGCAATAGCAGGACAAACAGGAGGAAATCATGACACAGCAGGAAAGAAGCATGTTCAACTGTCCGGTGGAGGCGACCTTATCCTTGATTGGCGGAAAATACAAACCAATTATTCTCTGGCATCTCATAAAAGAGCCGCTTCACTATATGGAGTTACAGCGGCTCATTCCCGGCGCAACACCTAAAATGCTTTCCCAGCAGCTTCGCGGCCTGGAAACATCGGGTATGATTTCCAGAGAAGTTATACCGGAAAAACCGCCCAGGACTATTTATTCCCTGACCGAATTCGGCAAAAGCATTATTCCGGTGCTGAATGTGATGTGTACCTGGGGAACGGATTATTTAAACGGGCTGAATGTGAAAACACCTTGTCAGAAGCAGGAGAGGGAATGAGTGGAGGGAAAGACTCATAGTATTTTTATGTTGGTTAGATTATTTAGTTTACGTAAAAATGTTATGTAAATCAAAAGCGCGTAAGAAAATATTAGGTGGATGCAAGGTATCCCGAAAGAACACTAAATCCCTTGTGCATTTTAACTGCACAGGGGATTTTTGATTATTAAATATTATAGCCACGATAGCCTCCCTGATAAATATTGACCAAAACAGCGGCTTCCCATAATGCATATTATCAATAGGACTGTTTCAAAATAACCTGTTTTTTTATTTTTATCATACAATAAACTCACACTTTTTCGCATACCGACAAAATAAGTTGTATTTTTTTAATCCTGGGGGATTATAAATTTAGTTTTATTGTCGAAATATATTATAAGTTATGCACACAGGTATCCGCATTTATCTAAATAGGAGATATTTGTTTTGGTTGATAATATGCATTATCAGAAACAAATATCATACTATCTGATAAATCATAAACAGAATATATACAAATAAGGAAAGGGAGCAAAAATGAAGAATTTAAAGATTGGTCCAAAACTGATACTATGTTTTATGCTGGTTACATGTCTGTCCAGTATATCTGGTATATTGGGGGCATTTTTTTTGCACTGGTCAGATCAGAACTACAGCAAAGCTCTTGTGGAAAATGGGTTTAGCCAAGGAGATATCGGCTCATTTGATACATACCTCAATAAAGGCTCTGCTGTTGTGAGGGATATTGTGCTTCTTACTGAGGAGAAAGAGATACAGAATTCCCGCAGCGAGCTGGAACAGATTGACCAGAAAATGCAGCAGTCCCTGGATGCTCTGAAGGTAAATTGCCAGACACCGGAAGAACAGTCGCTGATTGCTGTTATTGACCAGGAACTGCCCAGGTATATGGAAATCCGATCCCAGGTGGTGGAAATGGGACTTAAAAACCATAATGATGAGGCGTTGGACATATTCAGGAACCAGGCAAGACCGATTCTTAATAATGCTATGAACGCAGCCCAAAAGCTGGCGGACCTTAATAAACAGATGGGAAATGAAGTATCCAGGTCCCTTACGGATAACAGCAGGCTTATTATATATATGATTGTCTTTGTTATTATAATTTCAGTGAGTATATCCGTGGCAATGTCCTTCTGGGTTGCGCGGCTTATATCCAGGCCGATTCTAAAAGTAAGGGATGCCGCGTTCAAGCTTGCCCAGGGAGATTTAGATATATCCATCTCCAACGATTCCAATGATGAGGTGGGAGAGATGACGCGCTCATTTTCCGAGGCTGCCGAGATGATGCGGCGCTACATCACAGATATATCCAGAGGACTGAGCGAAATATCCCATGGTAATTTTAATATTTCCCCTAATGAAAAGTACAAAGGGGCATTTATAACAATTGAAGAGTCATTGTTTACGATAATCCATTCCCTTAGCAATACTATGGGAGAAATCAACGAGGCGGCCGAGCAGGTATCCTCCGGTTCGGAGCAGGTATCCATCGGGGCACAGTCTTTGTCACAAGGCTCTACGGAACAGGCCAGCTCCATTGAAGAAGTGGCGGCTACTGTAAACGAAATTGCTTCCCGTATTAAGCGGAACGCGGAGAATGCTCTGAGCGCCAATGAGAAGGCTGTGGAAATGGGCCGCCGGATAACGGAAAGCAACCGTCAGATGCAGGACATGATACACGCCATGGATGAAATCAGCAGTTCTTCCAAAGAAATAGGAAAGATTATTAAAACCATTGAAGACATTGCCTTCCAGACCAATATATTGGCATTAAACGCTGCCGTGGAGGCTGCCAGAGCCGGGGAGGCAGGGAAGGGCTTTGCCGTGGTAGCTGACGAGGTGAGGAGTCTTGCAAGCAAATCTGCAGATGCATCAAACAGTACGTCTGCCCTTATTGAAAATTCCCTGCGCGCTGTTCTTAATGGTACAAAAATAGCTGATGATACTGCTAAGAACCTTTCGGACGTGGTTTCAGGTGTAGAGGATGTGGTAGCCACCATTGGACAGATATCCAGTGATTCCACAGAACAGGCAGATGCCATCGGACAGGTCACTCAGGGAATTGACCAGGTTTCCAGTGTCGTACAGACGAACAGCGCCACTGCGGAAGAAAGCGCTGCGGCCAGTGAGGAACTGTCAGGGCAGGCTCAGCTGCTAAAGAAACTGATTAGTCAATTCCGCCTTATCACGGTTCAGTAAGAGATTAACGGTAAAGGACTCATAACAGGCAATGAGTCCTATGCGGTAATGTGAAACAACTGGCTGCCGAGAAGTGCAGATTAGGTCCTGCCTGCTGCAAAACGCCCCCATTGAAAACAATGAGGGCGTCAGAATATAGACAAAACGGTTCAGAGAAAGCCATTCTTTGAACCGTTTTTCGTGATTCGTTATCTTTTTAATTTTCTATATGTAAATGTTGATATCATAAACCCTGTATCCGGATTATCACATACCTTTTATTAAAAACACCTCTGCCTCGTATCTGCCATTGGCAACCGCCTCTTCGTGGGTTTCATAATAGATGTCCACAACATTTCCTTTGATGGAAGCCCCAGTATCCTCCACTAAATAAATAATCTCTCCAATCCGAATCCTGCTGCCCAGTGGAAACACGTCTGGATCAGCAGCAACCGTATAATCTGGCCTGGGAGCGGTCCCTGATTTGGTAAAATGGTTTTCCCCGGTACACAATTCACAGCTGCAATAACCAGTGATTTCAAACATGCCGCAGGATTCTTCTCCGGCGGCTCCCTGGGAACTGTCCTGTAAGGGAACGTCCTTTCCTGTCTGTTTTTCCTGCGCTGCTTTGTTTATCCGGTCATCCTTGTTATCCTGGAGTCCCTCTGTTTCCAGCCCGTCCTCCCCAGAAATTGTATCCTGAATCACAATTATTCCTGGTGCTTCAACCGTATTGCTTCCATCCTCTGTCTGTACCTCTATGTCTCCTTTAAGGGGCAGAGCATAAGAATCAAAAAAATCCACCTTCAGCAGTAACACCGCCATAAAAACCAGGACAGATAAGAAAATTCTTCTGAACAACTTGCAATCCCCCTTCGTTATTATAAATTATATATCGGCTGTTCAGCAGAAATTCTAAGCTAAAACAGGACAGAAGGTGTTTTTTTCTCCTGTTGGCTTAGTAAAATATGTTTGGGTTTATGAGCCTCAGATAGTATGGTCAAGTGCCAGAACATATGCAAGATGCAACTAGATGGAACAGCGGCAAAAGCCATAAGAGGGAAGGAGAGAAGCTCCTCGCCATTATAACGCATGATATCAATTTCTAAAGAAGCGGCTGAATATAACACATAGCAGACAGCCAAGGATAAGAGGCAGCTGGAAATTGGCACACAATAGCATTGTACAATATCGGCTGTATTATCAGCCGTACGGCAAATGTTATCAATGGACGTATCCAAAGATTCCGACTGCATTAATTTCCACTCATAGTCACTAAGTAAATCCTGTAGGTCAGCGGCATCATTGTCAGATGGGATTGACCTCAGAAGGAGTGGCAACAGACATAAACATCACATACATCACATCCTTTTATTCAATTTTAATCAATGGGATTTATCAAGAATTGAATATATAGATTGGGTGATGAACCCCTCACCCCTAATAACTATTCGTTAAACTAGACTTTCGCGAATAGTTGGAGGTATACCCTATGTCTGCTATTAAGCTGCGTAAAATTCTATCATTGTGTTTTTCTTTGGTTTTTGTTATTTTACTTCTGAGGGTTATTTTAGTGTTCCTCTTTTGGCTGATTATTCCAGTACGGAATATTGTTTGTTTTCTCTTGATAAATCGGTTATTCCAAATCCTGGTAAATATTCCGTATCGGTGCATTTTGGTTCTAATACGGGTGGGTTCACGTATGATGGATTCCAGGTTGAATATATACAGTCCTTTAAATCTGCAAATACAAAGTTTACGCAATTGGATGTTAATGCGGTTCAGTCGTCCGGTGATTATTCATATGATACTGCATTCCAGATTGACTCCTCCGTTACCAGACTTACATTTATTTCAAAATTTAAACCTCCTGCTCCGTTGCCTTATGGCGGTTATTTTTCGGTATCCTTTACTCGTTTAAACAATGCGTCTGATGTTGGATTCAGCCCCCCATCTTACACTACGTCTGATGATATAAACCAGAATATTGCAGATAACACAAGTCAAATGGTGGAAAAACAGGATACAATCATTGACCAGATAATGGACGTTACACAAACTATTTCTAGTCAGCTTACGGCCTTCTGGAACCAGCTCGCCGGCGAGTTTACAAACCTCTATAACAAAATGAACCAGCAGCACCAGGAAAGCATGGATAAAGTGGACGACCAGATAGACAATGATAATGCTAATACAGATAAAGTTACTACTGCTATTGAGGCCCATGGAAATTTTATTATTGAGGGTTTAAAAAAACTGTTCATTCCTTCTGATGAATATTTTAAGGCTTATTTTGATGACCTCTATAGTTGGTTCAGTGAAAGGTTTGGGTTTCTCTCCTTCCCTATTGATTTACTATTAGAGGTCATTGATATTTTTGTTAATTCATCCCAGACAGACTGTGTGTTGGTACTCCCTTCTTTCACTATCATGGAAAATCTGCTCTGGCCTGAGATGTCCTTTAATCTAACTGAATTTTTAAATACAAATTTTTCTTTTGTCGTTGTTGCGATTAAGACTGTAACAAGTATCTATTTGGTAATGGCATTTGTGCAGTTATGTGAGGAAAAATGGAATGAGGTGATGATGAATTGATTTTGGAAAGTGTGTTTAACCTCTTTTCTTCTGCCTTGAAACTGATATTTGGATGGATTAATCTTCCAGAGTTGCCGGCAGAGATCCAAACGGTAGTGGATTCACTCTTTCAATACATGCGTGCTGGTCTTGGATTTGTATTCCTGTTCTTTAACATGGACCTGGTTAAAATTATGTTGCCGTTCGTGATTGTGGTGGCGAATTTTGAGAAGGTTTATAAGATTGTTATGTATGTGTTGCGGAAGATTCCTTTCCTGGGTATTGAGTGAATGGTTGGCATGGCTGCCGGAACCGCACCAGCGGTGCGGTCCGGTAGCCATTACTTGACAGTATAAACACTTAACACTCATTTTTATAAAAACAGGGGGAAATATGGAACCGTATAATGTCAAGATAATCACTTATCCTGACCTTACAAAACAGTATCGTATTTATCATAATACGATTGGTACGGATGATTTAAGTATTCCTGTACGGCCTCATAAGAAGGGGGAACGGAATCCATTTGACGGTAAGGTTTGTAAGGAAATATTGGTTGATATAAAGGACTATAAAAATCATGTGGATGATGTAAGTATAAAAAGAACAAAGAAAAAGGTCTATGATTATGCCAAATCAAATGAATGGGAATGGTTTGTCACTTTTACTTTCAGTCCTGATAAAGTGAATCGTTATGATTATGATGAATGTACAAAGTATCTTAGTAAATGGTTTAATAATCTAAAACGTTCCTCTCCTGCTCTCTCCTATCTGGTTGTTCCTGAACAACATAAGGATGGCGCATATCATTTTCATGGATTATTTAGTGGGATAAATGAACGTCAGATAGTATGGACTGGTAAGTATGTTATAAAGCGTGTCCGTGGGCTTAGAAGTAAGTTTGTTCGTACGAAAGAAAAGATATATAAGATAGGCAGTTATAAGTTGGGTTGGATGACGGCCACAAGGGTTCGTGAGATGGAAAAGGTCACGTCCTACATAACAAAGTACATCACGAAAGATATGTTGAACGGTCTGCATGGTAGAAAACGTTATTGGTGCTCCAGGAATTTGGTTTTGCCTTTGGAAGAGGTTTTTATCCTGGATGCCACAGACCGGTTCATTCTGTCCCAGGAACTGGATGACAGTTCAAGGTTCAAGAAGGTTTCGCAAGTGTGTTATGGGGACATGACCCAATCAGTTAATATATATGAGGTTTGATATCAGTGTAGCTTATAAGTTGATGAATGTCAAGGTGTTTAAGGAATGTAACACATGTATCTTCCGGAGCCGGGCTGGCCGGGGAATTTCCTGCAGCAAAAATGTGTTACAATGAAATGAAAGGTGATGTGATTATGAAAAGTGCTAAGAATAATATACGTTCATTTAGGTATTCAGACAGAGTGGCGGAGATTCTGGAAGCAATGGAAGGTGATAGTTTGAACGCAAAGTTTGAGAATCTGGTACTCTTTTGTTATGACAGACTGCCAGAGGTAAAGTCTAAGTATGAATCCTATAAAAAGATGGCTGATAGGGAATGGAATGAGTTTATGGAACTGTCTGATTTGCGTGATTCTATCAAGAGAGATTTAAACAACATTGATTCCCGTCTCCGGTCATTGGATGACCTTATGTCATATGTAGAGAGAAAGTGTAACATAATTGTTGATAAAAGAAAAGAGGGGAATCAATGATAAATAAAATATGGTTATGGCTTAACTCTCCCTGTCAACGGCAATATAGAGCCTATGAAACTTTTTCTGTAAAATAACCTAAGTAAGGTCCTTCTATGATACA
>OHCY01000394.1_pt1 | contig 18675 bp, 17 predicted proteins | sample 1566951 | NCBI WGS metagenome assembly OHCY01 (sample SAMEA3879548, study PRJEB24766) | human gut metagenome | biome: human-associated habitat; feature: feces | place: USA | collected 1985/1987
CCCCGCCTAAGCGGATCAGGTCGGGCTGCCATAAATCCAGGGCGTTGCGCGCTGTCAGCTGTTTTAAAGCCTCAAAATCATATTCCCGCTCCCCCATGGCCAGCGCAATGCCGCACTGGTTTCTCAAAAGCTGGTATCCGGCATAGTCCGTGTGGACCACCGGCTCCTCAAACCACTGTATTCCCATGGAGGAAGCCCTGCGGGCCAGCTCCAGCGCATCCGGCACATTGAATCCCTGATTGGCGTCCATCATGATTTTCACACTGTCCCCCAGCGCCTCCCTGCACTTTGCCAGACGTTCCGCATCACGTTCGATGCTTCCCGAACCAACCTTGATTTTAACGGCCCTAAAACCTCTCTTTTTATAATCCAGCACTTCCTCCAGCAGTTCCTGGTCCGTGTAGGAAATCCAGCCGCCGCTGCCGTATACAGGTATCCTTCTCCGGTTGGCCCCCAGCATTTTCCACACCGGCTGGCGGCATGTATGCCCCCAGGCATCCCACATGGCCAGGTTCACGGCAGCAATGGCGCAGTTGTTGATTCCCGTATTGCCAAAGTATTCCGCCTCCCGGTCCCAGTCAGCCCTGGCCAGCACCGTATCATATACAGCGTACTCTCCCGCGCTGATAAAGCTGCAGACATCCCTGAGCGCTCCCTCCATTGCTCCCGGAGAATAGTGGAAGGACAGCACATACCCCTGGCCCCTTACGCCCTCCGCCGTCATCAGCTCCACAATATAAAAACCGATTTGGCTGATTGTGTGTGTGGAATCCGCAATGGGTCTGCTGATATCAGACACAGCCCTGTAAAAATGTATATCCTTTATCTTTTCTTTTACATTCATTTTACCTGCAGTCATGTTCTCACCATCCAAAGTATTCTTTTACATTCCTGTAGCATATTCCTTCTATTATTTCCTTCAGATATTTCTCGCCGGAGAAATATTCTCCGCGCTCCACCAGTTCTCCCAGATAGCTGCAGAGACAGCGGCGGTAAAGCTCATGGCGCGGATAACTTAAGAAACTCCTGGAATCCGTCAGCATTCCAACGGACAGGCTCAGGGGATACAGATTCCCCGCTCCGCCAAACTGGCGCATGATGCCGAAGGGCTGGTCGTTGAACCACCAGGGAGCGCCCAGCTGTACCTTTCCCCTTACCGTGCCGTCGCAGAAGCCTGCTGCCAGAACGGCAAAGGGTTCCATCTGCGCAGGGTTTAAGGGATACAGAATTGTCTTTGGAAGCTGGTCAAGCTCTGTCAGCCGGTCCAGGATACGTCCCACGGATTTTACGGACGTGGAGTCATCCACACAGTCAAACCCTGTTGACTGCCCGATTTCCTGCACCTTCCTGTGATTGGCGTCCAGATAGGTACCGATATGAAGCTGCATCACAAAATGATATTTTTTATAGAGCTTTGCCATTTCAATCAGGAACGCGGATTTATACCTGTTTATTTCCACCTCTGATAACTGCTCCCCAGCCGCAGCCTTTTGGAAAATGTCCTCCGCCTGGGCCCCGGTGTATTCCTCCCACGCAATGTGGGCAATGCCGTTGTCGCTGACCGTTGTTCCAAATTCCGCAAAAAATGCCAGACGTTGTTCCAGCGCGCCCATCATGGAGGAAAAATCCGCGATTTCCTGCCCCGCTGCCCGGGAAAGGATTTTCATGTAATCCGGAAATGTCTTCCGCTCGCAGTAAAATGCCCTGTCAGGCCTGAAGGCTGTGAGAATGCGCGTCTTTAAAGCTGCATTCTCCTTTATTTTCATGTGATATTCCAGGCTGTCCGCCGGATCCTCCGTGGTGCTGAGCAGTTCCACCCCGGACTGTTCCAGACACCACCCGGGCGTCATGTGAAGCTGCCTGATCCGCTGGTTGGTGCGCCGGTAAATATCCTCCGCATTATCCGGCCCAAGGGGTTCCTCTATATCAAAATACCGCTTTAGCTCCAGGGCGCACCATATATATAGGGGATTGCCCGCAAGATAGGGCATAATCTGAGCAAATTTCAGAAATTTTTCATAGTAGCTTTTTGTGCCGGTGATATACTCCTCTCTGATTCCGAATGTGCGCATGGCCCTCCATTTATAATGGTCATGAGCCAGCCACATTTCACCCAAATCCTTGAACTCCCTGTTTTCACAGATTTCCCTGGCCTCCAGATGGCAGTGGTAATCCACAATGGGAAGCCTCTCCCCATAGCTGTGGTACAGCCGGCTTCCCGTGGGGTTTGTGAGAAGAAACTCCTCGGAAAAACAATCAGAACCCAATCAGAGCACCTCCATCCACCGGCAGGCAGGTGCCTGATATGTATCCGGCCGCGTCACTGCTTAAAAATACGGCAGCCATACCTATATCCGTCACGCTTCCCACCTTCTGCATGGGAATCCGTCCCAGGATTTTCCCCAAACGGACCTGGTCCCCGTCCGTGGCCTTATGGAACATGGGCGTATCAATCCATCCCGGCGCAATGGCGTTGACGCGCACCCCGTAAGGACCGCCTTCTGCTGCCAGGGTATGCACCAGGCCCAGATAACCTGCCTTGGCCGTGGCATAGCCTGCCACCTGCGGCTGGCCGATGTAGCTGGTCATGCTGGCCTGGAACAGGATACTTCCCTTCCCCTGCTCCTTCATGTGGGGAAACAGTGCCTTTGTCAGCGCAAAGGCGCCCACCAGGTGTACGTTCAGCACCTTTACGTAATCCTCCACCGTCATGTCCTCAATGTATTTCTTGCAATGGTTTCCCGCATTGTTCACCAGGATGGTCACCGGCCCCTGCTCCGCTATGACCCGGTCCGCCATCTCCTGGGTATGGTCTGTGTCCGTTATGTCAAACTGATAAAACACTGCCTTTCCCCCAAACTCCTTTAAGGCTTCCCGCCCCTGTTCCCGGCTCTCATAGCTAAGCACCGCCACCTTTGCTCCTGCCCCCACCATGCACCTGGTGATTGCAAGCCCCAGTCCGGTGGTGCCGCCTGTAACAATTGCGGTCTGCCCCTCTAATGAAAAATAACTTCCTGTATCAAACATTGCCTATGCCTCCCTGCATTTTTTCGTTGCGTCCCTGTCCTGATATTTATACGGTATAAAATACTCTTTGTGGCCCAGCGCCTCGCTTTTGCTCTTTGTGCCGGAAGCCACCTCTGCCGCCATTTTGAGAAGCTTTTGTGCCATCTCATCCTGAGAGCAGCGCCCCTCCAGCACCGGCCCGGCGTCAAAGTCCATATCCTCCTCCATGGCCTTGTAGGTGGCTGAGTTTCCCGTTATTTTTATACAGGGGGGCCACGGCTGAGCCCACCACGTTTCTCCTGCCTGTTACCAGAAATACAATATGGCTGTGGCATGCGACCAGGTCCATCAGCCCCTCGTTGTCATTGGGATTGGTGATTCCAAACTGCATCCAGTATGGATCCGGCGTGGAATCCAACAGCCACAGACCGGGATGAGGCGGCTTAACCCCCACCTTAAGAACTCCCTCAATGGGTCTGCTTCCGCTTTTTATGAGGGCTCCCATGCTTTTTTCTTCAATGGTGGACAGCCCTCCTGCAAAATTACCCGGGCTGACCGAATACTGGCGCACGGATTTGCAGTACTCCAGGGCCTTATCATATGTATCCCCAATCTCCTGCCTGGCCCTTTCATTTGCAGCGCGCCCCACCAGCATCTCCTTAAGGCCTATGGCCTCCACGATTTCCTCAAAAATGGCCGTTCCTCCCAAATCGGTCAGCCGGTCGAAAAACCGTCCCACCACCACATTTCCGGCCAGCCCGCTGGTGTAATCAGACCCCCCGCACTCTGCCCCTATGATTAAATCCCGGATTCCCATGGGTTTTCGTTTGGTGTCCTTAAGCCGTTCCCGCATCAGACCCACAACAGCCAGGCCCTTCTCTATGGTCTTTCTGGTTCCGCCCTCCTGCTGAATGAACATCCAGGCGGCTTCCTTTCCCTCTTTCCCGGCTATGTCCGCCAGCCATTCCGGCTGCACATACTCGCACCCCAGCCCAACTGTCAGCACAGCGCCCACATTGGGATGGCGTATCAGAGCAATCAGAAGGCGCACCGCATATTCATTATCCGTACAGCCCGAAAATCCGACCACCTCTGTCTCCGGGTCCCCTGCAAGTCTTACGATTTCCCTGGCCACAAAGGAAGCGCACTCCACGGTGTAGATGACCAGCACCTTATTGCGTATTCCCATTGCGCCGTTCTTCCTCACATAGCCCATCCAGCTATATTCCCTTTTAAGGTTATCCATCGCCTGCCTCCTACTCATATCTGGTATCCTTAGGCGCTCCGGTCATCACGTCCAGGTGGCTGGAGCGCTCATCGTACACGCTGCGGATATTGTGAAGATGGACCCATTCCCCGGCCCTTATGTCCTTTGTCGCCCTGGCAATGCGCACCCCGTATTTTATGACATCCTCCCCGGCTCTTATGTTTTGAAGAGCGATTTTATGGCCTTTTGGTATCTTCTGAACAGCCTTGGTTTCCGTCCTGCCTCCATCGCCCAGAAGCCTTACCGCACCGGGCATGAGCTCCTCCAGGGCAGTGGCCACATTGTCTTTTTGTTCAATCTGGAATGCCCGTTGAATTATTTCCATTGTTCCATCCATCCGGCCCCTCGTCCCTCCTCTACAAAATACCGAATTTCGCAAATGCATCCGTGGCGCTCATACCGTCCTCGATGGCCTTCCTCACCGTCTTTTCCCCGGCAGCCTTTTTAAGGGCCTTTATAAGTACCTCATCCGCTGCTTCCCTGGGAATGACCAGCACTCCGTCCACATCACCGAAAATCAAATCCCCGTCATGAATCCTTACCTGGCCAATCTCAATGTCACACCTAAAATCCACCACCTGGGTGCGGACGCTGGAATCCTGGGCATAACAGCCGCATGAAAATACCGGCCAGTTCTGGGACAGCACCTGGGGCGTATCCCTGTGCCACCCGTTCACCACGGCGCCGGACGCCTTCCTGGTTCTGGCCGTTGCAGTCAGAAGCTCCCCCCAGTAGGCGCACCGTTTGGTTCCGCCCGCAGCAATATATATCTCATTTTCCTTCAGCTGGTCCAGCGCCTCCGTCAGAAGCCCAAAGGGCTTTTTCTGCGGTCCGTACACATCTGTCATCAGCACGGTCATGGCCTTTCCCGCCAGCTTCATATCCTCGCGCAGAGGCCGGATATCCTGGGGCAGAAACTGGTGATAATATCCCAGTTCGTCCAGTATGTCGCCCACCACGGGTGTATAGAGCTTCTCCCTCATCAGGGCGAATTTTTCATTTTCATCATTCCACAATTTCATGACATTACCTCCTCTGCTAATAACCGAAGCTTAAAGCCCCGCCGTCCACGGCGAAATCCTGTCCGGTTATATACTCTGATTCATCTGACACCAGGAACTTTACCATGGAGCCGATATCCCTGGGATTACCGAAACAGTGCACCGGCATTCTGGCCAGTATTTTCTGTTTTCTCTCTTCGTCCATGACCTTGCGGCTCATCTCCGAGGGAAACCATCCGGGTGCAACCGAGTTTACATTGATACCGTCCTGAGCCCATTCCACCGCCAGCCCCCTTGTCATGGACAGCACTGCTCCTTTGCTGGTACAGTAGGGCACCACCTCCGAAAACCCCAGATGGGCTGCCATGGAAGTGATGTTCACGATTCTGCCCCTGTGGGGAGACTGTCTTAAATAGGGGTAGCACAAGGTGCACAGCTTAAACACACTGCTTACGTTTATCCGGAGCACCTTCTCAAAATCTGCGTCCGAGACATCCTGCGCCAGGCGCTTTACCGTGATTCCCGCGTTGTTTACCAGAAAATCAATGCCGTGTTCACGGCCGATTCTCTCTGTTAGTTCCCCCATCTCCTTATAATCGCTTACATCCGCCGCCAGATGAATCACATTTGTATGGCTGGTCTCCCCTTCCAGCTTCGGCCTGCCGCTCCGGCTGACAGCATACACCACTGCCCCTGCCTCAGCCAGAACATTGGCCGCGGCAAATCCAAGTCCGCTGGATCCGCCTGTAATAATTCCCGTCTTACCTGCCAATTCCATCATTCCAACACCTCCATCTGATGGGAAACACAATTTCGTTCAATCAGCTCCCAGTCCAGTTCTCCGCCGATTCCCGGCTTGTCAGGAACTGTAATTATCCCTTTCTCATCAATAGGAAGAAGTCCCTTCATGGGGAACATGAAATCCTCTTCCGGCACAAAATACTCAAAATATCTGCAATTGCGTATGGCGCAGGAAACGTGAAGGTTTACCAGGTCCATGTAATTCATGGTCGTGGTATGAATCTCGCACTGCATTCCGAAGCTTTCTGCCAGGTGGGCTATTTTCAAAGTTCCCGTAACCCCGCATTTCCATGACACATCGGCCCTGACAATATCCGCCGCCTTCTGGTTGATGACCTGCGCCACCCCCCAGTGACATCCCCTGGTAGTCTCCGTGGCGGCAATGGGAATATCCAGGGCGGCACACAGCTGGGTATATTTGTTCAGTTCAAAATCCCGGAAGGGTTCCTCCAGCCATTCATACCCCAGCTTCTCCAGGTGCCTTCCCACCCTGACTGCTTCTTCCAGTGTATATTCCGCCACAGGGTCGCTCATGAGCTTCATATCCGGTCCCACTGCCTTGCGTATATTCTCGTGGATTTCCATATCCAGCTCCCAGGGACCGGAGGGATGGGCTTTATAACAGTTGATTCCCCTGGATTTGTAATAGAGGGCCTCCCGCACATACTCCTGCGGGTCCTCATGGAACAGCCCGCTGGCATATACAGGCAGAGACTGGCGGTAGGCGCCTATGTATTGATAAAGCGGAAGTCCTGCTGCCTTGGCGCAGATATCCCACAGAGCCACATCCACCGGGCCCGGCAGATATACAGGAAAAAAGGTCAGGTGCCTGTCAATGTTCCACAGCTCATGCCATATTTTTTCCCTGTCATAAGGGGATGCACCCAGAACCACCGGAGCAATGTTATCGTGCAGATAGCTTTCCGTCACCCGGCCTGACCGCGCTGCCAGGGCTGTTGCGATTCCCTCGTATCCGTTATCCGTTGTCAGCTTAAGCACCACCACATCCCAATCCATACTGCTCTTGCCCTTGCGTTTTTCATCAAACAGGCACTTATTTCGTTTAACCCACCAGGTTTCAAATTTTGTGATTTTCATAAGCTGTCTCCTATCCTTTCACTGCTCCTGCCATGATTCCCTTGATAAAATACTTCTGCATGGACAAAAAGATTGCCAGCACAGGAATCAGGGACAGGATAATGGTTGCTGTCAGGGTACCGTACTGCCACGAAGCAGCCTCATCCCGCAGGAAGGTGATGCCTACTGCAAGGGTCTGGGATTTTGCCGTGGTACACAGGGTTCTGGCGTATGTAAACTCACCCCACACTGAGATAAATGTCATGATGATGACCGTGGCGATTCCAGGCTTTACGATGGGCAGCATCACACGGCTGAAGGTCTGCCACTGGCCTGCTCCGTCAATTCTGGCTGCTTCCATCATCTCGTTGGGAACGCCGTTAAATTGTCCTCTCATGATGAATACGGACATGGGCAGGTTGGTTGCAATGTACGGAAGTATGAGGCCAAGCCTGGTATCAATCAGGTCAAAACGCGACTGCATAATGTAAATCGGTATCAGGTAAATAACATAAGGCAGGGTGATGATTAGCAGAACAAATCCAAGGAACAGGTCCCTTCCCCAATACTGAAACTTGGAAAAGGAATATCCCAGGGTGGCTGCGAAAAGCACGTTAAACAGTACGCTCCAAAAGGATACCACAACGGAATTGGAGAAATATTTAAAGAAGTTGCCCAGTTTTGTAAAAATACCCGTATAGTGGCCCAGATAGGGATTTACAGGAAGAAAGGTAAGGACTGAGGAATATATCTCTTCATCCGGCTTTAGCGAGGTGAGCATCGTCCATATGAAGGGAATAATGAAAATAAAGGATATGACGAACAGCAATATAAACACGGCTATGCTGCCGGCGTTTTTCTTAATACTCATGCCCTGTTCCTCCTTTTTCCGGTCTTTTTCCGTTTCACTTCATCCTCATCCTTTGTCCTGTTGATGTAAAGATTGATACATGACAAGATTAGGATAACCGCCCCCATAAAATAACCGATGGCAGACGCATAGCCCATCTCGTAATATTTAAACGCGTTCATCCATGTGTACTGGTATAGAACCAGGGTGGATGTGCCCGGCCCGCCGTTTGTCATGACGAAGGGCTGTTCAAACACCTTCACGGACTGGATAATGGCCCACAGGCCGCAGATTACATAGCTTTCCTTCAGATTAGGCAGAATAATCCTGAAAATCCTCTGGAATGCATTGGCCCCGTCAATCTTGGCGGATTCGATGATATCCGACGGGATTCCTGCAAGGCCTGCCATAAAGAAAATCACAAGCATTCCCATATTTTTCCATAAGCTGACAATTACGATGGAAAACATGGCCCATTTTCCTTCTCCCAGCCAGTTGTGGGCCCAAGCGTCCAGGTGCAGCATTTCCCTGAGCACGCTGTTGAGAAGGCCATACTGGTTGTTTAAAATCCACTGGAAAATAATGCCGGTCAGGGAAAGCGGCACCACCATGGATACAAATACGCAGGTGCGAAAGATTCCCGATCCCCTGACGCCCTTGTCTAAAAGCATGGCGATTATCAGGGAAATAATCATGATGGACGGGAAAAACAGCAGTGAAAATACCACGGTATTTCTCAGGGAATCCATAAAGTATGCATCGGAAAACATCTTTGCAAAGTTGGAAAGACCTGCGAATACCGGCTTCTTGTCAAAGGCAAAATTGTAATTGGTAAAGCTCAGGTAAAGCGAGCGTATCAGCGGATACCCCATGTAAACAGCCACAAATATAACCCCCGGAGCTGCAAACGCATAGCCGGGTATCATCTTTTTCAGCTGCACGCCCACACTTTTTTTATTCCCCATATTCCACCTCATCCTATTTCTATGATGCTGGCAGGAAAACCGGCCAATGTAAAGACTGTCATTGAACCGGCCCTGCCGGCTGGTTTTATTTGTTCATACCTGTACTCAGGTCAATGGTGGTCATGAACTTACTCATATTGGCTGAAAACTCATCAACCGTGGAAGCGCCTGAGAGCATCTTCTGAAGCTCTATCTGCATGTTGGTATCCAGCTTTGTGTAGTCCTTGTACAGAGGAGGCGTCGTTGCTTTTTCTGTAAAGTCAAGGACAGTAGGCCAATATGGATTATCCAGTTTCTCGTAATGGGCCTTCATGGGTGACATCTTGCCGTAGGAATTCATGGAATCTGTCTGGAACTGTTCCTGCAAAAGCTTATCCTTGATGAACTTAATGGCCAGCTCCTGGTTTTCAGATGCCTTGGGAATAACGGCGCCATGTATGTAGGAAACAGAACCATGGGTGTCTGTGCCCGGTATGGGCATAACGCCTACATTCTCTGCCCCCAGAAGCTCTCCTGCCTCAATCCATCTGGATGCCGGGGCAATGTGCATGGCTACCCTTCCGGCCTTGAAATTCGTCCTGTTTGCATCGGCATCCGCGAATACATCCGTGGTGGTATAGCCGTCCTTTACTAAATCCTGCCATACCTGGAGCATGTTTTTGACGGGACCGGCCGTGAAATTCAGCGTATTCCCGTCTGACTCGTACAAGTTTCCGTTGGCTCCCATGACGCATGCGTCGTAGGCCTTTACCGCCATGTTGTTGCCCCAGTCAACCGCCAGTCCGGTCTGTCCGTCCTTTGTCAGGTTCTTTGCATATTCATACATCTCATTCCAGTCTGCCGGGGCAGTGATAGTCTGGTCCTCTGCCACGTAGCCGGCCTCCTGCATCATCGGTATATTTACCACGCATCCCAAGACTTCTCCCAGCAGCGGAATCATGTACTGTACCCCGTCAGCATTTCCGCTTTCCAGAAATGACCCGATGAACTTATCCTTGGTAAAATCCCCGTTAAAGAAGTTCTCGTCCGTAAACTCCACCACATAATCATTGGCAGCGTACGGAACCGTCTCAGATCGGTCGCCGCCCAAGGCTAAATCGCAGTTTGTCTTTCCCTGGGACCACTCCAGCATGCTGGAGGTCACGTCCACATTGTCCACCTGGTTATAGACTACTTTTACACCCGGATTCTCTTCCTCAAATTCCTTTGCAATCCTCTCAAAATCATATTTCCCCATCATCCACGCCTGAACAGTCACCCGCAGGGTCTGCCCTCCCCCGGCCTCCTTTGTCCCGCTGTCTGAAGCTTCAGCTGCCCCAGTCCCCGGGTCAGTTGAGGAAGAACCGCACCCCCACAGTACGGATGATGCCATGACGGCTGCCAGTGCCAACGAATACGCCTTTTTTGTCTTCATAATAAACCTCCTGATGCATTTTAGTGAAACGTTTCCCTTATCATGTTTTCATCTTACTATATTATTCTGCCGGTGTCAAGATGCGGAGGTTGACTTTATTGTTATTTTGCATAATATTTCAATGTTTTTTTGCTATTTTATCATTTTATTAACATATACTTAACATGTTTTTATATTATCTTTTCCGCCGTCCCGTTTATCCTCTTCGCGTTTCCAAGAAGTAACGTTTCCCTTGTTCCGCGAAAAACGACAAAAAAGGGGATGGGGCAAAACCAGATTGGTCACCTGATTTTGCCCCATCCCCTTTTTTGATTTAGATGCAGGAAATCCATTTAAATAAACCGCCCCATCAAAACCCGGGACGGCGGATAGGTTCATTCAATTTGAGACAGATAATCACTAAAAATTTTATAATGCAGTTTTTCATCTAATGATAACCTTGCAAGCATTTTAGAAACATGAGGGTCTTTGATTTCTTTTGATTGGGCCGCGTATGCCTGAGCCGCAAACTGTTCTGACCGGGCATTATCAGACAATATTACAGGGAGTTCACAGCTGTAACTTACCATATTCCCGCACCAATAGGAATTGGGCCTGGATGAACGGCATTCGGGCTGGCCTCCAAGAAGGTGAATGAGCTGTCCGATTATGGAAAAGTGGTGCTGTTCAACGACGGCTATGCGTTGAATGACACGGCGTATGTTTTGATGATGATCATTGATGGTCCAGGATTGATACAGATACTGGTGTACCGTGGTCATTTCGCTGGCGGTTGAGGCTAAATCCGCCATAAGGATCTGGGCGTATTGCTGGTTCTTTTCCAGAACAGCCACGGGAGGATACCAATTTGAGTGTGCAACCGGAAAAGAATCCGGGTTTGCGCGGATATTATATTGAATATTGTTCATGGGACATTCTCCTGGGAAAAGCTGGATAGGTGTTTTTTTAATCTTTATGAGAAAGAATCCGTCTGTAGAACGCCATTGAATAAATTAAATCATTTATAATTTAGCTTTTTATGCCGATATATCGTATATACCTTGTGTGCTGGTTTGGTATACTCACACAGGGCGGGGGATAAATACCGGCAAACTTGTCCAGCCATGGTTCAGGCCGGTAATTTGTTCCCATGGTTCTGCTAAAAATGACGTAAAAGGGGGAAATATGCAAACTATTTTTATAGTCAACCATGCTGTTGAGTGGGAGGGTATAATCAGCGATGAATGGCTGAGACCGGAAGGAGCAACAGAGCAGCCGTACAAACAGATGATTTGCAGAATGCATAGACTGCCATGGCACCAGTCACCGGGTCATGATTACTAAGGAGAGTCGATTTATGAATTTTATGAAGAATTTAAAAATTGGGAAAAAATTAATTGTTACGTTTGGAGTTATCATTATACTTTTTTTAATTTCACTTATGGTATCAATTGTAAGTTTAAATAATTCCGGTAAAAATTTCAAGGAGTTCTATACGGTGGGTTATCCGGTTTCCAACAAGACCACGGATATGCGCCGTGCTACCCAGACAGGCTTAAAGTGTATAGCGCTCAGCATGCTTACGGATGATACTGCAGTAACAAAGAACTATATTACCCAGGCCAATGAACAATTTAATACATTGTCTCCGGCCTTCGACTATTTACGGCAGAATTTCAGAGGTGATAAGGCGGTGCTTGACCAGGCCCTGAACATTCTGGAAGAGGCAAAGCCATACCGGATAGAGATTCTTGACCTGGCAGGACAGAATAAGAATACAGAAGCGGCTGATCTTCTTTTTACTAAATACCAGCCATTAATGCAGGAATTTATGAATTTAATGAGCGAAGTTGATTCTGGTACCACTGCGATCGCGGCCGAGGACTATTCTCAGTCCGCCAAGGCCCAGACCTCTGCCCTGGTATTTCTGATCACCATAGCTGCATTGGCTCTGGCACTGACGGTCACACTTGCCATTTATATCACAAAAGCCCTCACCAAGCCAATCAGCGAGATTGAGGAAGCGGCTAAAAAGATGTCCGCAGGAGATCTTGAGGTGTCGATCAGCTACGTTTCAGAGGATGAACTGGGCAGCCTCTCCGAGAGCATGAGGACCCTGACCCATAATTTTAAGGGGATTATACAGGATATGGGAATGGGGCTGTCGGCTCTGGGTAATGGGGATTTCAGTGTGGATTCTAAGGCCAAAGAGCTTTATGTAGGCGAATTTGCACAGCTGGCAACATCCATGTATCAGATCATTGACAAGCTTTCATCTGTATTGGGACAGATTAACCAGTCTGCGGACCAGGTGGCATCCGGCAGTGACCAGGTTGCGTCCGGTTCCCAGGCCCTTTCCCAGGGAGCCACGGAACAGGCCTCCTCAGTGGAGGAGCTGGCCGCCACGATCAATGAAATCTCCAATCAGGTGAAGTCTAACGCGGAGAATGCGCACAATGTCAACAAGCTGGCAGATGATGTGGGGCTAAAGATGACGGAGAGCAACCAGCAGATGCAGACCATGATTGAAGCGATGAAGGAAATCAGCTCCTCCTCCAGCGAGATCGGAAAGATAATCAAGACAATTGAGGATATTGCCTTCCAGACCAACATACTGGCGCTCAACGCAGCGGTGGAGGCAGCCCGCGCAGGAGAAGCAGGAAAGGGCTTTGCAGTGGTTGCGGATGAGGTGCGTAATCTTGCCAGCAAGTCAGCGGAAGCATCCAAAAATACGGCGGTGCTGATAGAGAGCTCCATTCTGGCAGTGGAAAAGGGCACTAAGATTGCAGACGAGACAGCCCACACTCTGTTAGAGAGCGTGGAAGGCGCCCAGAAGGTAACCAGAACCATAGACCAGATTTCCAAGGCATCTGAGGAGCAGGCATCCTCCATCAGCCAGATAACCCAGGGGATAGACCAGATCTCCAATGTGGTGCAGACCAATTCAGCCACCGCAGAGGAATCAGCAGCAGCCAGCGAGGAGTTATCTGGCCAGGCACAGATTCTTAAGGGGTTAATCAGCCAGTTTAAGTTGAAGGATATGGGAAGTGCCCCCATGGTGATGCAGGATGTTCCAAGACAGATGGAGCCAATTCCCGCTTACCCGGACGGAAGTAAATACTAAACAGCATCTTTGACCAGGACAGGGGCAGCATTTATGAAGGAAACGCTGCCCCTGTCTTTTTGTTTTTCCGGCTTCAGCCAGTTAAGTCCGCGGTTTATGTCCGCATATACTGCATGTCCTTAATATTTTCCCAGAAGTAGTTTACGTTGCTCTTAAATATCAGTACTATTTCCACCCTGCGTACCTTTTCCGCTGGTTCCTTATCCATGAGCAGGTACTCATAAAGCATCTTGATGGCAAGATATGCCTGCTTACAAGGGTCCTTGAACACCAGATTGGTAAAGGTTCCTTCCTTTAAGGCCCTCACCGTCTCATCAAATACATCGCTTGCAATGACTGGAATCCTGCCTGCCATCCCGCTTTTCTTTAATGCCCTGTACAGGACAGCGCTGCCTCTGGAAAACACGCAGCAAATCAGATCCGGGGGATTTTCCTTCAAAATATCCAGCACGTTTTTATCCAGATGGTCTAATTCATAATAGCCGTATAAATCCTCAACAGCATACTCCTTCTTCTCCTGCCGCATATATTCATGAAACCCTTTTGCCACCAGATAATGGGAATCCTTATAGGGGTCACCTGTCATCAGTAGAATGCGCCGGCCCCTGGCCAGGATATTGCAGGCCTGTTCCGCCATGAGCTGTCCTGCCGCGTAATAATCTCCCACCACGGTTCCCAAATGGCCGCACCGGTCCTGGTCTTCGGTCACAAAAACCACAGGCAGCCCTTTATCTGTTAAGTATCTGACTGCACAGATTCCCTTTTCATCTCCCGGCGGAACCGTCAGAAGTCCGTCTAACTCCTCCCCCGCCTTCACCTTTTCACATAATGCTTCCAGTGTCCGGGAAAGTTCTCCCTTTTCATAGGCCAGCTCCTGAATCTCCAGGTTAAACTCGCTCTGTTCCGCCAGATACATTCTGTATCCCTGCCATATATAGCTGTAGAAATACTTGCTGTCCTGATCCAGTTTGGGCAGGCATACTGCAATTTTCATATTTTTCCGTTTCAGCATGGATGCCATGGCGTTCAGCCTGTAACCATTTTTTTCCGCGTAGGATACTATTTTTTTTCTGGTAGCTTCACTCACCCCGGGCTTTCCATAAATCGCTTTATGGATTGTATTAAGGGACACATTAAAATGCTGTGCCATATCCTTCATGGTAATCTGTGATTTCATGTGGTTTTCCTCGTTTTCTCAGAAGGTCAAATTATATTTAAAACAAGCCTTACGATATATCTTATACAATCCTTCGCTTTTTTTCAAGTCCGCAGGCAGCAATTCCATAGAATGCACAGAATCCGGTTTGGAGAACTCCGGTTTGGGGAAATCCGTTTTATTCCAGCTGCATCAGACAGCCCATGAAAAGAGGAACGTTCTGTCTGGTATCTATAATCATATAGAAAAACGGTCTGTCAAGGAAAACCTCCTTTGGTTCTTCTGTTTGAACGGCACTGCCCTCCGATACCTCAACTGCCGTCACTGCCCCTGCTTTTGTTCCTTTTTCGTCCACATCAATTTTAGTCTTGTGAATCACTTTGCTTATATAAATATTATCATTATCTGAATGGGCCATGGAGGAAAAATCCGCTTTTTGGCTGTCAAATGCATCTTTCATACCAGATTCCATCAGGGACTCGTTGAGAACCACATTGTATTCCACTGTAAATTTTGGCAATCTGACACAGACGGTTTTATTACGGGTCTGTTCAAGAAGGTCTGTAATCCCATTTTCCTTTAACCTCTCCAGGAACTCCTTCATCGTCATACCCTCATCGGGCAGGACCGCGGCAAATGCATAGGCGCCGTCCCCATACGGTTTTAGGAAACCCCTCCCCCATGTATTTTCAAGATAGACTGCTTCTGTGGAATACATGAACTCCGCGGGCTGGTGTTCCCCGTTTTCCGCGTTAAATGTTCCTTTATGTATCTGGTTCTTTTTATAGATATCCCGCCATTCCCCGTCAAAGGACAGCGCATTGACCAAATACATAACCGCGTCCCGGGGCGGCGCCTCTTCCAGCAGTTTCTGAATCATGCCGTTGGTTTCCTTCTTTACCCAGCTGTTGATGTCATCCTTTGTGCCCGCGTCAAAGGGAGCCTCAAATATAGATGCATCGTAATAATTCCGGCTGGTTTTAAGAAAATCCTCATTTATAGCCAGGCTGTCCCTGTCCCTGAACCATATGGAATTTGCTATATTGACCTGGCAGGCCTCGCTGTTGGGCATATAATCTGTATATGCCTTCAGATAATCATTCAGGGCAGCCGTATCCGTATGCATCATCTGCTCCATCTGCGCCCGCGTGCTGCCCTCCGCTCCATTTGCAGTCATTCCCAGGGCGGAGACAATGGAAAGAGGCGAAATCAGACAATTGTCATGGGACAGGTTTTCACTCAGAAGTTCCAGAGAAAATTCCGTAAGTTCCTTCCGTGGATTTACAGATTCATAGGATGGCTCCATAATATCCACTGTCTCCACTTCTTCCTTGGGTATATTCCGGGTAAGATCCTGGGTGCCCTTATGAAGGCCATTTAAAGCACACCCGGATGTGAGCGCAGATAAAAATATGGCTGTCAGAAGCAGCCCAGCTCCCAGATACTTCCTTTTCCTTTTCGTTATCATTTGCATCAAATGTTTCATAATATTCCCCTCCCTGCCGCGGATATGCGGAAACCTTATGATTACTTTACCATATCCTTCCACGTATTACTTTAATCCCTGCTTACGGTTCTATGTTTTTTCTCTGAAGGCCGCAGAAAATGCTGCGTACAGGCTGCAAATACTCTCTTAATATACTTCATACTTTTTTTATAATTTTATTAGCACTCACCTCTTGACAGTGCTAACAATCGTGCTATAATACAAGCATAAAGCAAATGAAACCAAACAGTTCTATGAGCGAGGAGGATATAACGATGATGTTAATACCAAGAAGAAACTACGGACTTAATTTATTTGATGACTTTTTCAATGACCCATTCTTTACCAGCGCCTCCGAAAAGGGCGAGGACGCCAAGAAGCTTCCGGTGATGCGCACCGACATCATGGAGAAGGATGGAAACTATATTTTAGAGATTGAACTTCCAGGATTTAAGAAGGAAGATATCCGGGCAGAGCTTAAGGACGGATATCTGACCGTCAGCGCGGATATAACCAAATCCAGCGAGGACAAGGATGACAAGGGTACCCTGATTCACAAGGAGCGCTATACCAGTTCATGTAAGAGAACCTTCTTTGTAGGCGAGCAGATTCGCCAGGAAGATATCAAGGCTGGTTTTGAAAATGGCATACTGAGGCTTCAGGTGCCAAAGGATGCGCCGAAGGTGGAGGAGACACCGAAGTATATTGATATTCTGTAATCATCATTGAGTGCCCACACTCCTTTTATATATATATTAACCCCGATAAAGGACACAGCCGGGAATCACCCCCACCCCATCCCGGCTGTGTCCTTTTCGGTTTTTTTATATTCTTTATTTCATCCTATGCCTTCCACAAAAGCCGGTCCTCCTTGATGGTGGCCAGTACCCTGATATTCCGTATCTCATCTGCCCCTGTTTCCAGAGGATTCTGTTCCAGCACCACAAAATCCGCCTTTTTTCCAGGTGTGACAGTTCCCTTCTCATTCTCTTCAAAATACTGGTATGCCCCGTTGACCGTCACTGCCTTAAGTGCATCCCAGACCGGAATGCGTTCCTCCGGTCCCAGCACCTTTCCCTCCCTGGTACGCCGGTTTACGGCGCACCACAGGGTCTCCATCATGTCCGGCATGATAACCGGGCTGTCCTGGTGCAGGGTAAAACAAATGCCTTCCTTTAGGGCCGAAGCAGCCGGACTGATGCGTCCTGCCCGCTCCAAACCAAAATTGCGCATGTGGATATCTCCCCAGTGGTATACATGGGCCAAGAAAAAGGAGGGAATGACACCCAGTTTTTTTACCCGCTCCAGCTGATCAAGCCCCAAAAGCTGGGCATGGATCATGACCGGCCGGATATCGCCCCTGTAAAAACCGGGCTTTCTGCTGTGCCCGCTCTCCAGCTCCCTGTAGACTGTTTCCAGCTGGTCCATATACTGCTCTGCCGCCATATCACCGTTGCAATGGGCCAGAAGCTGCATGTCTTCCAGCTCTGCCTTTAAAATATTTTCCTTTACCTGGCTGTCCTCCAGAGTATTATAGCCGCAGTAATCCTCTTTTGTTTCATGGGTCCGCGGGGACGCATCTCCCTGTCTCTTTTCCTGCTTGTCCGGCGTTTCCGGCAGATAGGGAGTACGCATCCATGCCGTCCTTCCCTGGGGTGAGCCGTCCAGGAACATTTTATACCCGCCTATCTTCATATGCCCCTTATAGTTCTTTATATGGCTTTCAAATGTATTCCGGGCAGCATCACTGTCCCGGATATCCATATAGGAGATTAAATCCAGCTTTAAAAGTCCTGATTTCAGCAGCATCTGGTACAGCGGAACCAGCCGGCCTGCCATCAATCCCTCCTGGACCGTGGTGATTCCATAGGAAGCATAGAGCTCCTGGGCGCGGCCATAGGCAGTCAGAAAGTCCTCTGCCGACGGCATGGGGACGCGTCCCTGGAAGCCTAAGAATGCATTTTCCTCCATATATCCGGTCGGCAGCCCGCCTTCCATTTCTATGACGCCGCCCTGAGGTGCCTGTGTCTGTCCGGTTACACCCAGCAGGTTGAGGGCCATGGTGTTAAACACCCCCATATGACCTGACTGGTGTTTCAGTATTAATGGATTCTGAGGCGATGCCTGGTCCAGGACCTTCCTGCGGGGATGGCTGTGCTCCTTCAGACGGTTATGGTCATAGCCGGATGCCATGACCCATTTTCCTTCCGGAATCTTCTTGTCCGCAATGTATTGCCGGATGCATGTAATGATGTCCTCAAAGCTGCATGCCCCGCCCAGGTCTACCTCCATGGTATGGCTGGCGCAGGCCGTAAAATGGCTGTGAGCGTCTATGAAGCCCGGCAGCATCACCCTGCCCTGTAAATCCAGCCTGCGGGTCTTATCCCCTGCCCGTTCCTTTACCTTGTCCCATGTCCCTGTGTCCAGGATTCTTCCGTCCTCCGTCAGCACGGCTTCCACCTGGGGGCGCCTGTCCTCCATGGTAAGAATGGTACCGTTATAGTAAAGCGTCTGCGCCATGTCCTGTCCTCCTGTTCTATGAATTGACT
>OHCY01000404.1_pt1 | contig 18124 bp, 16 predicted proteins | sample 1566951 | NCBI WGS metagenome assembly OHCY01 (sample SAMEA3879548, study PRJEB24766) | human gut metagenome | biome: human-associated habitat; feature: feces | place: USA | collected 1985/1987
TTTGGTATTGTTAGATGAAAACTTCCTACAGACAGCTTCATTGGCTCTGCTACGGGAAGGTTATTTCTTTCCGTAGATACCGGAATCACATTGAATGGCTGTTCAACTGGGAGTGGGGCAGTATCATGAAAATCTACTCTGACAACTTCCTGGCTTTCTGGTGCACGATAGCTGCGTCCGGTTGACTCTGGAAAATCCACACAACCTTTTTGACGCAGCCTTTTTACCCAGTTGTAAAAAGTTCCCGGTTTGATGTCGTGTTCCATGCACCATTGATGATCTGTCAATCCACTTTGACGGCATTCCATGATGAGCCGGTATTGTTCTTCGACAGGTATTCTTTTGCTTCTCATGAGCACACCTCCATAAATCGAATAGAGTAAAATGCTCGCATCTATCATTTCTAGCAAGAGAAGATGAAGTAAAATGCTTGCATTCTCTATTGATTATTATGGAGTACTTTTTAGGGCAACACAATCCGTTGGATTATTTTGCACTTACTAAAAATCAGTTATTACAGGTATGTAGAAAAAGTTGGACCTGTTGACAAACTAAAGAAAAACGGTTTTCTGTATGGTATACCAATTGCAGGAGGGTATTTCTTATGATGGAAAAACAAAGCGAACAAATCCAGATGGTAATCCTTGACGTAGGTTCTATGATACCAGAGGCTCATCTTCTGAGACGGATTAAAAAGGATCTGTTGGCAAACTCACTTGAATATTCTTGTGCATACACTGGACAGATGATGGATTTCAACCCGGATTGTTCACATTCATCCAGGGAACGCCTTGGGGCACGTTTGTCAGCTATAATAAACCTCCAAGTGTAGTAAATTTCTATCTCCTATCAATGGAGTTGTAGTAAAAATCTATTTACTATAATCATTATGGACTACAAAATGGTAAATGAAAAGTTACCCAGAATTTATGCGCTTACTTATAAATTATGTTCTCTTGCCTTTTAGCTATGTTATCATTATTTTATGAGTATAAATAAAATAATGGAGGATTTTATTATGGCAACATCAGAACCAATCAGAAACACAAATGATATTCAGCGTATAAAGCAATATTTATTGATGCGAAAACGATGGCGTGATTATGCTCTTATTACAATGGGGTTAAACACTGCATTGCGAATTAGCGATCTATTAAGTTTAAAATGGGGCGATGTGTTTAATTTTCATAAATCGGCTTTTCATCAGCACATATATCTATATGAGAGAAAAACACATAAATGTAATATTGTATTATTAAATACATGTATTATTGAAGCGCTAAAATTATTAAAAGCTAATTTATCAGATGTAAAAGAATCTGATTACCTGTTCCAGAGCAGACTTAAAAGCTCACGTCCCATTCATCGCAGCCGCGCATACTCAATTATTCGTGAGATTGCGGATGATCTTCAGCTTGAAGGTACGATTTCCTGCCATTCATTGCGTAAATCATTTGGTTACCATGCCTGGAAGACAGGACATTCACCAGCAGTCATTATGGAAATATATAACCATTCTTCATTAAATGTAACTCGACGTTACTTATCAATCAATCAGGATGATAAAGATCAGGTTTATCTGAATATACTTTTATAATTCTATACAGCCTTTTTACTATCATTTAAGAGCCGAAAGATCGAATAGCTTTCGGCCCTTAAATGTTTCCAATATTCATTCTTTATACACGTTCAGTTTATCAAGCACATTCGCCACTGCCATCGTCATTATTGGATTTCCACCATTACCGCTTTCAATACTTTCCCCAAATTTTAATAATGCCCCAGATACATTATTGCTCTCGTCAAAATATACCTTTTTCTCCTGTTTTATATCATATCCCAGGCCTAATTCTGTAAGTTCTATATAATTAGCAGTAAACTCACCTAACATATCAAATGACAATATCCCCCGCACACCAGTAATAAGAAGTTTCCGGGTCTTTGTCTCAGAAACTAAACTACATAAAAAATGTGAGTGTTCTACACTTGGAATAGATAATTCAAATTCGCTCTCAAGTATGTTATTCCCTTGTTTTCTTATACATTTATAAGATTTTACTTCAATGTCATTTGCTATTCCCAGTATATATATAACTGATGATATTAAATGAACACCTAAAACATCTTCGACACAGTCATTTGTATAGAACTTGCCTAATTGCCGAATTTCTCCTTCAATTCTCAAAATTGGGCCAATATCAGCAATTTTCTCTTTTACATAATTGATAGATGGCGATACTGTATAAATATAATCTGTATATAGACAAAGCCTGTTTTTTTGGGCTAATTCTACCAAATCCTTTGCCTGATTAAAATAAGATGTCAATGGTTTTTCGCAAAACACATGCTTACCATGCTCTAATGCACTCTTTACCACATCATAATGTGTAGCTATTGGACTACATACAAATACTGCCTGAATCAATTCATTTGTTAAAATATTTTGTAATGTTTCCGAATTTGGATATTGTGGATCACAAATAGCCATTAATTCATAAGAGGGATTTTTCTTTATGTATCGCTCAATGATTTTTCCCCAGTATCCATACCCAATTAACGCACACTTTAATTTATTTTTTTCCATTTGCTTTCCTTTTATTTGGGATTATACTTATTCATTGCTAAATTAAAAAGTATTTTTATTAAATCAACATTTCCTTTAATAGGACTGATTTTTGTCGGCGTTTTTCCTTTTTTAGGGTACTGGCGTAATACTGGTATTTCTGTAACTCTATAATTCAATTGAGGAACTCGTACAGTTAGATAATGAATCAATGCATATGTTGGAAAACTGCCATAACGGAATGGCTGAACTTTCATATCTTTCATTACACGAATACTATGTCCTCTAAATCCATTAGTTGTATCTGTATATTTAAAGCCAGATAAAAAATTAATAACCGGCACATGAATACACTTAATAGCAAGTTCTCTATATTTGGGCGTATTAATAGCAATGCCGCCCTCAATATATCTGGAGCCTTGTATTAAATCGTATCCTTCATCCAACGCCTTAACGAATCCAAAAATACCCTCTACACCATCTTTTCCATTACCATCCATAGTAATAGTTCCCAGATATCCATTTTGCACTGCATAATAATATCCCAACATCAATTGATCACTCATATGTCCAGCAGACTTTCTAATAATTAATGCCGAAACTCCATATCGCTCCAATACTGATACGTCTGTACTTCCATCTGTACTTCCAGCATCACATATAATAATATCGGCAGCTTCATTTACATTTGCATCTTGCATTTTCCTAAGCTGATTTAAAAATTTTTCTCCTTCATTTATCACCGGAATGCAGATAAGATATTTATTTTTGGGTTTTTTAATTACATGTAATTCATACTCTGGCAGCTTGATTTTTTCATCATTAACTATCAATCGTTCAACACTCATCATCAATTACCCTCTCAATATGTTTAAAAATAAAATATTGTTATTAATTTCGCAATTTTTCAATTGATTCTAAAATGTATTTTTGCTTGTTAAAGTTTATATTTAAAATTAATGCTACATATTTAATCAATACTGTAAACATTGTAAAAATTCCAAAAAATGCAAAAGAAAGAAACAGCATTGTTGTGGTCCATCCCTCAACAGGCTTTCCACTCATATAAATATAAATTGTGTAAATCCCAATTAAAACTGTCAACAACATCATCAATGCAGAAAAGCATATGGAAAACTTGTATGCAACATTTGTATACAAAACCATAACATTTGCTGCAGTTTCCTTCTGTAATTTAACAGAGTCCCTGTCCGTATCAGATACACTGGTCTCATTGTTATATTCCAGATAATCCATCTTCAATCCACAGCTTGCATACACCACTTTGCGATAGGGAATCATAGCACTCATGGAATGAGCACGATTGATTGCACGACGGGACAGAATACGGAATGCCTCTGTCCGCAGCATGTACTGTGTGTTGGATGTTCTATTAAATACATGATAGAAAATTCGAGACATTAGCTTCTGTTTATGGTTTGGAGACGCCGCGACAATATCATATCCAGTAAGTGAATGATAATAAATATTCATAATCATTTCTAAAGGGTATGTAATTTTAACAGAATCAAATTCATACACAAAATCGCCAATTGATAAATCAATTCCTGCATTCATGGACAATTCCATCCCCTGATAGAAGCTCATATTCAGAACACTGATCGTTCCGCCTTTTACGGTTTTGGCGTATCGTTTTATTTCTTCCACACTCTTATCAGAAGACGCATCATTCACACAGATAATCTCATACTTATCAAAATTATCTGTTAGAACACCATTTAACTTGTCCAGATAATCATAAATTTTCTTTTCCTCGTTTCTTACATAAACAACGGCAGAAACGAAATTTTTCTCTTTAATTTGCATTATTCAGTACCTCGTCTAAATCGTATACTGTATTGATTTTTCCTGATAAAACACTTACAAATGTCGGCTTTACAGAAAAGACTTTAATCACCGTAGGCCTGGAATCATCAATCTCCGACGCCTTCAAAATTGGTTTCATGGAAAACAGCGACTGTTTATACTCAAATCCATATTCTTCTTTCATATACTTCTTTGCCAGATTTGACATATAGGGCCATGCAGACTCCGGCTTTGCCGGACAGTCGTTGCAGTTTCCCAACTGATTCGGAGAACAGAAACCATTGCTTCTGCTCTGACATTCAAAAGTTGGCACACTGTCATAACTGGTTATGTGCGGAGTGAAGGTTACTGATGTCAGAGAATGGTATCCCGTTTTTCCAAACGGCATAATGGAGAAAAACGGCCCATCCATTACAGTAATACCAATATCCTTCAATTTTTTATTCACATCACACAGAATAATCTCGCATAGCTCATACTTAATTTTAAACGGCTCATATCCTAACATCTGATTAATCTGATTCGTAGATGCATAGGTAGCATTTAGCAAAAAATCTGTCTCAAATTTATCACCATTTTCCATTAAAAGCTGATAATGGGTTTCCGTCTTTCTTATTTCAGAGATTCTTGCATGATAACGAATCTCTACATTCGGATAATTTGATATTTCATTCAAAAAGTGATCCCTTAAAATGGAAGCATCATAGGTATATTCCTCTGTCAGAAATGCTCCATCACACATCCCCGACTGAAAATATTTATTGGGATTAACAGAATCACATCGAATATTTGCATTTTTACAAAACTGTTCAAACTGCTCTGCATTTGTCCACGAAAAAGCTTCTGATGTTGCATATACCTGATCGAATTTTGTTAATACGCAGAAATCATAATCTTCCATAAAACGATTAAAATAATGGGCTGATTTAATTGCTGTAGAATAGGATCTAGGGTAGTGGTATCCCATATGTACCCGCGCCTGATTGATGTATGTTGCCCGGCGGAAAGGGGTGTCATCATACTCTAATACAAGAATTCTACCCCCCCCCTATTTTTTCCACAATAGGATGCAGAATATAAGCCATATAGGCCTGCACCAATTATAATTTTATCGTATCTCATAATAATGCCCTTTTTATTGAACTATATAGTAATTAATATTAACTGCAAATTGATTCTAAAAACTCGCTTTTTCTCATTGTCCATCCAATATCAAGTATGCTTTTTCTTTTTTAACGACTTTTGCTGTGTTTTTAGTAATTCTTTAAACACAGGGTTATCTATATACTGCTTCTTCCATTGTTTTATATACCAGATATAACCTTTCAGATTTCGTCGTTTTCCTAAATAATTGAAATGTTGTTTTTTAGCCCAATTTCTAAAATGTTTATTTATAACTAACCAAAAAGGCCCTACTCCAAATAGAACGGGTAAAACTTGGCAAAAAGCATTAATATATGTAATTGATGCTTTTGATATATGATCAACTATAATTTGATAATCATTGATTATACTAAATTTATTCAGAATAGTTGCATTCAATTCCGAAGACGCAAATAATAGGTTATGTGCAATCGTACCCGAAATCATTGCAATACTTTCGCAGGTTTGAAAATAAAAAATTTGTTCTTTGACGCTTAATAACTCTGGCGAAAGAATTTTATATCCATTTTTTTCAAAAAAGCTGACAATATCGTCTTCTCCATATTCTTTATTTTTCGCATCTGCAAATCTTTGTCTTGTAAAATAAACTTTGCTATATTTTTCAAAATCAGCTGAAGAGGCATTTTTAATAATTGTGTCAATTAGCAATTTATATTCTTGTGTATAGTATTCTCCAGATACAAAAGAGTGTTCAGGGATAATTATTTTTTTAAATCTTGTTGGTTTAGTTATATTAATGAGTTGGTTATCTGCAATTCCAATTAAATGCATTAGTTCCAGGTAATTTCCGAATAATTTATAGTCAGTTACATCATTCCCCCATAACCAACTGCAATATGCTATCTTAAAATTTGGACCTCCATTCTTGCAAAAATACCATAATCTTGAGATTTCATCACATATAAAGTGCCCCCAATGTTCCACAAACGGGCCCATAAAAATGACTTCCTCATCAACTATTTCTTCATGGGATAAATCATAACATATTTGAGGTTCCCCTCCCCATAACATCCCCATTTCTGATTCTGGTATGAATTTGCCAAACTCATCCGCAACACCCCCTATAGCCCATAATTTGGAAGTGACTGTTTCAGAATTTTTCATTGATGGAAGAATATATCCATTTTCAACCACTAAACTTTTAAGAGGACGATCTAATTGAAAGTCCTTTTCTCTCATCTCCATATATAATTCTGCAGATAAGTTATTCATAAATAAATCCGTATATTGTGACATTAATTCTCCTTATTTAATAGAATATTATAAATATTGTGCTTTTCTATTATTTATATAGTTTTTTTGAACCCGAAAGATACATGCAAGGAATGAGAGTAAGTGCAAAAATACTAATTCCCCATATGCGAAATGTAAATAAAAAATGTCCATATGTATGATTTTTCATCAAAAAACACCATGCGATAGGATAAAATGAAACGACTAATAACGAGCTTACTCTTTTTTTATCAATAGCTTTCTTTTCGATTCTCATAAACTGCAAACAAGCTGTTAATATACTAACTACATAAAATATAATATACGGTTTTTTACATATAACTTTCCAGGTTTGTAGTATTACATCCATTGTTGAAATGTCCTGAATTAAATCTCCAGCCTTAGCTGAAGAACGTATACGTGCTGCTCCAATAGCATCTGAAATTACATTTACATTTAAAATTATGCTGGATAAAACCCATTTCATTATCCACATCCCGGCATAACCAAGTCCCCAATAAATTGACAGTTTTAAAACACGCCAAATTGCTTCTTTATAAGAAGTACTATCTATAAAAGATATTGTGAAAATTAGAGGAACACCTAATGTTATCAATGGAAACGATAAAATATCTATCCATGATGTCAGCATACCAAAAATGATATAAATTGGATAAAGTTCACTAAAGCTAAAATTATGTTTTACAAATTTAAATTTAATCAAAAATATACTGGAAATTAATGACAAAAAAATAACTCCTGTATACGCCATGCAAAAAAAGGCAGATAATGGGCATAATATAATCAAAAAACATACAAACGGAAAACAACATTCCTTTTTTTCTTGAGTTAAAACATAAAAAAGATAGAATGACAACAAAAGAAGTAAGATGGAATTAATTACCCTAATATCTGTATAATCCATCGCCATCAAGGCAAGTCTTAAGAAAAAAATATATCCATGCCAATATCGAGCATAGGATCCTCTAGGCAAATCTCCATTTCCTGCTGAAATTTTTTCTAAGGCTGTCCATGGACCACTTCCCCCTACTTCATCATGTATTTGAGAAAAATCGTAATAATATGATCCAAATGCTTTTTGTAAAATAGGTTCATTTCCTGACCAGGCAGCGATATCAAGCATCCAGGCATCCGTAAATGTATCGATTCTCATAGAATAGTATTCGGGTGCAACTGTATATACACCACCATTCTTTAACGTGTTTGACGATTCAGTAATATTATTAGCAATAGCATCTGAAGGTATGCAATATGCAAGTATCTGTAATGACACGCATACAAAGAAAGTTACCATAATATATTTTATTGATTTAAACATATTTATCTCCCTATGATGTTTGAAGTGAAGTAACTTCATTTACTGCTTTTGAAAAATTTTCTATAAAAATTTGTGGGCTAAAGCTATTTTCATATAGCTTTCTAGCCTCTTTTCTTATTTCATGCTGTACATCTGGATTTTCAATTATATATTTTATAATCTCAGTTAACTCATCAATATTTCCGCTTTCAAAAAGATAGCCACTTTTTTTAGGAACTATAAGAGAATTAAATGCTGTGTTTTTTGAACAAACACATATTTTGGTCATCATAAGTGCTTCTGTTACAAAAGCAGGAAGCGGATCATCAACAGATGAACAGATTACTCCATCTATTTCTCTATAAAACTCCTTTAGCAAATCATAGGGCATCTCTTTTATATAAACTATATTTTCCGGATATATTTTTTTTAGTTTCATTATATTGGAGTAGATATTTCTATCTATAATAGAGCCCACAAATACAAATACACATTTGTCCCGTACTGCATTTGGTAATTGATAAATAGCTTTACATAGAATGTCCTGTCCTTTTCGTTTACATATTTGACCAATATTAGCAAATACATATTTATCTTTGGGCAAGTTCCAATAGCTTCTTTCAACAGTAGTTGATATTTGTAATGAGAAGTCTTCTACACCATATAATAATAACTTTGATTTATATAATGGGCGAAATTCTTTAATTACATTTTGAGCATAGCTGCCTCCGCAATATAGAGAAATATTTTCTCCTATCATTTTCGGCAATATATATCTGAGATTATTCTCATAACCAATCCGACTATCATGTATCCACCAAAATACGGGTATGGAGGTTTTTCCTAGTTCTTCAATACATTGCCATAAAACAACAGTTGAAACAAAAACGAAATTAAAGTCATATCCTATTTTTATATAATTAAAATTATACTGAAGTTGTGGATCGATAATAACAGGAATTTCCATTTGTAAATATGTCTTTCTAAGAGGTCCATCTGTTGGAGATGCAACTAATACAGAGTATCCAAATTGAAGTAAGGCCTTCACTGCCTGCACAAGAACAAGGGGTGCTCCTGTTAAGGAAAGCTCATGCGTCAGAACTAAAACTCTCTTTTCTTTACTTTCCTTAATTTTATCTAATCCAAAAACACAAAAATCTTCTTTTAGATGTGTACTAAAGCTTCTTATTAAATAAGGAATATCATATTTTCTTGTTGAAATTAAATCACCATAATCCATTAATAAATGCCAATAATTTCCAGACATCTGTGGTTCTATATCTATATTGGTTAAGCTTTCCCCATTCATCAAGGAACCGTTTTGATTATAATTTCCCACCTCTTTTTTTACCCAAACACTACTTTGTGCACAATACTCACAAAGCAGCCCTTTTCTCATGCACAAAAAAGAAAGTTCATTTGCTAAATGTCTAGCCGTAATAACAGAAAAATGTAATGGTAATATAGCATTCCAAGTCTCTCTCCTAATAGCAATGCAGTAATGTGTTAACATAGAAACAGCATAGTTAATCCACGCCAGATCGGAATGATCCCGCGCTTCTTGTGCCCGCCCGCTAAAATAACTTCCGTTTAATGATAAGTTATTAATTCCTGCACCAGCATAAACAAGAGTGGGATGTTCTCCTTCTGTTGCAACTTGTGGAACAGCTATCATAACTTCTGGCTTTAAAAAACTTTTTACCAGACGTTCTAAATTCATTCTATTTACCCACTGCACCAAATCATTTAATATAATATGATATTGACTTGTTATGTTTGGTATTACATTTATTAAAGTATCTGTATATGTTCTATTGCGAGTAATGATAGTAACATTAGAAAGCCCATGTAAAAAACAATATTCTGTTATACTGCTTTTATCATTTTCCCATACACCAATAATAATTTCATTTTTGCTGCAAGAAATACTTAGCTGAGATAGTAATTGCAGGGTCCTATCTAAATCGTCTTCAATAATGATAAACCCACACTGATTTAACAGATCAGTTTGTTTAACATATAATTCAAAACAATTAATTCCATATGATGATGTTAGATCAATATGTCCTTCCCAATTCGTATTAAGGCTAATATTCTTTCTGAATATAGTGAGCATATGATTATCAATATTTATTGTTTTTCTTTTAGTGGTTCTGATTAATAAAAACTGATTTAATTTAATTATCTGTGGTTTATGTAATAAGGCAAGTATAAATAATTCCTGATGTATAGAATCAATATCGTTTTGACGAGCTGCATTTATAATTTTTTGTAATAAACTTTTTTCCCAAATAATTGCGACACCAATAAAACAGGACTGAAAAAAGGAAATATTAGACGGAGCAGGTTTTACCATATATTCTAAATGCCTATAAGTATGCCCAGATTGAAATGCTTCGTTTGCATAAACAATTCCCGGGAAATTGTTCTGCTCAATTGCAATAGCATATTTAAGCAAAGCATGGGGAGGCAATATATCCCTTCTATCTAATATATAAATATATCCTGCTTCATTTTCCTGTAATATATTTTGTATTTTATCAATTTTATTCTCTTTTAAAAGCTCTCCTATTTTAAATTTTCGTTCTAAATAAACATCAACACTTTGATCAATACAAATAACATCAAAATTAGTATAAAGCTGATCTCCTAAGCTATTCAATGTTTCTTGTGATGGTGTTCCGTTTATTATAACTAGAATTTTACAATTCGGAACGCTTTCAAGAGGAGATAATTTAGTAATTTGTTCGTCAATTAAATTCATGGTTTTAATCTCCAAAATTTGGTTTTTAACCTTTTTATTATAATTACCAGCAGCTCTAAGCTTCCTAAATTATTTACAAAATCTTTTGAATAACACAATTTCATATACTTAGATTCTAAATTTTTATATTTTAATTCTAAATTGTAAAAATCTGATCTTTGCGAATTATACAAATATTCATAAAAGTCCGCACGTTCAGCAAAATCTTCCGCATCATTTTTTAAGCTCACCTGATCTATACATTGACGTATTAAAGCATTTTGTAAATTTAAGATTTTCTCATTCTGCATATCTTCATCTATACACATTACAAGCCTCCATTCTTTAACAGCTTTGGATGTGGCATTTTAAATATTGAAGGTAAGAATACATACCCTCAAAAATATTAACAGGCTTAATACCACATATCTCATGTATTTTAGTATTATCTAACACAATTGTATCAGCATCTATTGATCTGGAATCTAAGTAGCGAACCTTTAAATCAGGAATCCATTTTTTTGCAAATCCAATAATCTGGTTTTGACTAGTACCAGTTCCCGAACTCAAATTAAATATTTCCTCTGGACCCTCGTATTCCATCAATGCAGTAAGCATTTTACATACATCTTCAATATAAATATAATCTCTAACAACGTTTCCATCGCCATATATTTCCACTGTAGAATGATTTAATCCCCCCTTTAAAACGGCATCAATAAATCCAACGCCCTTTTTAAAATCTTGACCTGGACCATATGGATTGGAAATTCTCGCAACCTTTATATTTGTTCCATTTTGTCGATTAAATATTTTCATTGTATTTTCTATACAAAGCTTAACATTGCCGTAATGATTAATTGGATTTGCAGAAGCTGTTTCTTTTATGGGTTGAACGACCTGATTCCCATAAACAGTTCCACCAGAAGACAGGAAAATCATTTTAATATTTTTTTCTCTAACGAGGTTACATAATTTTATTGTCTGGATAAAATCTCCGGCATATCCTTGCATGTACTTATGGTTTGATGTACCTGGATTGATTGATGATATAGCATGAAATATGATATCAATTCCATCCGTTATCTGATCTAGTTTATCTTCATCATCAAAATTTCCGTGTATATAACAAACATTATCAATTTTTTGAGAGGGTAATTTTAAATCAAAACTTGTAATTTGCTCACCTCGTTGAATCAAATATTTTGTCAAGTTTGTTCCAATAAATCCATTTCCTCCTAAAATCAGCACTTTTTTCATCTGAATATATCCTTTACATTTGCAAATTCACATTACACTTTAATAGAGCTTTAACAATTTTAGTATCTTCTTGATCCATTCTCTCCGCCTGCTCCCAAACGGCAAAATCTTATTTGCTAATCTCCGGATCATTGGCGCCCGCTCCATTCGTTCTATAACTTGATGCTGTGCCAACATATTTACCTCATCATCCAAATATCGATAATTTTTATGAAGCAAATGAAGATAATATCCTGACAATATCGCATACTCCCAGAAATACTCCGCAAAGTCACAGTCAGCTACATCCCATGGCTTTTGATACCCTGCAAAATGAATCATATACGGCTGTCTTCTTGCTTCTATGTATTCTTCATACAGCTTTCTGGGAGCCATCTTTAATATATCCATCCGGCTTCTTCCCGGCTCCTTCCAGCTCATCAGCGTATTCCATTTCTGTGGGATATAATGTACTCGGCCTTTGCAGACCATATTCAGCACATCCTGATCATGGCAGCGCCAGGATCGCGACAATGCAATCCGGATCATCTCCTCCGAAGATGCTGTCCGGCGTAGCAGCTCCAGATCCAGAATCAGGACGCCTGCCTGAAAATAATCATATGGGCTAGCCAGTTTCAGTTCTTCCACTGCGTATCGATCCCAATTATTCTGTTTTAAATTCACCTGGCCCGCTACATCGATATCCTTGGCGGCGCCGATTATGCTGCCATTTAATTCTGTATCATAAAGTTCTGCCACATCATGGTCTGTTACCATATCACAGTCCAGATAAAGGATTTTATGATATGCCGGCATAATCTCCGGTATAATCAGGCGGTAATACGTTTCAACAGACAGGTGCTGATCTACAAACAGTTTTTCATTATCAAAATACTCACAAACCCGAATAAACCGAATGGAGATATTGCTGTGTTTCCTTGCCCCCCATTTGATTCTATTTTGATTTTTTTCTGAAATATCATTGAACAGGACAATTATGTCATATTGTCGCGTTGGGCTTGCATTTGCTATAATAGACTGAATCATTACATCCAGATATGGAGCAAATTTATTATTTGCAGATAAGACAATCGGAACACCTTCTTTAAATATAGGATTTAAAACCAACTTCGGTGTTGTATCGTGAAAAAGTGTTTTTGGTAATTCAAATGAACGGATTCCTTCTTTTTGCTTTAAATACATATAGTAGATACCGCATAACCGTTCCGCTAAATACCCCATCACACGATATTCTTCCACACTGTACCACGTTGTATCAATCCGCGTTTCAACTTCAAACAGAATATCAAAAAGCCATTCACAATATGCATGATAAACTTCTTTTTTCATGATGAACATATTGCACTCATGGGCAATGGATGACTTCATATAACTCTGAGCAATCGCTTTAAATTCCGGATACTTTTCTTCCAGTACCTGTAAAGTAATATCCAGATCTTCTCTATGCTGAAATGGAACAGCCCCATACTCATGATATACATCCATTAAAACTCCATCTTCCTTAATTCTGGGATAGTGCCTTCCTTTTACAGAGATAACATCATATTTTGTAATAAGGTCTTTCATCACTTCCGGCTGAAGCCTCAACTCATCGATTACATCTTCTGTAATCCGATCATATGCAATATTTCCCCATCCGTCATCCCGATTCAGCTCAGAATCAAATGAAAAATATCTTCTGTAATGAAAAAAGCCATAATAGTCTGCTTCCTCATTCTTCCACGCCCAATACTGCGCGGTAAGTTCACAGTAGCTTTTATTTTTTTCGGAAATATTATCCCCCTCATTATCATGAAGCATTCCCTCTAACGCTTCTTTTGCCAAAGCGGTGCCAACCTGAATTGGATATAAATATGGATTTGGCGGCACATATGACGGCTTATGACATACCACATATATTTTAATATTTGGATCATGATTCAATGATTTCTGATTCATAAATTACCTCTCTTCTACCCCAAGACTCTTCATATATGCACTGCATACCTCACTTGCATTCCCCTGCATCATTACATGACCTTTATTTAACCAAATTGCATGATCACACAATGTTTTTACATCTTCAATGGAATGTGATACAAATAGTAATGTAGTTCCTCCTGCCAGCATTTCCTGCATACGTTTCTGGCACTTCTCCTGAAATGCTGCATCTCCTACTGCCAATACTTCATCCACGATTAAAATTTCCGGACGGACAATAGTCGCAATTGCAAATCCCAGCCGTGCCGCCATACCAGATGAATAATTCTTGATAGGCATATTCATAAAATCATGAAGTTCCGCAAACTCTACAATCTCATTATAATGCTGATCCATAAACTCCTTGCTATAGCCAAGCACAGCTCCATTAAGATAAATATTTTCTGTTGCTGTCAATTCGCCATCAAACCCAGCTCCCAATTCAATCAGCGGCGCTATACTTCCATTGATTTTTACACTTCCCTTATATGGTTTTAAAATACCACAGATCAGCTTAAGCAGCGTTGATTTTCCTGACCCATTTGTTCCAACCAACCCCCATGCTTCTCCGCGTTTTACTTTAAAGCTGACATCCTTTAATGCGAAAAATTCCTGAAATAATAATTCTTTTTTTACCAGTTTTACAAAGTATTCTTTTAAATTATCAATTTTTTCAGAAGCCATATTAAAGCGTACTGTGGCATCTGTTACTTTAATAACGTAATCCTCTTCTTGTTTCATACGCACCTCATTATATATACAAAATAAATTTATCCTGTGTTCTCAAAAATGCTGCCGTTCCTATTACAATCATTAAAATCGCTGCTACCGTTCCTGCTATTAGAAGATATGGATCCGGCATACGGCACTCAAGAACAATCTGCCGAAACTCTGCAATATAAAAATACATTGGATTAAATACCATAACAACCTGTCTCAAACCATCCGGTAATAATGTAATTGGATAAAACAGCGGCGTTAAATACATCCATGCTGTAATAATCGCATTATAAATGTACTGAATATCACGGAAAAATACCGATCCCTGTGCAAGCAGCATTCCTAATCCAAGACAAAAAACATATTCCTGCAGTAAAATCAGCGGAATTAAACAGTAATAAACATTGGGAGTTACGCGGCAGACAATAAATACCACAATCAATGCTCCCAATGCAAATAGCATATTCACAAAGGAACTTGTTACTTTTGATACGGTAAATACATATTTGGGTACATAAGTTTTCTTTAAAAGAGATGCATTTCCTGTAATAGACATAATTGCCTGATTCGTAGATTCACTCATAAAGTTAAATAACGTCTGTCCAATAATCAAATATACCGGAAATTTTTCAATATCCGAACGAAACATATTGGAAAAAACAATTACCATGATCACCATGATCATTAACGGATTTAAAATGCTCCATAAGTATCCCAGAATACTTCTGCGATATTTCAGCTTTATATCTTTTATTACCAACTGCTGCATTAAAAATCTATATTTATAAAATCCCTCTAAGCGTTTAATAAATATATTCATAACCAAATAACTCCTTTACAGATTTATCTTATCGTACAAATATACGTCGGAGAAAGATCCTTCTGCGGCTTCCCGGCGGAAACATACGATTTAACTTCCTCATATCAATTTTTATTATTATCTTACTGGGCTTTAATTTAAAAAAACGAACGCTGCCCGTTGATCCCATATCCCTGTCTATTTCCGTATTGTAAAAGCGAAGGTAGGAAAGCTCTGCACACTTTGCCCCATTCTCTCTCTGGTATGTATAAAATATGCCAAATAATCGTTCAGCCAAAAATCCCATCAAACGTGGTTCTATCTCTTTCCTCTGCTTCTTAATTTCTCGCTCAAATTCTGTCAAAATTGTAAACAGCCACTCCATATACCTGAAAAACAATTCCTTTTTCATGATATACATATTCATATAATATACTTCTTTTGAATTCATGTATTTTTGAGCTGCAGCATTGTATTGCGGATAAAATCTTTTCAAAATGTCCAGTACCCATTCTAAATCTGCCGCTTTATGGTACTGACAAAATTGTTTATATGCTGTCGTATCAATTTTCTCTCGTAGTATTGTTATAAGATCGTATTGACCGATCTGTTTCTCCATATAATCTGCATCCAATTTGAATTTTGTTAAATCATCTCGGATATCATCTATTTCAATATACGGAAATCCTTTTTTTCGGCCTTTCAAGTCTCCATTAGCACAAACTGGATATATATTCGCAAATGACATATATCTGCGATAATGGAAGAATCCATAATAATCATTTTCCGTATTTTTCCAAGCCCAATACTGTGCTGTCAGCTCACAATACTGGGAGTTTTTAGCAGAAATATTATCCCCATTATTATCGTATTCCATTCGTTCATATCTGGCTTCTGTGCTTGCTGTCCCAACCTGAATCGGTACCAGTAAGCGATTATCCAGTACATATGTGGGCTTATGACAAGCAACAAAAATCTGAATACGTGGTTTCATTGTCATTCTTTTACACCTTCCGTACTTTCCTTCAGAAACATAATTTTGGGTGTCATCAAAATCAGCTTCAGATCTAACAGCAGAGAATACTTTCTGATATACATCAAGTCTAACTTCAGTTTATCATAAAAAGTGGTATTATACTTTCCATATACCTGCGCATACCCCGTGAGCCCTGCTTTTACCTTTAAACGGTATCCAAACTCCGGTACGTCTTTTTCAATCTCAGCGGCAAGATCCGGGCGTTCTGGCCTGGGGCCTACTACTGACATTTCTCCCTTTAAGATATTTACAATCTGCGGAAGTTCATCTAATCGTGTAGCACGCAGGAGCCTTCCTATTGGTAAAATTCTCGGATCCCTATCCGTTGCCAATACAGGGCCCGATGTTTTCTCTGCATCTACTATCATCGTGCGAAATTTATAAATCATAAATTTCTTCCCATCTTTTGTCAAACGTTCCTGCTTATAGAATATCGGTCCCCAATCTGTACACTTTATCCCAATTGCTGCAATTAAAAACACAGGAGAAAACAAAATCATCATAAGCGCGGAAATCACCAGATCCTCTGCACGCTTAATCCATTGCTGTTCAATACTTAACCCCATATTTCTTGAAAGCATAAGGGGAGTATCAAAAATATTCAGTTCATCTGAGCTGCGAAGCAGCACATCCGAAATTTTTGGTACACTGTAGCTGCGAATTTCCGACACATAGCAATATTTCAAAAGCAGATTTCTTTCATGCGACGGCATATCGCCCAATACTACTGCATCGTACTGATCTATTTTATTTTTTATTTCCTTCATCTCACATTTGTAGGAAATCGCCTCACAAATCTGATATTTATCATCGCGGGCATTCATCTTATCCATAAGATGATAATCTTTTCTGTCCCCTTCTATAAAAAGCATCCTTCTCGGTGGAAACACTCTTCTATAACCGGTCTGAAAAATCATTGTCCACATTACAATAAACGCAATTTCTGCCGCTGTCATCGGAAGAAGATACACCGGATTCACAAAACGCCTGTCAATAACTGCAATCTGAAGATAGGTCACAATATTCGCAAAAAGAACTGATATGATCTGTGAATAGATCAAATTACCATTTTTCAGATAACCGATTTTAAATCCTCCATATGTACTCATAAAAAATGTAAGCAGGATTCCATATATCAACACCATTACCCAGTTACCGCGCCGATAAAAAGGCGCCTGCAATATGGCTTCATTATAATATCCGCTCCACACCACTGCATAAAGCAGGCATAATCCTAAAAGCATAACAGCAGCAAAGCTTAATTTTATCAGACGTTTGTATTGCTCTCTTATCTTTCTGTCTTTCATAATATAATTTCACTCAATTCTTCCCTATATGCAACCAGGAGTTTTAATATGATAAAGGCATAATAAACCTTTGTACAGTATAGCATCTAATACCCTTTTTCGCAACTTTACAATAACCTAAAACACTTGGAAATCCTTTAAGTTTTTATTAAAAACGGTATATTGTACCAAGTCGCTAGCGCGACGGCTAGCCCTAAGTACGTAATTCCACTACTT
>OHCY01000422.1_pt1 | contig 17310 bp, 17 predicted proteins | sample 1566951 | NCBI WGS metagenome assembly OHCY01 (sample SAMEA3879548, study PRJEB24766) | human gut metagenome | biome: human-associated habitat; feature: feces | place: USA | collected 1985/1987
CGTGTTCCTCCACATGTCGTACATGGATCTTTTAAAATCACTTCCAGTTCTTTCTTGCAGCCAAACACAGCTTCCTCAAATGTAATACGGATGCTCTTTCGGATATTCGCGCCTTTCATTGGGCCATTGTTCGCACGGCCGCCTCTTCTTCCGCCGCCACCAAACAGATCCCCGAAAATGTCTCCGAAAATATCTCCAAAATCTGCGCCGTTGAAGTCAAAGCCTCCAAATCCGCCAGCACCGCCTGCGCCGCCTTCAAACGCAGCATGACCGAACTGGTCGTACTGACGACGTTTTTCAGCATCACTCAGTACCGCATAGGCTTCGGATGCTTCTTTGAATTTCTTTTCTGCTTCGGCATCGCCCGGATTCATATCCGGATGGTACTTCTTCGCCAGTGCACGATACGCCTTTTTGATCGCAGCATCGTCAGCATCCTTGCTTACACCAAGCACCTCGTAATAATCTCTTTTTGACTCCGCCATAATAATCTACCTTTCATCCTTGATCCAACTCATAACCAAACAGGCGAGGGCACACCGCCGGAGCCTGAAAGACATGCCTTCCAGACTCCGGAAAAAGAGTGCTCTCTCCCGTCAGATTGATCTCTTAAACTTCTTTGTAATCTCCGTCTACTACGTCATCTCCCTGGAATCCTTCCGGTGCAGGACCAGCCTCCGGTGTCGGTCCGCCTGCAGCCCCTGCTCCTGCTGCACCTGCCTGCTCATACATCTTTGTGAACAGTTTCTGTGCACTTTCCATCAGTTTGTCTTTTGCTGCTTTGATCTCAGCAACCTGTGCATCGGATGTATCTTCCGGTGTAGATTTTGCAAGGATATCCTTGAGCGCCTGTACATCAGCTTCTACAGAAGATTTATCTGCTGCATCCAGTTTGTCTCCCACTTCTTTGAGTGCTTTTTCTGTCTGGAATACCATCGCATCAGCTTCGTTTCTTGTATCGATCGCTTCTTTTCTCTTCTTATCCTGTGCTTCGAATTCAGCAGCTTCTTTGACTGCTTTGTCGATATCTGCATCGGACATATTAGATCCTGCTGTAATTGTAATATGCTGTTCTTTTCCTGTTCCCAGATCTTTTGCAGATACATTTACGATACCATTTGCGTCGATATCGAATGTAACCTCGATCTGCGGGATTCCACGTGGAGCCGGAGGAATTCCATCCAGTCTGAACTGTCCGAGAGACTTGTTGTCTCTTGCGAACTGTCTTTCTCCCTGTACAACGTTGATATCAACTGCTGTCTGATTATCTGCTGCTGTAGAGAAGATCTGGCTCTTCTTTGTAGGAATTGTTGTATTTCTCTCGATCAGTCTTGTAGCAACTCCTCCCATTGTCTCGATAGACAGTGACAGTGGAGTTACGTCCAGAAGAAGGATATCTCCTGCACCTGCATCTCCTGCAAGTTTACCACCCTGAACAGATGCTCCTAAAGCAACACATTCATCCGGGTTCAATGATTTGCTAGGCTCTTTTCCTGTGAGGCGTTTTACTTCTTCCTGTACTGCCGGAATACGTGTAGAACCACCTACAAGAAGTACCTGACCTAATTCTGCTGCTGTGATTCCTGCATCAGAAAGCGCACGTGTTACTGGCTCTGCTGTTTTTTCAACAAGATCATGTGTCAGCTCGTCAAATTTTGCTCTTGTCAGGTTCATATCAAAATGCTTCGGTCCTTCAGCTGTTGCTGTGATGAACGGAAGGTTGATGTTTGTTGTTGTTGCAGAAGAAAGTTCTTTTTTCGCTTTCTCTGCTGCTTCTTTCAGTCTCTGAAGAGCCATCTTGTCTGTTGACAAGTCTACTCCTTCTTTTGCCTTGAAATCAGCCAGCATATAGTCTGTGATCTTCTGGTCAAAGTCATCTCCACCAAGTCTGTTGTTACCTGCTGTAGATAATACTTCGATAACTCCGTCTCCGATCTCAATGATGGAAACGTCGAATGTACCACCACCAAGGTCATATACCATAATCTTCTGCTCTTTTTCGTTGTCAAGTCCATAAGCAAGTGCTGCTGCTGTTGGCTCGTTGATGATACGTTTTACGTCCAGACCTGCGATCTTACCTGCATCCTTTGTTGCCTGACGTTGTGCATCGTTGAAATAAGCCGGCACTGTAATAACTGCTTCTGTTACTTTCTCTCCAAGATATCCTTCTGCGTCTGCTTTCAGTTTCTGAAGGATCATTGCAGAAATCTCCTGTGGAGAATATTTTTTATCATCGATCGCTACTTTATAATCTGTACCCATCTCTCTTTTGATAGAAGAGATTGTCTTGTCTGCATTGGTAACTGCCTGACGTTTTGCAGGCTCTCCTACCAGACGTTCTCCTGTTTTTGTAAATGCAACTACAGATGGTGTTGTTCTTGCTCCTTCTGTGTTGGCGATAACTGTTGGCTGTCCACCTTCCATAACAGCTACACAGCTGTTTGTTGTTCCTAAATCAATACCAATGATTTTTCCCATGATTATTTCCTCCTTATTAGTTTGCCACTTTTACCATACTATGTCTTACTACACTGTCTCTGTACAGATAACCCTTCTGGAATTCTTCTGTAATGATATTCTCTCCAACTTCTTCATCTTCTACATGCATCACTGCATTGTGAAAATCCGGATCAAATTCCTGGCCAACCGCTTCAATCGGTTTTACGCCAATCTCTTCGAGTGTAGTCATCAGCTGTTTGTAAATCTTCTCCATTCCTTCTGCGAATGGATTTGCCTTTTCATCCTCCGGTACAGCTGCGATACCTCTCTCAAAGTTATCCACAACCGGAAGGATCTTTTCTATGATATCTTTCGCACCGATTTCGTACATCTGAGATTTTTCTTTTTCTGTACGTTTGCGGAAGTTATCAAACTCTGCCATCTGACGAGTGAGTCTGTCCGTCAGTTCCTCAATCTTCTCATCTTTTTTATCTTTTTTGTTCTTACGGCCAAATTTCTTCATGAAACCGGAACCTTCTTCTGTCTCTTCCTCTTCTGATGCTTCTTCGGCTTCCTCGGAAACTTCTTCCTGCTCTGCTGTTTCCTCCACAGTTTCTTCTGTCTGTACTTCCTGTTCCCCGGCTTCCTTTGCTGCTTTTGCTTTTGCTTCTTCCACAGCTTCTTTGACCATCTCTTCTTTACTCATATTCTCTGCCACCAGCAATCACCTTCCTATTCTTTCGGGTCTTTATAATAAATTGCGTCCAACTCGCTCTGCAGAGTTTTCAGCGTCTTCATGACATGTTCGTAATCCATACGCTTGGGACCGATGATACCGATCGTACCTTTCATGCCTTCTCCCAATTCGTAGGTTGCTGTTACAACGCTGCAGTCTTTCATTGTCTTGACTGGGGTCTCATCCCCGATGTAGACCTGAATCCCGTGATTTTCTTCACTTGCCAGTGTCTCTGTCACCAGATCCGCCAGCTGCTGCTTCTCTTCAAATGCACTGATAATCTCCTGAGCACTCTGCTTATCGCTCAGCTCCGGATATTTGAAAATGTTCGTCGCACCACTCGTGTAGATCTCCATATCATCATCTACATGAATAATCTCCGCCACGGCATCCAGCACATCACTGATCACCCGGCTGTGAATTCCTGCCTGCTCCTTCAATCGTGCGATCAGACCAAGATTGATCTGTTCGATCGACATGCCGTTGAGTGTTGTATTCAAAAGCATATTCAGCTTCAGAAGCGTCTCACCGGCAAGCACCTCACCAACCTGTATGATCTTGTTCTTGATCACGTTTCCATTCATCACGATCACTGCCACGATCTGTTCCTGATCCACCTGTGAAAGCTGAATGAACTTCAATGTGTTCCGGCTGTTCACAGGAGCGGAAACCATCGTTGCATAATTGGTATTCACAGCAAGCACTTTCGCAGCCTGCTTCAGCACCTGATCCACTTTATCGGATTTTTCAAGCATCGTGTTGCGCAGCTCTGTGATCTCGTGCTCCTTTTCCTCCATCAGCATATCCACATACAAGCGGTAGCCTTTGTCGGAAGGAATCCTTCCTGCCGAAGTGTGCGGCTGGAAAATGTATCCCAGATCCTCCAGATCAGCCATCTCGTTGCGTATCGTCGCAGAACTCAAATTCAAATCCGTGTATTTGGAAAGTGTTCGGGAACCAACAGGCTCTCCGGTCTCCAGATAGTTTTGGATAATCGCTTTTAAAATCGTGAGCTTACGCTCGCCAAGTTCTGTATTCAATCCCATCAGACCTTCCTTTCTCTCACCTGAGGTTTTTCTTATTAGCACTCCTTTGTTTTGAGTGCTAACACCTTCCGTATATTAAGATAGCACCATGGTCTGTATTTGTCAACCATGTTTATATATTCTTTATACTTTTTATATTTCCCCTTGTTTCCAATTTATAACCCTGTACTTTTTTCACTTCTAATACAACAGCTTATTTCCTTTTTCGCAAATCTCATAAATCTCATCATACTTCGCTTCGATCATCGGCGTCAGTTTTTCCGTCTGGTTTCTCACAATTTTCTTATAAAGGAAATACGGCAGGATCCATCCCAGAAATCCGGGAATCGCAAAAATAATACACAAAAGGATTTTCGGCGGATCTGCTGTCACCGCAAACGTAGAACATGCAATAAATGCAGTTCCGATCACTCCTGCTGCCAGCGCCCATATTGTCGCTTTCGATGTCTTACTGTTTTCCAGCGACTGAATTTCCCGGACACAGGCTTCAAAGTTTCGCTGCAGCCTTGTAAGCTCCGTTTTATTTACAATTTTCCGATCACGTTTCAATCGCAGAGTCATCATCTTCTCGGCCTCCGGATGACGACTCTGGCTGCTCTGCGGCAGATTGTCATCCGGTTCCCACCCAAAATTCTCATATCCATCTAACAAAAAAGAGGCCTGACTGCTGTTTGCACTCACTTCTTTATATTCATATGCCACAAAATTTCTCTGTGACTTTTCTGTCTTTTTCATAACTGACCAAACTCCTTTCCCGCCATGGGCAGTGTCACAATAAACGTACTGCCCTGTTTTTCTTCACTTAGGACCTGAATCTCCCCATCCATAAGCTCCAGCACCTGTTTTACCATTGCCATCCCCAGTCCGTTTCCCTCTTTGGAATGAGACGTATCTCCCTGATAAAATTTATCAAATATATGTTTCATGGTATTTTTGCTCATACCGCAGCCGGTATCCGATACAGAGATTGTCACCCCCTGCTCATCCGACAACTGACGAACCGTGATCACACCGCCCAGCTCGGTAAACTTGACCGCATTAGACAGCAGATTATTCCACACCAGTTCCATCAGATCCTGATCCGCATAAATTTCTGCCCGATCCTCCATTTCTACTTCCATCTCGATCTCTTTTTTCTCCCAGGCAGATTCATATTGCAGAATGCAGTCACATAACTGTCTGCACACATCATACACTTCTGCCTCCGGCTGTATTTTCTGGTTTTCCAGCTTATTCAGCTTTAAAATATTGCTGATCAGATCAGACAGGCGCGTTGCTGTATTTTCAATGGCTTCCCCATATTCTCTGCGCTGTTCCTCCGACAACGCATCCCTCTGCAAAAGTTCCGCATAATTTTTAATAATAGAAAGCGGTGTTTTCATCTCATGAGAAACATTTGACACAAAATCTGTTTTCAGCGTTTCAATGCTCCCTAGTTCTTCCACCATCTTATTAAAATCCAGAATCATGACATCCAGATAATCCCGTTTCTCCATTGTATGAAATGTAGGTACATAGACGGAAAAATCTCCGTTCGCCACTTTTCTGGTAGCCTCTGCCATTTTATACAGTGGTTCTTCGTAGGTTCTTTTTACCTTCCATCTGGTAAACAGCGTCAGTCCCATGGCAACCATTCCCCAGTAACACATCGGCACCACGGTCATCACCGCTTTATTCCAGCCTGCCGAATTCATAAACACGATCAGTCCGGTATGTATCCCCGACATCAGAAACAGAACCCCAATATAGATTCCAAATAAAGAAACCGGAAATAAACTTTGCTTTACTTTTCCCCTTTGTTCCTCTCGTTCTTTCATTGCAGCACCACCTTGTATCCAAGCCCGCGGACTGTCACAATCTTAAATCCGTCACAGGCTGACAGTTTATCTCTGAGTTTTGTAACATAAACATCCACAGCCCTCAGACTGGTATCTGTCTCCACACCCCAGAACTCGTCCATGAGCTGCGCTCTGGAAAACGTTTTTTTCGGATAAGACAAAAGCTTGTAAATAATATTAAATTCTCTTGTAGTAAGACTGATCTCTTCTCCGTCAATTTCTGCACTCATAGCATCCGCATCCAGTATCAGATTTCCCACCGTAATTTTTCTTTCCATCTCTATATTTGCCCTGCGAAGCAATGCCCTTACACGAAGAAGCAGTTCATCCAGTTCTATCGGCTTTACCATATAGTCGTCGATCCCGAGCTGAAACCCTTTCCGCTTGGACGGCAGATCATCTTTTGCCGACATAAACAGGATCGGAATCGTCTCATTTATCCGGCGGACTGTCCCGGCAAACTCAAACCCGTCAATCTCCGGCATCATAATATCAGAAATAATCAGCTGGTACACCGTATGATACATTTCCTCATATGCCGCAGCTGCCGACAGACACCCCTTCGCCTGAAAACCACTGTCATTCAGATAGGTACATACAATCTGATTTAATTTTTCATCATCTTCCACTACAAGTATACGAATCATTTTTATCTTCTCCTTTTGTATCTCTTCCCATTTTCCTAAAATACAGGACGATCCTAACACATTTTTGTTTTCGTTTTGTTTGTGAATTATGCACAAATTGTAAACAAAAAACAAGGTGCGGTCAATTTTTTCTTCTGACGCACCTGTTTCTGACTCTTTTATTTTAAAGATTTGATAAATTAAATGAGACAAAGTAAATCCACAACTCCTTTGCAATCTCTGGTGCTGCATAACTCCATGCAATACTCATGCACATCCCGATTCCAACTGTACCAATCATTGCAATCAATACTGTAGCTATCGTCTTTTTGGACACTCTGCCTGCCTTGTTCTTTTCTTTCATATTCTCATACCTGCCTTTCTTTGTTTGATGGTATGAGAATAGCACTCTTTTGTTTATCCAATGTTTGATATTTGTTTCTGAATTATTAAAAGCTTCAAAATCTTTTCCTACAGCAGAAATTCGCAGAACACATAATTGCTGACATCAATCCCTCTTTTTGTCAGCCGGATTTTATCCTCTTTCACTTCTAACATTTTTTCCTGCTCCAGTTTTTCAATCACGTCTCCGTAGATTTCTTCTATCGTATTTCCAAAACAATTCTCAAACTGGATTCGGGAGATTCCCTGCATCTTTCGAAGTCCCAGAAACATAAATTCTTCCATGGCATCTTCCTTTGTCAGCACTTCGATTTCTTCCCGCAGATCTTCTCCTGATCCTATTCTTTCTATATAAGAGGTCATATCTGTACAAAGATGGTATCTGGTATTGGAAATAAAAGACGAGGCTCCCAGACCGATCCCTAAATACTCTACTCTGCTCCAATACCCCAGATTGTGTCTGCACTCTTTTCCTTCCCGTGCATAATTGGAAATCTCATAGCGATGAAATCTATATTCTTCCAGAATTTCCTCTGTCCGCTCATACATCTGCCGCTCTGCGTCTTCATCCGGAAGAGGCGGATGTTTCTCCTGATCTGTCTGTCCTTTTCCATACCACTGATAAAATCGGGTTCCTTCCTCAATGATCAGACTGTACGCAGAAATATGCTCCGGATGCAATTCTGCCACCGTACGAAGGGTGTGCTCCCAGCTTTTTACGGTTTGTCCGGGAATGGCTGAGATGAGATCAATGTTGATATTATCAAATCCTGCCTGCCGTGCCATGTCATAGGATTCCCGAAATTCTTCATACGTATGGATTCGTCCCAGCATTTTCAGTTCCTCATTGTTGACAGACTGTAATCCGAAACTGATCCTGTTGATTCCCGCCTGTTTCCATCCTTCTAGTTTTTCTTCCGTCACAGTTCCCGGATTTGCTTCGATTGTAATCTCCGCATCCCTGTCGATGGTAAATACCTGTCTCAGCATTTTAAAAATCTCACCCATCTGTTCACACGACAAAATGGACGGAGTTCCTCCGCCCACAAAAACAGAAGATACCTGGTAAGATGAAGCAACCTCGCGGTATCTTTGTATTTCTTTTTTTAATGCATCCACATACTCCGCTTTGGCTGCATCATTTGCCGGTGCAGACAAAAAGTCGCAATAGGCACATTTCTGTACGCAAAACGGAATGTGGATATATAATTCTAATTTCTGCATCATACAGTCCTCTTTCTTATTGATAGGTACAGTATAATACAGTCCTGTTTATTTTGTATACTATTATTCTGCAGAATATCACGGACAGATTGCCTTTTCCTCATTTTCATTGTATAATACAGAATGTCTTTTTTAACTTTGAAAGTGCTTACACAATTTTTATAAATCAGGAGAATTCATTTTATGAATATATACGACATTTCCCAGAAAGCGGGAGTATCCATCGCCACTGTTTCGCGGGTTTTAAACGGAAGTGACAAGGTCAGTGACAAAACCCGGAAGAAAGTCCTTGCTGTCATGGAGGAAAACAGCTATACACCGAACGCATTTGCCAGAAGCCTCGGCTTAAACTCTATGCACACTGTAGGGATTCTCTGCTCCGACTCCTCGGATGTTTATCAGGCGCAGGCCATTTATTATCTGGAGCGGGAGCTGCGCAAAAACTCCTATGCATCCATGCTCTGCTGTACCGGATACCAGCTGCAGGAAAAGCAGAGTTATTTACACCTGCTTTTGTCCCGTAACGTGGATGCAGTGCTTCTGATCGGTTCTCATTTTATCGAGAATTCCCCGGAAGAAAACCGCTATATTCTGGATGCCGCCTCCAAAATCCCTGTATTCATCCTAAACGGAGAGTTAAAAGGAGAAAATATCTACTCCATTCTCTGTGATGACTATATGGCACTGAAGGATATGACCGACCTGATCTTTTCAAACGGAGCAACCTCTCCTATTTATCTGTATCGTACTTTGAATTACAGCGGACAGAAAAAGGTCAAGGGCTTTCTGGATTCCTGTTCGGAACACGGACTGGACATTTCCAGAAAAATTGCGTTTTCCGCACCCGGCAACCTGCACAAAGCATGTTCCATCTTGGAACAACTCGACGAAGACGGCACATCTTTCGACTGTGTACTGGCCGCAGATGATGAACTGGCTGCCGGCGCTGTAAAATATGCATTAAAAAAACAGCTGCGTATTCCGGAAGATTTTCAGGTGACCGGATATAACAATTCTGTGCTTGCCTCCTGCAGCACACCGGAGATTACAACCATCGACAACAGGGTAGAATATATGTGCGTCACTGCCGTATCACAGATGATGCAGGTATTCCAAAAAGAAATTCCGCCTTCCAGAACGATGTTTTCCGGAAATATTGTTGAAAAGCAGACGACAAAATGATGGCAGACGCGTAAGGCTTCTGCCATCATTTTAAAAGCTATTCTGTCTTTCCACCTTCTACAACCAATTCTTCTTTGTACTCTTCTCCATAAGTAGGTACCAGCGTCTCATCATAATCTTTATGGAAAAATTGTTCTCCTTCCAGAGATTGAATTTCCTCATTGATCCAGTTTAACAACGTTTCATTTCCTTTTGAGACAGCCGGTGCGATTGTATCTTTATTTCCAAGCTGAGAGATGCCGACCGTATACCCCTTATTTTGCAGGGCAAACGCGATAACCTCTGTATTATCATTTGTCCATGCTGCTCCATTCCCGTTTTCCAGTGCATTCTTAGCGGTTGCATAGGAGTCATATTTCTGTAATGGAATATCCGGATAATTCTCTGTCAGATAAGTTTCTGCTGTTGTGCCGGAAATCACGATCATCTGATCATCCTTATCCCAATCATCCAGACTCTTGATCACATGACTGTCCGGTGATACGCCCCCCAGCGCTACGTTCATATATGGCAATGCGAAGTCCACTTCCTCTTTGCGTTCATCTGTTATTGTAAAGTTTGACAGAATCAGATCCACTTTTCCCGACTGAAGATACTCAATACGATTTGCCGCTTCCGTGGATACAAAGTTAACATCTACCCCGAGATCCTCCCCGATCCGGTTCGCAAAATATACATCATACCCCTGATATGTTCCATTTTCATCCACATACCCAAAAGGATTTTTATCAGAAAAAACGCCTATGTTAATTGTTCCATCTTCCTTGATTTCCTGTAATGTGCGGTAAACAGTATCTGATTTTTCTGCTTTTGAAGAAGAATCAGATACTGTTTACCGCACGCTGTCACTGCAAAAACTGTGGATACGACCGCTGCAAGTACTGCTGCTTTTCTTAATTTCTGCTTTTTCATAATCATAATCTCCCATCTGTTATAATTTCTCTTGATTTAACGTTTTACTGTGTGAAATGTAAATGTACTCAAAAATCGTTTTGCTCTTTCTGTTTTTGGATTTCTAAAAAATATCTCCGGCGGTTCCTCTTCAATGATCTTACCATCATCCAAAAACACCACTCTGTCTGCAACAGCACGTGCAAACTGCATCTCATGCGTCACAATGACCATCGTGTTTCCCTGTGCCGCCAGATTCAATATCACATCCAGCACCTCCCGAACCATCTCCGGATCCAGAGCTGCCGTCACTTCGTCAAACAACAGGATCTCCGGATGCATACACAATGCACGAACAATCGCCACTCTCTGCTTTTGTCCCCCGGACAGTTCCCGTGGAAACTTACCTGCCTGCTCCTGCAATCCAACTTTTCTCAGAAGCTTCATTGCCTCTTCTGTTACCTCTTCTTTTTTTCGTTTCTGCACTTTCATCGGTGCTAACAGAATGTTATCCAACACTGTAAGATGCGGAAATAAATCATAACTTTGGAACACCATTCCGATCTTCTGTCTGAGACTGATCAGCGATTTGCTCTTCGCTTCTATCGGAATATCTCCTAATTTAATGACTCCTCCCTGAATCGGCTCTAATGCATTGATGCATCGAAGCAGTGTACTCTTTCCGCAACCACTCGGCCCCACCACAACAATCACTTCTCCTTTTTTGATATCCAAACTGATATCATTCAAAACGATATGATCACCATATTGCTTGACCAGATGTTTTACTGTAAGCAATGTCTCTGCCATAGATCATCCCCTCCATCTCTTTTCCAAATATTTTGCAAATATACTGATCGGCCAGCATGCCATGAAATACAGCAACAATACAACCAGGTAAATTCCAAATGCTGCATTCGGACTGGACATTCTATTTGCTTCTATGATCTGTTGTGCGACTTTCAAAATCTCTACAACTCCCACCATCAATATCAGACTTGTCGTCTTGATCATTCTTGTCACCAGATTGATTGACAGCGGAACCAGCCTTCTTACTGTCTGCGGAACAATAATGTATCGATAGATCTGCACCCTGTTCATCGCCAGCGCTTCTCCACTCTCATACTGATGTCTGGGAACACTGATCAAAGCCCCTCTTACAAGATCACTCATCTCAGCGGTCCCCCAGAACGAAAATACGATAATCGATGCATTTTCCCCCGACAAATCCCATCCAAATGCTCTGGTCGTACCAAAAAACACAAGAAACAGCAAAACCATCTGAGGCATAATCCTGACAACCTCAAGATAAATTCTTAAAATTACTTTTATAAACGGATTGCTCCAGGTCATCAATACTCCCGGTACAATTCCAAAAGGAACACTGATCGCTACCGATATCATACTGATCTGCAGCGCCGTGCCAAGACCTGCAAGCAATCTGATGAAATTTTGTCCTTTCAGCAGGACATCAATTCCCAAATCCGGCATAGCGTACTCTCCTTTCCAAAAGACTTCCTGCCACAGATACCGGTAGCAAAATCAACAGATAAAATACAACCAGCAAAAACAGACTTTCTGTCGTTTTATAATAAAGTCCGATCAAATCTTTTGCCGTAAACATCAAATCCATCAAACTGATCGCACTGAATACACTGGTTTCTTTCAACAAAAAAATAATGTTTGCCACAAATGCAGGAACACTGACAGAAGCAGCCTGCGGAATGATCACATACCACATCACCTGCGCCCGGTTCATCCCCAGACTTATCGCACTGTCTATCTGAATGTCCGCAACCGATTCCAGACCACTCCGAAACGTTTCTGCCATATAGCCGCCTCCCAGAAAAGCAAGGCCTACAATTCCGCAGATCTTCGGATCCGTCTGAATCCCAATCTTCGGCAGTCCATAATAAAGAAAAAACAATTGCACAAGAAGTGGTGTATTTCTGCTGAGTTCTATGTACATCGCTGTTATTTGCCTTAAAAAAGGAATTCTCTCATACTGTATCACTGCACAGATCAATCCCAGTACCGTAGCACCTGCGACGCCCATAAAGCCAATTTGTATCGTAAGCCATGCCGCTTTTTCATACATGGGAAGGTATTTCAAAAGAATTTCCCAGTCCATTCCATTTCTCCTTTCATTTTGTTGTATGCATATTACCACTTATTTCCTACCATATCAATATATTTAGTTGGTTTTGTAGGATAAAGAAAATGCCGACTCATAACCTGATTAAATCCGGCTATAAATCGACACCCCGATCATAATTTACCTATCCAGTTCTCTTTGATTCTTTCGCAATGTTTTTTTTCAACTTGCCACCATACACTGTCTGCTCTTTTTCACAAACAAGACTTACATCGGCGTTCCCACCTCGATCAGATTGCCATCCAGATCATAAAACCGGACCACCTTCTGTCCCCAGCTATGTGTCGTAAGACGATTGACATACTGAATCGATGGATACAACTTTTCCAATTTTTGAACAAATTTTTCTATCTCACGCTCTTCAAAATATAGTTCGCAGGAATTGCTCTCTGAAATAATTTCTTTTTCAAGGAATTTCTTCCAGATTTTTTCTTCCTGCAGTACCAGACCTTCTGTTAAGATCATATTTCCGTCATTGTCAAGCACCATATCAAGCCCAAACAAATCATGATAAAACTGCTTTGATTTTTCAATATCTTTCACAACGATCAATATATTTTTTAATTTCATACTTCCTCCCTTAAAATCACCGAAAACTGATACTTGGATTATACATAACTCCATAGTTTTGTATATACTATTGGGGAATATAAAATTTTTGTATATCAAAGAATAGATTTTTCAACTTCACATATTCTGCAAAATAAACCAGGCACAACTTTCATATTCTATTTTCTTAATTCTCCATGTTCCCATTTTCCCTTGGACAAATCAGAAGCAATCTGACGATATTTATCATCGGAAAGTCCATAAAGGAAGAAAATAATGATTGCTGCCATTGCCAATGCGAACGCAGGATATAATGTCATAGCACCTTTGATTCCTGTTAAGGTCTCGCTTGTTGGAGCTGTATTTCCCACATAACCTGTCAATCCAAGAATTGCCGCTGATACCACAGCCGCCAGGGACTGTGCAATTTTTCGTGAGAAGTTAAACGCAGCATAAGTGATTCCCTCTTTACGAATTCCCGTATGCCATTCTCCGTAATCAATCACATCTGATACAAATGCCCATGTAATTCCATTTGGAATTGCTAACGCAACGTATCCGATAGATACTAAAATAATAAAAGTAACTGTATTGGTAGGAAGTACAAAGTTCATTCCATTTGCAATTACTCCTATAATAAAGGAAGCTACCGCTGTATTCTTCTTTCCAAACTTCTTTACTAATGTAGGAATCAGAAGAATTGCGACTACAGAAGATCCCATCATAATTCCATTTACAATTGGCTGAAGATGAATATTTCCCAGATTATACTGACAGAAATACACCATCATTGTATTGTTTGTATTCATTGCCGAAATAGTAAAAATTGTCAGCAGAATAATCGCACCCAGAGGCTTATTTGTAAATACAACTTTTATATAATCTTTTATCCCTTCCTTTTCTGCGTTGACAGAACGATTGATTTGAATATGTTCTCTTGTTCCAAGAAAGCATACCAGAAATCCAAGAACTCCACACAATGCCATAACTGCAGCAGCAATCGTATAACCATGAGCATTGATTGTTCCGTCTGCTTCGGAAAACAACATAACAATCGGGATAAATGCAACTCCTGTTACCAACTGTGCTCCCAACGAACCTGCCTGTCTCGTTGTCGCCAGATGTGCTCTGTCATCAATATCTCTAGTCATAACCGAAGCAAGAGAACCATACGGGATATTTGTAAAACTATAAACAACTCCCCATATCATATATGTAGCAAATGCATAAGCAATTTTTCCCGTCATGGAAAAATTCGGCATTGTAAATGTAATAATGGTCAAAATTGCCAGAATAATCGATGAGAACATCATAACCGGACGAAACCGTCCCTGCTTTCCATGATTCTTTCTTGTATCTACAAATGACCCCGCCAATGGATCCATAAACGCATCAAAAATCTTGGTAATAGAAAAAATCACACCTACCATTCCCGCTGGTATCAATGCAATATCTGTATAAAATTTCGTCAGATATGCCTGTCCCAGGTCAAACATAAAGCCATTTCCAAAATCACCAAATCCATACGCAATTTTTTCACTCCATTTAAGCTTTTTCTGACCATTCTCTGTTGTATCTAATTCTTGTTTCATTATATTTCTCCACCTTTTAGGAATTCTTTTAAACTTCTTTCAACTCAAACCCAAAATAGCGCACTGCATTATTATAGGAAATGTCTTTGATAATTTTTCCCAGCATCCGCTCATCATCCGGGTATTCTCCATTTTCTACCCATCCTCCGATCAGCTCACAAAGAATTCTTCTAAAATACTCATGTCTGGAATAAGACAAAAAACTTCTGGAATCTGTCAGCATTCCAAGGAAATTTCCAAGAAGTCCTAGGTTTGCCAGAGATGTCATCTGTTTGATCATTCCAGTCTTGTGGTCGTTGAACCACCATGCAGATCCCTGTTGAATCTTTCCTGCCACACCCGCATCCTGAAAACATCCAAGAATCGTTCCGATAGCTTCATCGTCATTTGGATTCAGACTGTAGATAATCGTCTTTGGAAGGCTGTTTTTCTCGTTCAATGCATTGAGAAAATCTGCCATCTGTGCGGACGGTGCATAGTTATTGATACAGTCATATCCGGTATCCGGTCCAAGCTGTGCATAACGGGCTGCATTGTTGTCTCTCTTACATCCATAATGAAGCTGCATTGCCCAGTTTCTCTTTGTATACTCCTCTGCTGCAAATGCCATAAATGCTGTTTTAAATTTCAGTTCTTCTTCTTTTGTCAGCATTTCACCCTGTTTGCGTTTTGCAAAGATCTTTTCCAGATTTTCTTCTGTTTCCGGCACATACATCACATATTCCAACGCATGATCGCTGGCACGACATCCCATTTCTTCAAATGCATCCATTCTCTTCTTTAATGCCATTTTTAGATCTGCAAATGTTTCGATCTGACATCCTGCAGCCTGTCCCAGTTTTTTCAGATATTCTGCATAATCCGGCTTTTCGATATTCATTGCTTTGTCCGGTCTCCATGCAGGAAGTACCTGTACCTCAAAGCTATCGTCTGCCGCCAGTTCTTTATGCCAGTAGAGGCTGTCTGCAGGATCGTCTGTTGTACAGATTAAAGTAACACCAGAACGGCGGATCAGGTTCCGTACGCTCATGGATGGCTCCTGCAATTTCTGATTGCAGAGATTCCACACCTCTTCTGCAGTTTCTCCATTTAATACGCCATGATAACCAAAATATCGCTTTAATTCCAAATGACTCCAGTGGAACAGCGGGTTTCCCACAGCTTTTTCCAGCGTTTCCGCCCATTTTTGAAATTTTTCCCGTGCAGGCGCATCACCTGTGATATAGTACTCATCCACACCGTTTGAACGCATCTGTCTCCATTTGTAATGATCTCCGCCCAGCCATACCTGGGTAATATTTTCAAAACAGACATCTTTTGCAATCTCTTCCGGATTGATATGGCAATGGTAATCCAGAATCGGCATTGTTTCTGCAAAATCATGATACAACTTCTGTGCTGTAGGAGTGCTCAGCAGAAATTCTTCATCCATAAATGGTTTCATCTCTTAATCCTCCTGTTGATTTATTATTTTCCTTGTTTTCTTGTAAGCCCTTACATTTATAAATTATATTTCTTCGTTAATAAAAAGTCAATTACTCTTTTATTAGCGTTTTGCACAATATTTTTCTTGATTTTTTGTACATTTTTCCATTGACTTGTAACTAAAAAGGTTGTATTTTAATTGTAAACACTTACATTTTATTTTCTTTCTATATTTTCATTATGGAGGTTTTTATGGATTCAACACACACTTTTATTCAGATTCATCCAAAAGACAATACAGCAGTTGCACTCACTTCTTTAAAGAAGGACAGCGTATTAAATCTGGATGGACGCATGTATACTTTATTAGAAGACATTCCCCAGGGACACAAATTTGCACTGGAAAAAATCAGCGCCGGGAGTGCCGTGATCAAATACGGTTCCCCGATTGGTTATGCAACAGAAGATATTCCGGCCGGTTCCTGGATCCACACTCATAATATGAAAACAGGACTTGGAGATCTTCTGGAGTATTCTTATCAGAAAGAATTCACTTCTTTAGAACCACAGGAAGAACGGTTCTTTGAAGGATACAGAAGGACGGACGGAAAAGCCGGTGTCCGCAATGAAATCTGGATCATCCCGACGGTTGGCTGTGTCAACAGTATCGCAACCTCTGTTGCTGCCAGGGCAAAAGAATTTCAGCCGGACAGCGTAGATGCGATCGTCGCATTCCCACATCCTTATGGATGTTCTCAAATGGGAGATGATCAGGAGCACACCCGCCAGATCCTTGCAGATCTGATCCGCCATCCAAATGCGGCAGGTGTTCTGGTCCTCGGCCTCGGATGCGAAAACAGCAATATTGAGGAATTAAAAAAATATATCGGAGCCGTAGATGAAGATCGTGTCAAATTCCTGGTTGCTCAGGAAGTGGAGGATGAAATAGAGGCATCTCTTGCCTGCATCAGACAGCTCTGTGATTATGCCTCTACCTTCCAGAGAGAAAAAATTTCCTGCAAAGAGCTTGTCATCGGAATGAAATGCGGAGGTTCTGATGGATTATCCGGAATCACTGCAAACACAGCCGTTTTCTTCTCCCCTACGCTCCACAGCTCCATTTCATCGGTCTGCGTAATACCAGCAAGGGATTCCAGATTGAACTTCTCCAGTCTGGCAACCAGTGTGATTTGAATGGATTTCAG
>OHCY01000447.1_pt1 | contig 16351 bp, 14 predicted proteins | sample 1566951 | NCBI WGS metagenome assembly OHCY01 (sample SAMEA3879548, study PRJEB24766) | human gut metagenome | biome: human-associated habitat; feature: feces | place: USA | collected 1985/1987
CCGGGAAACCAGCATATTTTGTCCTGTTCATCCCGGTAAATAAAAAATAATCTGTGAGAAAGTGAATCGTGCAGACAGTAACAGAATCGCCGGCAGAATGTCTGAAACAATACAAAATGCAGTTGAAGAGCCCGGGAAACTTGGGTATAATATGGATAGAGGAATTGCGGATCAAATCTGGGGGTGATCATATGCTGTCATCTATTATTGTAAATGAATTGATAAGCGGATTAACAGAAATTTTTCAGGATAAGATTTCCAGAATCATTCTGTTTGGTTCTGTTGCCAGGAATGAAGCAACAGAAGAAAGTGACGTTGATATTGCGATTATTATAACAAATGAAATAGATGAAGAGACAAAGGATAAATTCATCAACTGGGCTGCGGAGCTTGATATTCGGTTTAATCAAGTGTTCTCTATTGTTGATATTCCTGAAGAACGTATGAAAAAATGGGGAAAAATTCTTCCGTTTTATAAAAACATTGAGGAGGAGGGAATTGTACTTTGGAGGGCAGCTTAGAGGATTTGGCACAATATCGCATTAAAAGAGCGTGGGAGATGTTAGAAGCGGCAAAAGAGAATTTAAAAATAGGACAGTATAAAACAGCGCTCAATCGTTCTTACTACGCGGTTTTTCATGCTATGCGTGCAGCAAATATTTTAAGGGGATTTGATTCATCAAAGCATTCTGGTGTAATTGCTTTTTTTACAAAAGAATTTTTGAAAACTGAATATATGGATAGAAAATTATCATTTATTATTAAAAGCAGTTCGTTATTACGTGAGAAATCTGACTATGATGATTTTTTTATTGCAAGCAGAACAGAGGCTGAGAAACAGGTAGAAAATGCTGGTCTGTTTGTGGCAGAAGTAGAGAGATTTATAAATATCTAGAACATCTCGGGAGGGCAGCTTAGTGGGAAAGTGGTATGAAAACGCAGTGTTTTATCACATGTATCCGATTGGAATGACAGGAGCACCAAGAAGAAATGAAGGTGGGGAGACGGTTCACAGATTTCAGGATCTGATGAAATGGCTCCCTCATATAAAGGAACTGGGATGTACGGCAATCTATATCGGGCCGTTATTTGAATCAACATCCCATGGATACGATACAAAAGACTACCGCATGGTGGACAGGCGTCTGGGAGACAACCGGGACTTTAAAGGCTTCGTGGAAAAAGCCCACGAAATGAATATACGAATTGTAGTGGACGGTGTATTTAACCATACAGGAAGAGAGTTCTTTGCCTTTCAGGATATTCAGAAAAACAGAGAACAGTCTCAGTACTGCAGCTGGTACAAGGGAATTAATTTTGGGTGGAATTCGCCTTATAATGACGGATTTGGCTATGAGGCATGGAGAAACTGTTTTGAACTGGTAAATCTCAATCTCCGGGAGCCAAAGGTGTGGGAATATCTTCTGGATGTAATCGGCTTCTGGATCCATGAGTTTGATATTGACGGAATCCGCCTTGACTGTGCGGACTGTCTGGAGTTTTCCTTTATGGAAGAAATGAGGCGGTTTACCAATGAAAAGAAAGCGGATTTCTGGCTGATGGGCGAGGTGATCCACGGAGATTACAGCCGCTATGTAAAACCGGAAATGCTGGATTCCGTGACAAATTATGAGCTTCACAAGGGGCTTTATTCCGGTCATAACGACCACAATTATTTTGAGATCGCTCATACTATCCGGAGAGAATTTGATGAAAACGGCGGAATATACAAAGGACTTCGGCTTTATTCCTTTGTGGACAATCATGATGTGGACAGGATCGCATCCAAGCTCAATGTTCCGGAGCATATTTTCACCGTATATACGCTTTTATTTACACTTCCGGGAATCCCTTCCATTTACTATGGATCTGAATGGGGTATACAGGGACGTAAAGAAGGCGGAAATGACGATCCTCTTCGTCCGGCAGTTGATATTGAGGAAGCGCTTCTGCATCCGGATAATCCGCAGCTTCTTAAGTGGGTGACGCTTCTTGGCAGGATCCACAGCCAGGAACCGGCTCTTGCGGACGGCAGATATCAGGAGCTTCTTCTGACTAACCGGCAGTATGCGTTTGCAAGAATACTGGGAGAAGAAGGGATCGTAGTGGCAGTGAACAATGATGACAGGCCTGCGGAGCTTTGCATCAGGGAACCTCTGAGCGGAAAGTCCTGGGCAAGCCTTATTGACGGCCGGGAGCCGGAACTTCAGGACGGCAGTCTCAGAGTGACACTGGCGCCGGGGGAAAGTCAGATTTATAAATTGAAATAGAAACAGGGATTAAGGGAGGTATTTCCGGATGGGAGAGAAAATGCATTTTTCAGAGTTAGACCAGTATTTGTTTGGTCAGGGAACACACTATGATATTTATAAAAAACTTGGTGCGCATCCCACAACGCAGGGAAGAAAAAAAGGAGTTTATTTTGCGGTGTGGGCGCCAAATGCTCAGTCTGTTTCTGTAGTTGGCGATTTTAACAGCTGGGATACAGAGGCAAACCCAATGGTAAAGGCAGGGCCTATCGGTGTGTTTGAGGTATTTGTGCCGGGGGCAAAGATCGGAGATCTTTATAAGTTTTTTATTGTGGGAATGCACGGCGAGGAGCTTTACAAGGCAGATCCTTATGGCAATGAAGCAGAGCTTCGTCCGGGAACCGCGTCAAAGGTTGCAGATATCGGGGACTATAAATGGAAAGATTCTACATGGATGAAAAAACGTGTGGAATTTGATGAAAACACAGATGCCATGTCCATTTATGAAGTGCATCCGGGTTCATGGAGAAAACATGCGGTGGAAAATGAGGACGAAAACGGATTTTACAATTACCGTGAGTTTGCTCATGAGCTGGCAAAATACGTAAAGGATATGGGGTATACCCATGTGGAGCTGATGGGAATCGCAGAGCATCCAGGTAACCGGCTATTATGCGCCTACCTCCCGTTATGGAAGCGCCCAGGATTTTAAATATCTGGTAGATTATCTGCACAGAAACAAAATCGGCGTTATTCTTGACTGGGTTCCGGGACATTTCCCGAAAGATGCCCACGGTCTGGCGAACTTTGACGGAACAGCCGTATACGAACATCAGGATCCGCGCCAGGGTGAGCATCCCGACTGGGGTACAAAGATCTACAATTACGGCCGCCCGGAGGTTAAGAATTTCCTTATAGCAAATGCTCTTTTCTGGGTTGAGGAATGTCATGTGGACGGACTTCGTGTGGATGCAGTTGCTTCCATGCTGTATCTTGACTATGGCAAGCAGGACGGACAGTGGGTTGCCAACAAGTACGGGGACAATAAAAATCTGGAAGCCATTGAATTTTTTAAACACCTGAATACGGTTGTGCTGGGAAGAAATCACGGAACCGTGATGATCGCAGAGGAATCAACTGCATGGCCGAAAGTAACAGGCAAGGCAGAGGATGACGGACTTGGATTTTCCCTGAAATGGAACATGGGATGGATGAACGACTTTCTGGAGTACATGAAAACAGATCCGTACTTCCGTAAATTCAACCATAATAAAATGACGTTTTCCATGACCTATGCCTACAGTGAAAAGTACATTCTGGTTATTTCTCATGATGAGGTAGTTCATCTGAAGTGCTCCATGCTGAACAAGATGCCCGGGTATCTGGATGATAAGTTTAAGAACCTGAAGGCCGCCTATGCATTTATGTTTTTCCATCCGGGCAAAAAGCTTCTGTTTATGGGGCAGGAGTTTGGACAGCTTCGTGAGTGGAGCGAGGAAAGGGAACTTGACTGGTACCTTCTGGGAGAGGAGAATCACAAAGATCTTCAGTCCTTTGTAAAAACACTTCTTCATATGTACAAAAAATATCCGGCGCTGTATAAAGCGGACAATGATCCGGAAGGCTTTGAGTGGATCAATGCAGATGACGGAGACAGAAGTATTTTCAGCTTTGTGCGCAAATCTCCTACAAAGAGGAACAATCTTTTATTTGTGGTTAATTACACACCGGTAGAGAGAAGCGATTACAGAGTGGGCGTTCCGAAGAAAAAACAGTATAAGCTGATCATGGATGAGAACGGACTTCTGGAAAAACCACAGACTTTTAAGGCGGAATCCAAAGAGTGTGACAACCGGGAATTCTCTTTTGCATATCCCCTTGCGCCATACGGAGTAGCGGTATTTACATATTAAATATAAAAATGCTATCGTTTAAGGTGACTTGGAATATATTTTGACCGGTTTCCGGATATAAAAAACAAGTAATGTTTTGTCAGATTTTTTGGCAGAAAAACCATTGCATTTTATAAAAAGATGCGTTATACTGTACGCGTCTGAAGGAACAGACAATTACTTATGACGAAGAACCGATAATAGAAATTCTGAAAGGAGAATAAAAATGAAAGTATCCAATATTAAAGATGTAGACAAATTTTTTGAAGTAGTAGATAGCTGTAACGGTAAAGTTGAACTTGTAACAGGAGAGGGAGACAGACTGAACCTGAAATCCAAACTGTCCCAGTACGTATCTCTGGCAAACATTTTTTCCGGCGGAGAGATTCCGGAGCTGGAAATCGTTGCATATGAGAAAGAAGATATCGATAAGCTGTTAAACTTTATGATCAACGGCTGATATTATGAAGCAAAAAGCGGGGGCATGACAGGTTCATGTCCCCGTTGTGTGCATATATAAGTGGCTGCGACCAGGGGGTGTTTTTGCTTCCTGGTCAAATGTACGTTGAAAACAAAAACAGAAAAGAGGCAAAATCATGACAAAAATTGATATTATTTCAGGTTTTCTCGGAGCTGGAAAAACAACTCTTATTAAAAAACTTCTGAAAGAAGCTTTCCAGGACGAGCAGGTAGTTCTGATCGAAAATGAATTTGGAGAGATCGGTATTGACGGCGGATTTCTGAAAGAGGCAGGAATTGAGATCCGTGAAATGAATTCAGGCTGTATCTGCTGCTCTCTTGTAGGAGACTTCGGAGCATCTCTGAAAGAAGTGATCGACAAATATCATCCGGACAGAATCCTTATCGAGCCGTCAGGCGTAGGTAAGCTTTCTGACGTGATCCGCGCTGTGCAGGATGTTCAGGAGGAAACAGGTCTTGTGCTGAACAGCTATACAACAGTGGTAGATGCAAAAAAATGCAAAATGTATATGAGAAACTTTGGCGAGTTCTTTAACAATCAGGTAGAGTATGCAGGCGCTATCATTATGAGCAGAACAGACATTGTGGATGAGGAAAAGGCAATGCAGTCTATGGAACTTCTCCGCAGCCTGAATAAGAAAGCAGCTATCATTACTACCCCTATAGAAAATCTGGACGGAAAGAAGCTTCTTGAGGTAATGGAAAATCCGGTATCTCTGGAACAGGAGATGATGGAAGAGGAGGTATGCCCGGAGTGCGGACATGTACATGAGCATCATCATGACCACGAATGCGGCTGCGGACACGATCATGAAGAGCATGAGCATCACCACGATCACGAGTGCGGCTGCGGACACGATCATGAAGAGCATGAACATCATCATGACCACGAATGCGGTTGCGGACACGATCATGAAGAGCATGAGCATCACCACGATCACGAGTGCGGCTACGGACACGATCATGAAGAGCATGAACATCACCACAACCATGAGTGCGGCTGCGGAAATCACCATCACGATCACCACCATCATCATGCAGATGAGGTATTTACAAGCTGGGGACGTGAGACTGTTAAAAAGTATTCCAGAGAGAATCTTGAAAAGATCCTTGCTACCCTTTCTGAGTCAGGGGAGTATGGCGTGATCCTTCGTGCAAAGGGAATGCTTCCGGCTGAGGACGGAACCTGGATCTATTTTGATATGGTTCCGGAAGAAACAGAGATCCGTGAAGGCGCGCCGGAATATACAGGCCGTCTCTGTGTTATCGGCTCCAAGTTAAATGAGGAAAAACTGGCTGAGATCTTTGGATTATAAGGCAGATCAGGAGGAATAAATGAACGAGATTACAGTACCGATTTATCTGATCACAGGCTTTCTGGAAAGCGGAAAAACCTCTTTCCTGAATTTTACCCTGCAGCAGGACTATTTTTATACAGAGGGAACTACTCTTCTGATTCTCTGTGAAGAGGGAGAAGTGGAATATGACAAGGCTGTTCTGGAAATGAGCAATACAGTAGTGGAGATCATTGAAAAAGAGGAAGACCTTACTACGGACCGTCTTGCTGCCATGAACATTCTGTACCAGCCGGAACGGGTTATCATTGAGTATAACGGCATGTGGCTTGTAAGCAATTTTGAAAAAATGCAGAAGCCGGAGGGCTGGGGAGTAGAGCAGCAGATCACCTGTGTAGACGCCAGCACCTTCCAGATGTATATGGCAAACATGAAATCTATTTTTATGGACATGGTAAGAAACAGCGATATGGTTGTGTTTAACCGCTGTAAAAAAGAAGATCCTCTTCCTACATACAGAAGAGGGATCAAGGTGGCAAACCAGAGAGCTGAGATTATTTTTGAGGACGAAGAAGGCGAGCTTGACGATATTTTCCAGGATGAGATGCCCTTTGACGTCAATGCGCCTGTGATCGATATTTTGCCGGAGGATTATGGAATCTGGTTTGTGGACGCTATGGATCATCCGGAAACCTATGTAAATAAAACTGTAAAGTTTAAGGCAAGGGTAATGAAGCCCAGAGGAATGGGAAGCAAATTCTTTGTTCCGGGCCGTACGGCAATGACCTGCTGTGCAGACGATACAACCTTCCTTGGCTATGTGTGCAAAAGTGCATTTGCGCCTAAGCTTCAGCAGGGCCAGTGGGTAGAAGTGACTGCAAAGGTAGGAATTGAGAACCGTATGGAATACCAGGGAGAGGGAATTGTGCTTTACGCAGATTTTGTAGAGCCATGTGAACCTCTGGAAGAAGAAATGGTATATTTTAATTAAGGAGAGCGGCATGTATTTAGTAGTTGGTCTGGGAAACCCAGGAAGGCAGTATGAAGCCACCCGGCACAACATGGGCTTTGATGTGATCGACCGTCTGGTGGAGGAACACAGGATTCCCCAGGGCGGCGTTAAGTTCAATGCCATGTACGGAAAGGGAATCATCGGGGGAGAGCAGGTGCTTCTGATGAAACCACTTTCTTATATGAATTTAAGCGGCGGCCCGGTGCGGGATATGGCAAATTATTTTAAAATTGATCCGGAAACAGAGATGATCGTAATTTATGACGATATTGATCTGGAGCCGGGACAGCTAAGAATCCGCAAGCAGGGAAGTGCAGGCGGACACAACGGGATCAAGGATCTGATCAAACAGCTTGGAACGCAGAAGTTTGTGCGCATCAAGGTGGGCGTAGGAGCCAAGCCACAGGGCTGGGATCTGGCAGATCATGTACTGGGAAGGTTTTCCACACAGGAGCGCAAGCTTGTGGATGAGGCTCAGGAAAGAGCCTGCAAGGCTGTGGAAATGATCCTTTCCAGAGGAACAGATGCAGCAATGAATGAGTTCAACAAAAAGACGGGGGTCGTATGAAAACATTTTTGCAGCCTCTGCAGAATCTTGCAGAGATGGAACAGATACGGGAACAGGCAAAAGATAACCGTGGCGTCCTGGCTGTCAGCGGTTGTATGGAGTCCCAGAAGGCACATATGATATATGGGCTTTCCGGGCTTTTTCCATGTCATCTGATTATTTCCGAGGACGAGCGCAGCGCAAAGCAGATTTATGAGGACTATCGTTTTTATGACAAAAATGTTTATTATTATCCGGCAAGGGATCTTCTGTTTTTTCAGGCGGATATCCACGGAAATCTGCTGATACGGCAGAGGATGCAGGTGATCCGGGCTCTTCTTACTTCAGAAGAGATCACAGTGGTTACAAGTGTGGACGGATGTATGGACTTTCTCGCTCCTCTGGAGGAAATCCGGAAGCAGCTTCTCTATTTCCACAATGACAGCCAGCTTGATATTGATAAATTAAAGGCTGCTCTTGTAAGCATGGGCTATGAGCGCGTGGGGCAGGTGGAAATGCCCGGACAGTTTTCTGTGAGAGGCGGGATTATTGATATTTATTCTCTGACAGAAGAAAATCCCTGGCGAATCGAGCTGTGGGGAGATGAAATCGATTCTATCCGAAGCTTTGATACCCAGAGCCAGAGATCTCTGGAAAATCTGGAAGAGATCACCATTTATCCGGCGGCAGAGCAGCAGGCGGAAAAAAGCGGCCTGACCTTTCTGGATTATTTTGACCGGGAAAAAACAATGGTATTTCTGGATGAGCCCAACCGCCTTTCGGAAAATGCACAGGCTGTGGAGGAGGAATTCCGTCAGAGCTGCCGCAACCGTCAGGAAAAAGGCCAGCAGAATCTTTCCGAGGGATGGATGTGCTCCTGGGAGGAGGTCTGCCATAAGCTGAATAAACGCAACTGCGTTTCTCTTTCTGCGCTGGACCCAAAAAAATCAGGATGGAATATTACCGGAAATCACAATCTTACAGTGAAATCCATGAGCTCCTATCAGAGCAGCTTTGAGCTACTGGTAAAGGATCTTCAGCAGTACAAAAATAAGGGCTATCAGATCGTTCTTATGTCAGGCTCCCGGACAAGGGCGGAGCGTCTGGCAAAGGATCTTCAGGATCAGGGTCTGAATGCTTTTTACGGACAGGACAGCGAACGTATTCTGAATCCCGGAGAGATCATGGTGGTTTACGGCCATGCAAGAAAGGGCTTTGAGTATCCTCTTGTAAAGTTTGCGGTTATTACAGAAACGGATATTTTTGGCAAGGAGCAGAAGCCGCGCAAAAAAAAGAAAACCTATAACGGGCAGAGAATCCAAGATTTTTCCGAGCTGTCCATCGGAGATTTTGTTGTCCATGAAAAGCATGGACTTGGAATTTATAAAGGAATTGAAAAGGTTGAAGTAGACAGGATCGTAAAGGATTATATTAAGATTGAGTATAGGGGCGGAAGCAATCTTTATATTCTTGCTACTCAGCTGGATTCTCTTCAGAAATATTCCGGGGCAGAGGCTTCCCGAACACCCAGACTGAACAAGCTGGGAGGCCAGGAGTGGAAAAAGACAAAATCAAAAGTAAAGGGTGCTGTGCAGAACATAGCAAAGGAGCTGGTGGAGCTTTATGCGGTGCGCCAGGAAAAGGAAGGCTATGTGTGCGGTCCGGATACTGTGTGGCAAAGAGAATTTGAGGAAATGTTTCCCTATGAGGAAACAGAGGATCAGCTTGCCGCTATTGAGGACACAAAAAAAGATATGGAAAGTACCAAGATCATGGACCGTCTTGTGTGCGGCGACGTAGGCTACGGAAAAACCGAGGTGGCTCTGAGGGCAGCATTTAAGGCTGTTCAGGAAAGCCGTCAGGTGATTTATCTTGTGCCAACCACCATTCTTGCACAGCAGGTTTATAATACCTTTGTCCAGAGAATGAAAGAGTTTCCTGTACGAGTGGATCTTCTGTGCCGGTTCCGGACAGCCGCCCAGCAGCAGAAAACGATCAGTGATCTGAAAAAAGGCCAGGTTGATATTATTGTGGGAACTCACAGAGTGCTTTCAAAGGATGTGGAGTTTAAGAATCTGGGACTTCTGATCATTGACGAGGAGCAGCGCTTCGGCGTAGTCCACAAAGAAAAGATCAAACAGCTGAAAAAAGATATTGATGTTCTGACTCTGACTGCAACGCCTATTCCAAGAACACTTCACATGAGCCTCATCGGAATCCGTGACATGAGCGTTCTGGAAGAGCCCCCTATGGATCGTGTTCCCATTCAGACCTATGTTATGGAGTATGATGAGGAAACGGTAAGAGAAGCGGTAAACCGTGAGCTTCGCAGGGGCGGACAGGTATATTATGTATATAATCGTGTAAATGATATCGCAGAGGTTGCGCTGAGATTATCCAGACTTCTGCCTGATGCCAGGGTGGATTTTGCCCACGGACAGATGAGCGAGCGGGAACTGGAAAATGTTATGTTTGCATTTATCAACGGAGACATTGACGTACTGGTTTCCACAACCATTATTGAGACAGGCCTTGACATTTCCAATGTAAATACAATGATCATCCATGATTCAGACCGGTACGGACTTTCCCAGCTTTATCAGCTCAGGGGGCGGATTGGCAGATCAAACAGAACCGCCTATGCTTTTCTCATGTACCGGAAAAACACCATGCTGAAGGAAACGGCAGAAAAAAGACTTTCTGCTATCCGGGAATACACAGATCTGGGAAGCGGGTTTAAGATTGCCATGCGGGATCTGGAGCTTCGAGGGGCGGGAAATCTTCTGGGAGCAGAGCAGCACGGACACATGAATGCAGTTGGCTATGATCTTTACTGCAAAATGCTCAGTGAGGCTGTCAAGGAAGCAAAGGGTATTCATACAATGGAGGACTTTGAAACTACCATTGACCTGACTATAGACGCTTTTATTCCGGATACCTATATCAGCAACGAATATCAGAAGCTGGATATTTATAAGAGAATTGCAGGAATTGAAAGCCAGCAGGATTATGACGATATGCTGGAAGAGCTTCTGGACCGTTTCGGGGAAATGCCAAAGGCAGTGCTGAATCTTCTTGCCATTGCAAGAATGAAGGCTCTGGCCCACCGTTCCTATGTAACAGAGATCAAGCAGCTTGGAAGGGATATGAGAATCACTCTTTACGAAAAAGCGCATATAGATCCTGCAGGAATCCCGGTTCTTATGCAGAAGTACAGAAGAGGACTGCAGTTTAAGGCAGAGCAGGAACCGAAATTTATCTACACACCTCAGGGAAGGCCTCTGGAAGCTCTGACAGATTTCCTGACAGAGCTGAACAGCCTGGTAGAGGAGTAGGGAATCTGTGCAAAATGTGTGAAAAATCATGGAATTTTGTGATTCTCCTTGCTCTCAGGGTGAAAAAAGATTATACTTGTAGAAATGAAGTCAGGCTACAATGGAGGAAAATATGAGAGAAAGATCAAAAAGAGCAGCCGTTGCTGCGCTTGCAGGCGTAATGACTATGGGAATGCTTGCCGGCTGCGGTGAAAAGAAATTAGATGGAACTCAGACAGTTGCTACAGTAAACGGAACCGATATTCCAATGGGAGTATTAAGCATTATGGTTCGCCAGAGCCAGGCACAGGCAGAGGCAATGTATGCAAGCCTTATGGGAGGCGGACAGGCCGGATATCCCATCTGGGAATCCGAGGCAGAAGGCGGCGGAACCTATGGAGAACAGGCTGTAGAGGATTCTCTGAAGGATTTGGAGACCCTGTACATTCTGAAGGAAAAGGCAGCAGATTACAAGGTTGAGGTAACTGAGGAAGACCAGAAAGCCATTGCAGAGGCTGCATCACAGTTTATGAAAGCCAACAGCAAGGAGACGATAGAGACTCTTTCTGTAACAGAAGATCAGATAAAAACCTACCTGGAGCTGCGCACTTATCAGATGAGAATGCATGATGCCATCATAGCCGAGGTAGATACTGACATTCCGGATGAAGAGGCTCAGCAGTCCTCTTTCAGCTATGTAAGCATCAGTACAGCGGACCTGGAAGAAAAGGATGTTGAGGCCAAAAAGAAAGATGCGCAGAAAATCCTTGATGAAATGAAAAAAGATCCGGAAGCTGATTTTGACGAGACAGTAAAATCTGTCAGCGAGGATTACAACGCTTTGGAGGGAACCTTTGACACAAACGAAAAGAAAGAGGACAAAGAGGAAGGCGAAGAAGATCTGACATCCTCCGGTTATCCGGAAGAGGTTATTTCCGTGCTGAGAACTCTCAAAGACGGAGAATTTGCACCGGATGTAATTGAAACAGATACTGCTTTTTATGTTGTAAGACTGAACAAAGTAAACGATCCGGAAGCTACTGAGAACAAGAAGACATCAATTCTCAATGAGAAACAGAACGAGTTTTATGCAGATACAACCGGTAAATGGTTGGAGGAAGCAGAGGTCACTGTTGACAAAAAGGTGTTGAAAACTCTGGAACTGAAGGACAACCATAAATTTTTGATCGGTACAACTGCAGAACCTACAGAGACACCGGAAGCATCGGAAGAAGCTGCAGAGGAAACTACAGCAGAAGATGAAATTCTTGAGCCGGTAGAAGAAACAGAAGAGGAACCCACTGCAGCGCCGGAAAGTGATGCAGAGGAAACTGAAACAGAGAAAGCAGAAGAAGAGACTGCAGAGACAACAGTTACTCCTGAGCCAACAGAAGAAGCAGAAAAATAAGATGATTTCAGAAAGGGGATACCACAACAGGCTGACAGCCGTTTGTGATATCCCCTTTTTCATGAAGAGACTTAATGAGAAGAAGAGTCTTCTTTAAAAGACACATGGATTCCATTGATCTCCACATCGCCTTCCATGGGGATCACAAGACATTTTCTTCCGTCAATGATCTTTGTTTCCACAAGCTCTGCCCGGTCGGGATCTACATGGATCACCACATCAGGGGTTTTGATCTCCATGCGGCGGGTATTGGTAATATTGGAAGCCATGAGAGATGTGTTTTCTCCGGCAGTGGCCTCATAGCAGGAATCAAAGGTTTCCAGCTTTTCATCCTCCACACCGCATTCCTCAAAGAGCCGTTTTACTTCCGGCTTTGTCAGTACAGCCGGTTCCGGAGAATCTTTTTGCGTTTCTACCCATTCATTTAATTTTTCATGGATGTTCATGACCGTATCATAGGCACAGTCTTCGCCAAGAGTTTCCTCCACAAGGGCATTAAAGGAATCTCGCTGGCCTCCTGCAGACAAAGGAGTTACGCAGCCAAAAAGCTCGTCCACAAAGGTACTTCTCAGCTGCTCTGCGTTTTTGGAATAATAGAGAAGTCCGTGGATGTCTGTACTTCTGTCATTAAATACAGGAAACAGAAAGCCCAGATCCGGCATTTCCACGATCCAGTCCCGGATGCGGTCCTCGATATTGTTTGTTTCCGCATTGTAGCAAAGTCCTGCCTTGGAGAGCTTTACCGGACAGATGCTGCAGAGAATATGGTCGTAGATCTCGTCAGAGGCATCAAACATTTCCATGCCGTCAGAGGATTTGCCGGGAATATCGTAAACTGCATGGATCAGTATAATATAGTAGTTTTCACCATAATCGTAGAACTGGATGATCTTATCATAAAATTCCTCCAGAAGCGCAGGATCCTGAAGCTTGCTTCCCCGGAGCTTCAGAAGGAATTCCTGGGTTCCTCCTTCTTTTTCCTGTTCCAGGGGAAATTCCATATTGATCAGATTTTTTCCGATGGTGCCGGAAAGAGTTTTTTTGAAAATTTCAAAGTATTTAAAAGCTTCCTCTTCAGAAAGAGAAAGGAAAGCTTCTTTCAGCTCTGTTTTTTTGTTTTTTTCCCCGTCTACATAACAGCCGCAGATACGGGTGATACAGCAGCGGTCAGGGGTAAACTGTTTTTTTATTTCAGATATTTCTTTTTTGTTCATAGGCTGGGAATCTCCTTTGTATGTGCGTATTCAGGTTGTTATCTTGTCCCCGGTAACGTATCCAGAACTTTACACCAGGGCGTGTTTTGTGTTTGTTGACACCATCACAGTTCTGTATGATAAAAGTTTTTCAGAAAAATGTAAGCAGCCGCTACAGAAATAGAAACGGCTGCAAATACAGTATCATGATAAAGACAGATGTCTTCTGTTCTTTCTGTTTTAATATAACACACGGGTTTTTCTTCTGCAAGTAATTTACCGGGACAGGCAGCTTTTGTCCCCGTGTCCGGGAAGAAGCGGAATTTACTCTTGCAGTCCGGAATACCAAAATCCCGGGAACGCTAAAAAACATATGTATTTTTGACAGCAATACTGTTAAAATAAAGATACCGGGAAACAAAGTTCCGGGCGCTTTGAGGGAGGAAAATGAAATGAAACGTAAGATACTGGCAGCGGTGTTCTGGGCGGTGACGGCTACATCAGCATTTGCAGGAGCAGAACCGGTTCCGGCTGCAGAGAAAACGGAAGAGACTGCTGTGCAAAAGCCGGATATGGAGGGCATAGATACAGAAAATACAAAGATCGGGATTTCCATTTATCAGTTTGAAGATACCTTTATGACGTTGTATCGGACAGAGCTTGTACGTTATCTGACAGAGGAACTGGGCTTTAAAGAAGAAAATATCCTGATTGAAGATGGAAAAAATGACCAGGACAGGCAGACGGAGCAGGTGGAAGGATTTATTGAAGATCAGGCAGATGTGATGATCCTGAATCTGGTGCACGCATCTGCGGCTCCGCAGATCACAGAGCTTTGCAGTGAAGAGGGAATTCCCGTTGTTTATATAAACCGTCAGCCGGATTCTCTGGAAATGGAAAGATGGGAGCAGGAAGGAATCCAGGCCGCTTATATTGGCGCAGATGCAAGGCAGTCCGGTATTTTTCAGGGAGAGGAAATTGCGGCAACAGAGAATCAGGGCGATATTAATGGCGATGGAGAAGTTTCCTATATTATGATACAGGGGGAGCCGGAAAATATAGATACTCAATACAGAACAGCGTATTCTGTTAAGGCTCTGGAAGAAGCAGGAGTGGAAACCAGGGAGCTTCTGGATCAGAGAGGAGACTGGAATCAGTCACAGGGACAGAAGATCATGGAGGAAGCTCTTGATGAGTTTGGAGATGAGATAGAAGTGGTGTTCTGTAATAATGACGCCATGGCGCTTGGGGCTTTGGAGGCAATCCGGGAGGCTGACAGAACTGTGGGAGAGGATATTTATCTGGCAGGAGTTGACGCTCTGGAAGAAGCGGTTCAGAGTGTTGTTGACGGAGAGTTTACAGGCACGGTTTTTAATGATTATTTCAGTCAGTCTCATGGGGCGGCAGAGCTTGCTGTAAAGTTTCTGAAGGGTGAGGAAACAGAGCCCGTTACCCTGGTTGATTACGTAAAAGTGACACAGGACAATGCAGAAGAGATTCTGGAACTTGTTAATTCGAAAAAATAATGCAATTAGTCGAAAAAGAGGAGAATATGAAAAAAAATGATGTTTTATTGAAACCTGTTGAAAAGGACTCACTTTATCTGAAAATTTCTGATGCTGTTTACAGTTATATAAAAATGAACAATCTGCAGCCGGATGATAAGCTTCCATCTGAGAGGGACATGGCGGCAATGCTTCAGACAAGCCGTAATTCTGTCAGAGAAGGCCTTCGTATTCTGGAAGACAGAGGACTTATTTATGTAAAAACAGGAAGCGGAGTTTTTGTAAAGGATCCGTATGGAGAACACAGCGCCATTTCTGTCCGTTTAACAGAATGTACCACAGAAGAGCTTCAGGAACTTCAGACGATTCTGGATCATCAGGCTGTTCTGAATGCAATCAGCAGAGGAACCAGGGAAGAAAAAGAAAAGCTCGTTTCTATTGCGTCTGAGCTTATGGAAAAGTATTCCAAAAATATCTACAGCCACACGCTGGATTACAGCTTTCATACAGAGCTTTATGAAATGGGAAGAAATAAGGCTGTGCATCAGGTGATCCAGGGAATCCGTGACAGGCGTTTTGTACAGCGGGAGAATGCTGATGGTGAAAATGATTCTGTGTGGCTTGCAACGATCCCGCAGCATTTTCAGCTTGCAGAAGCGATTTTTAATTCTAATTCTGCGGCGGCTCTGGCAGCTGTTGATGAAATCCTGGAGCATGGATTTAGTCTGCTCGATCATTCCAGACAGAAATAGTTGGACAGGAGTACTATATAGGAAGTGTGCTGGTTTTAGACAGAATCGTTTACCGGAACAGATTCTGGAAAAACAGCAGGTTATAAAAACAGACAGGAACCTATTTGATATCAATGTCGGTTCCTGTCTGTTTATTTTATAATTCTTTTCCTGTCAGTTCCACATATTCGTCGTAGTTATCTCCGCCCTTTTTAATTTTGGCAATACCAAATCCGGTAAAGCCCCAGATAATGGCAAAAATAACACCTGTGTAGCAAAGACATGCCCATGGAGCGTACTGAGCAGTAGGAACTCCCAGAGTGGAAGTCATGTAAACACCTGCCAGTGACCAGGGAACCAGAGGTTCCACAACAGTGATACTGTCTTCCAGTGTACGGGAAAGATTCTTTGTTTCAAGACCACGTTTAATATATTCTTCCCGGAACAGTCCTCCGATCATCAGGAAGGTAACAGAGGCCTCTCCGATTACAGTGATAATGATCACGCCCAGAAGAGCAGTAACAGTAATAAGCTGTCCGGTACCATGAATGTGCTTCATGATGTGGCTGAGGATCACATCCAGACATCCGGAGACAGTAAGCGCTCCGATAAATCCAAAAGCACAGAATGCCATCAGCGCTGTGTTCATCATGGAAGCCATACCGCCTCTCTGGAGAAGGTTTGGAACTTCCTGGACAATTCCTGCAAGATTCAGAGACGGATCA
>OHCY01000462.1_pt1 | contig 16089 bp, 19 predicted proteins | sample 1566951 | NCBI WGS metagenome assembly OHCY01 (sample SAMEA3879548, study PRJEB24766) | human gut metagenome | biome: human-associated habitat; feature: feces | place: USA | collected 1985/1987
ACTTACACATAATGTAAGCGCTTACTTTTTGTCTGCTTGTTCACATGCATATTTATTCGATTGTAAGTAATATTTCCATGAGCGGAATAGAATCATTGATGTAGTCTTCAAGCATATTAATCTTACTTACAGCCGTGAGATTTTTATTCTGCAAGAATCGACTAAGCACGGACTCTTCCACTTCCTGACTCATAAAGCTGTGATATGAATCTTCGGCAACCAACCTGCAAGCTCTTTCAAATCTCATCATTTTCGTAATCCATCACTTTCTGAATAAGCTCCTTATTTTTTGTCCAACAGTCGATTAATGGTGTTCGTTTGAATCTCACATCTCTTTTTCAGTGCAGCCTTTTCGGTAGCCGCACATTCCAACATTTTAATGAACATCTGAATATCTTCCATTATAAGTATCTCCTTTCTAAGTCATTATATTGTTGTTTCAGTCTCATTCAATCCTATTTCTTCGTCGTAACGTTCTTCATTCATAAACTGTAAGTCTTCATAGTTATCTCTGGAAATTGTTCCTTTAACCCACTCCCTTGTAAAGACTGCCACGCAATTACTGTACGCTGTTTCAGGTGGATTTCTGTCATACTCTTCTAAAATCATGTGTTTCAGTTTATCATACATTTCAATTCCTCCACATCAATTGTTTTTCTTTTATTATACCATAACATTAAAGAAAAGTCAATAGATTACAGCAAAAAGCTGATACCTTTTTCAGCCCGCATTTTTACTTCCATAGAAACGAATCGAACGTTTCCTTTCTTGAAATTCTTCGCAAGCCATTGTAACTGCGTGAACTGTTTTGAAGTGGTAAGCATTGTATTTTCATGGTGGTCTTCTAGAGTGAGGGCATAAACAAGCTTACACGAGGGGTCAACTTTATCACTGACATATACAAGTCCTTCCTTTAGCGAAGTGTAAACACCAAAGCTGTAATTGTCTATTGAGAAGGTGAAAGAGTAGTGAGCGTTTTCCGTGAGAGGTTTTATGAAACTGTAGTTGTCCCCCATATATTCACCGTCGATTGCGTAGGTTCCATAATCAGTTGCTTCAATCATGCGGATGAATTTTGACTTACTCTTCTTGTCTTTCAGAGCCTTGCTTGACTGTGCGTTTTGGAAGAGGACGTTTTCGCTCGTCCAGATTCCGCCTTTTGGTGTGAAAGGGATATTGAACGCCTTGTGCATGTGATAGGGATTGTGGAACTTTATGTTATTGCCCAAGAGGAAACATATCACTCTGTCCTCCTCCCTGTCTACTGTGTGATATATCTTAAGCAGTGCGTCCGGTTCATCCCATCCATTGTAGTACCTGGAACTGGAAGTCTCTTCGATTACATACTCATCAAAGATAAAATATTTAACCAGAGGGAATGTCATGTTTTTTGATTCGTTCTCTTCGGATAATGCAATACATCTGCCAATCACACGCTTCTGTTCATCTTCCACAATATACATTTCTTCGATTGTGTAAGCGAACTCATATTCTGGAAACATTTCCATAACTACTTTTGACACACCCTTCTCGAGCGCTCCTTTTTCTTTCAGCCTCTTTGTCCGGGAAATGTACACGAACTCCACATGATTTTGAATGCACTTGTCAATCACATATGCTTCTGTTGTGTATGTTTTACCAATACTTCTCTCACTGTTGATGAGATTGAAGTTCCGTTGATAGGGAAGAATATCATAGATGTTCCAGTGCAAACCGTCATAAACATTCATAGTTTTAACCTCTCAATCATTCTCCATAATATGATACAACCGTCAATTAGCAGAACTATGCCGAAGAGGACGAACTTATAAAAGTCTGAATCATAGAAAAGTGAAATGCAGTAGAACGCTAAATCTATCATTACTATGATGAAAAATGTGATTAAATTATACATAATTTTCCTCCATAATGTTTCGCGTGAAACATTCTTAAAATAAAGTAAGACATACCCTGTTTAACAAGTAGGTGTCAACCCGCTCACCGGAGGATGGTTTCACCCATTGACTCCCTCCTGTCGTGCCTTGTTAATTACTAAGATATGCCTTACAACTATTATCATATCACCCTTTTATTGTAAAGTCAATATCTTTTAGAACAATTCCTCCTGGAACATGCATTGGCTGTAGCTTACCTGAGTATGAGGAACCCGGAAAGAAGTTTTCCCATGTGACACCATCATGGCATCTTTCGGGCATTCCTGCGCAGGTGATGTGGATATCTCCGTCAATCTCTTCGATATATGTTTTCTGCCGAATGAATCTTGCTCGAGTGAATGTGCTCTCATGTTTCCATGCCCCCAGTTTGATTGGGTCTATCTCTAACTGTTCCGGTAGCTCTGTACCCATGAGGTGTAAGCTATCTGTATCCGCATACATGAATCTGTCGTAAACACTCTGTGCACTTGTGATTGTCTTGTATCTTGCCCCTGCTGTGATAAAGGTTCCAACTGGTATGTAAATCGGGTCACGGAATTCTTCTTCACCTAGGCAATACCGTATAATACCATGGTCATAATATGGAATCTTTGACTGTACCCTGGGATTAAGTGCGAACTTTCCGTACAGTGCATTTAGCATAAGTTTTGCTAAAGTTCTCATAGCTTTGTTGCCGTTCAGTGTTGATTCCATCTTGACTGCATTCCACTTGTCAATATAATCCTTGAACATTCCTGTCGTGCTCATGAACTTCCATCCACTGTGCCACTCTATGTTGTAAACATTGTAGTGTTCAAGAAACAACTCTAAATCCAGGGAGGTAAGGCACATTGTGATTTGTTCTCCTTTACTTGACTTCACATATTCAGTCGGTACGAAAGATAAATTATTTTTAAGCTGTATTGTTGGAATGTAACCTTCCTTGATTTCAAACTGACAGGTGAACATCTGCACATACAGATTATAAAGCTTGTCTTCCTGGTATTTTCCTTTGAAGTATTTCCCTTCACCAAACGGGAGCGGGTTGTAGTACATGACTGAGGGATACAAGCTGTTCACGTCCAGAACGATTCCTTCCCCTATGTCCTGTCCTTTGAAATCGGGAGTCACAGTACGTGAACCCTCCTTTATACGACTGCCTTATGTCGTAGTCGTATTCTGGTATAGGGAACCATCTCTTGAAGTTCTTCATGCCGATTGTATTCTTGTAATCGTGCAATGCATTACTTCCCTGGGTCATCTGCGTAAGCTGTTGGTCGAACAGAACCTTCAAAGCTCTTGCCATGATTTCCACGTCATTACGGAGGTAGTCAACCTCTTGTTTTGTGAGCACATGCCCTTTCTCACGTTTTTCGTCATAGTCGATTTCAAGCTTTGAGATAGGAAGGTTGAACCCCTTCGCTACCTGTGCTACACTGAAAGGAAGAATTTTGAGTGAGTCATATATCTTAACTTTCATCTTCGGCCCGAAGCAAATCTCTAAAGAGTAGAACTGTCCTTTGTCCGATATCAAGGTAGTGAAGCAATTCTCCTTTAAAGCCTTTCTGTCAGTTACATGTGTAAACCCATGCTCGAACAGCCAACAAAGAATGAACTCTCCATCAAACTTAAGGTTATGGAAGTAGAAAGTTGAATTGGGATGCAGTCGTGCAAAATTGAAAAAGTATTCAATGCTGTTCCCATGAAAAAACTTATTGTTATCATCTATGGTACAGATACCCGTTGCCCATACTCGACAATCTGCGGGGTCTGTCGTTGTCTCAAAGTCTGCTGTGTACAGCATCATTCGTCTGCACCTCCATACGCATGAGGTTCTAAGTGTTCCACTATGTTGTCAATCTTAATCTGCATTTCCAATGGATTGTATATGAATTCCACCTGTAACACAGGGTCATTGTAGTAAAGCTCCACCAGGTTATCTGCCGGGATTGACTGAGCCAATTCCACAATCTCAGTTCCTTTTGAGCCAAAGGCCGTTTCCACTGCTTTGATGAAGTTCTGTTTATAGAGTTCATTTTTCTGAGCAGTGTACCCGCTCATTATCTGCTTCTCTACACCATACACGAACATATCCCAGTCAGATACTTTGATTTTATCAATGTCATACTTCTTGGGTCGAAGATTGTTTTCCCGGATAGTTCCCATGGTTCCCTTCTCCGTGGTAGGGTTCATTTTTTTGAGTTCCCGGTTTCTTCTTCGGTTGATGACACCCACCTTGATTCCGACTTCCCGTTTCTCCCATCTTGTTGTTCGGATTCCCGTGGCAGATGTTACCGGAGTCTCTGCACCGGGTTTGAGGAAACGTCTTGCTGACTTAATTTCCCGGTTAAAATCCTGTCTTGTCTGAATCTTGTCCCTGAGTCCCTGAACTGTCAAACGTTCCGGAAGGTATGGGGCAAGTTCTGGATTCTTCTTTAGCGTCCTGGTTATCTTTGCATTGAACTGCCGCACTGTGTTGGACAGTCGAGTTTTATCTTTGTTACGCCACTTAATGTTATATTGTCTAGGCATGTTATCTCATTACCTCCTGCCAATTGAATAAGAAAACCTCTGTTTTCGATTTTCTTGTAAAGCACGATATCGGCTATTTCATTCAGCCTGATACCAAAACCGAAGCGGTTTGTGAGAGAGACATTTATCTTAGTTCTGTGCTCCCTTTTCATTTCAATGAATTTTAAAAGATGATTCTGAGAGCTAAAACAGAAGGTAAAGCCATAATTGGATGTGAAGCGATAGGGGGTTATCGCGAGGTTGTATTCTATTCCGTTTCTTGTCATAAACAAAATGGGGGTCTTGCGACCCCCCTCTCCTTTCCTGTTATTTTACCATATTTAAAGTGAGCAGTTTTCTGTCGCCTTTTGTTACCTGTGTAACTTTCAGTTTAACTGGTTTCTTCCAGGTGGCAGGGTTTCCCTTGATTGTCATAAGCTTCTTGATTGCACTGTAGATTCCCATGCTTACTGCCTGATAACCTACGCCGTCTTTGTCAATCAATACAATTCTGGGGCAAACACTCTCTTCGCCTGATTCACGGTTCACACAGGTTACTACTTCGCAGTAAATGTGATTCACTTCGATTGTCATGTTGATGCAATCACCGATTCTCTTCTCAGGAGCGTTCATTGCATTATAGAGAATTATCTCTTCATCTTCGTTCTTCGGTGTCATGGAGCAGAACTGCACTTTCCTTTCGGAAGTTAAGTCCATGATAAATTTCTCATCCCCATCCATTGTTACCTGTGCTACTGCTGTTGTGTTCTCTTCAAACGGGTTCATTTCCATCATAATATTTTTCTCCTTTTAATTTGATTAAATTTTGCTTACTCTACGATTTCTGCGTTTGCGATAAAGTCTGTGAGGTTCATTGAATATTTCACCTCATCATACACAATCTTTGTAATTGCATATGCATCCTTTTTCCCGTAGAACTTCCTTACTACGTTCAGTGCCTTTTCTTCATTGACTTTTTCATGGTTCACTGTGAGAGGCTGTAATTCCTCTAATGTAACCTGACCGTCTGTTACGTGAATCCTGCTCGAGTAAATGATGCTACTCTCTACTGTTCTTGTGATTGTCTTCATTCTGTTTTTCTCCTTTTCTTATTTTGTTTTGTGTTTCCTTTGTTGCACTTTTATTATATCATATGATTTTAGAAAAAGCAAGTCTTTTTGCCTATTTTCATCAAAAACTATCATTCCGATTAGTTATATGATATACTGGTATCATAAGGAGGTGGAATAATGGATGCAAGTACGATAATCCAGTTAATCTCAAATTTGGGATTTCCTATTGTATGTTGTGGTGCTCTGTTCTGGAAGATGAACAAACAGGACGAAAACCACAAGGAAGAAATCGGCACTTTAACTTCGGCACTGAACAACAATACAATTGTGCTCGAAAAGGTATGTGCAAAATTAGGGGGTGATGAAGAATGAAAATTTTACTCATTGCAGGCCATGGGCAAGGAGACAGCGGTGCAGTCGGGTGTGATTTAGTCGAAGCGGATGAGACACGTGCTCTGCTCTCTCTTGTCTATGGAAAATTAAAAGATTACGTATCTGCTGTCCGGTACGACACTTCCATCGATTGCTATCAGCAGAGCAAGGCAGGGAATGTCCCGAACTATGCTCTCTATGATTATGTGGTAGAACTCCACATGAACTCATACAGTGACCCTAGTGCTCATGGCTCTGAGATTCTTATTCACACCAGTGAACCTGCACATACAGTTGAAGATAAGATTTTAGAAAACCTAGCAGATATCGGTTTTACAAATCGTGGAGTGAAGCGTCGCTCAGACTTGCTCAACATGAATAACTGTAGAGGAAGGGGTGTATCATACGCCCTGATTGAAACATGCTTTATTAGTAACTGGGAAGATGTTAGTTTGTACAACAAGAACAAATCGAAAATTGCAGGAGCTATTGCAAGCGGAATCTTAGACGGTTTCGGAATCAAACACGATTCAGGCTCCGCAGATGTACCGGCTAATGACGGCGTACTTTACAGAGTCCAGGTGGGAGCTTATAGAAACAAAGCGAACGCTGAGGCCATGAAAAACAGGTTGAAGGCAGACGGCTATGACTGTATCATAAAGGTGGATTAAAATGGCAGGAAATTTAAATGTAGCATATAACTGGGTAATATCAAAATGTAATGACCCCAATGTAGGTTACAGTCAGGCATACAGGGAGGGTCAGATAGTTGATGGTATTGAATACTATGACTGCTCCTCCCTGATGTCTGCGGCAGTTTGGGAGGCCGGGTTTTACGGGGGAGCACCTAACCCGTGGTTTGCAACATTTACAGAGGAGGCGGAACTTAACAGTGTGGGCTTCACTTCAATGACTCCCAACCAGGAGTGGAAACCAGGTGACATACTTTTAAGTAATAGGCGTGAGCATACCGAAATGGTGTACCAGGGTCGCAGAACCATGGGCGCACACTCGAGTTCCTATCCACTGCCTGACCAAGTATCTATTAATGACTGGGACAGCAGTCCTGACCAATGGGACATTCTCCTGCGGTACGAGGGAGGGGGAGTCACACTGGACTGGATAGCGGAAGACCGTTATCTTACTCAGGCAGAGATGGAGAACAATGCCACAATTGTGTACTACTTTTATAGCGGTCAGTTCATCAACGTGAATACGATAGCCGCTCTACTAGGTAACATGCAAGCCGAGTCCACATTAAGCCCTGTACTTTCAGAGCGTGGAGGAGGCGGAGGATACGGACTCGTACAGTGGACACCTCAAAGCTCATTGATAGACCACTGTAATATCCTGGGATTATCTCCTTATAGTGACGGTGACGTCCAATTACAAGTAATCCTTTCCGAAGTTCGGAATCGACCGGGCGTGGAGGAATGGTATTCAAGCGGTGCATTTATCTCTCCCTATTATAATAGTGGAGCAACAGCAGACATGATAAATGTTACCGGAGATGCATTCCTGCAAAATACAATGGGGTGGGATCCGGGTAAGTTAGCCATACTTTTCATGGCGGCCTATGAAAGACCATCTTATGACCCGAGTGTCAATCACTATCAAGCCCGAATGGAAAATGCTCGTAAGTGGTATGAGTACATTACAGGTTTACCCCCGGAACCACCAGACCCGGGGGTACCAACAAACACAAAACTTCCCATTTGGATGTATGGGAGAATATTATAAATGTTTCACGTGAAACATTAGAAAGGAGAATCAATGGCAATATTAACTAAAACGGGTATGGATAAAATACTCCGTAGAATCATGGAAACCGGGGGCTTAACCGAAGACATGGAAAGAGACATTGATAGGCTTCGTTCAGATTTTGATGAACGTGAGGGTATGCTTCGTAGATATGGAGAAACTTACGACGGGGAAGATATGGATGAATACGAATGGAGAGGAAGAGATGATGAGTCCCGGGAAGATAGTGATAGGGACGATAAAGATATTTATACTCCCCGTGAAGAAGCAAAAGATTATGAAGATTGGCGTGGACGTTATGAAGAAATGCGTCAGCGTTACCTGGACAGATTCTTTGGTGGAAGAGATGAAGGAGAAGAGTACCGGGAAATCATGAGAGAAACCGAAGAGGATGTCAGAAGAGACGGTGAGCCTCAGACATTCGACGAATTATTAGAAAGAACGGAGGGTTAAGATTATGCCTACAAAACCAACAATGGTAAACACAAACGTCAACAAATTACAGAGTGCTGACATTCTGAATGCAACTAGAAATGAACTGGGAGGAACCTATGCAGATACAATTCCTGCGGCTATTAAACCGGGTGAAATGTTACCTAACGGAAGAGTGGCTACACAGGCGGATGCATTAGCACAGCTTCGTGGAATCGGTGAGATTATGATGACATATCAGCCTATGCAGAATGCATTCCTGTCTGCACTGGTAAACAGAATTGGTAGAGTTATCATCACTTCCAGACTGTATGAAAATCCCTGGGCAGGATTCAAAAAGGGTCTTATGGAATATGGAGAGACTATCGAAGAGATTTTCGTATCTCTTGCAAAACCATATCAGTATGACACGGTAGTAGTTGAGACTGATGTATTCAAACGTAGAATCCCGGATGTCAAGGCCGCATTCCATTCAATGAATTATCAGAAGTTCTACCCGACTACTATTTCCAATGACCAATTAAGACAGGCATTCCTATCATGGCAGGGAATCACTGATTTAATTAGCCGCATTATTGAACAGGTTTACACCGGAGCAAACTATGATGAATTCCTTGTCATGAAATACCTTATTGCACAGGTTGCATTAGAGGGTGGGATTTATCCTATGACTATCCCGGCTGTAACTGCTGACAATGCTCGTGAAGTCACTACCACCATGGTAACCATGGCAAGAGACTTGTCCTTTATGAGCAACAAGTACAACTATGCAGGAGTAACAACCTACACTGACCCACGCTACCTGTACATGATTCTGACGAACAAGCTGTCAGCAATCTTCGACGTAGAAGTATTGGCTCTATCCTTCAATATGAACAAAGCTGAACTGTTAGGCCGTCAGGTATTCGTAGACGGTTTCGGTGATTTCGACGAAGACAGACTTGCTCTCATTTTCGCAGATGACCCATACACTACTTACACTCCATTCACAGACGAGCAGAAAACAACACTTGCATCTATTCAGGGATTAATGGTTGATGAAGCGTGGTTCATGATTTTCGACAACTACTACAACATGACAGAGATTTACAACCCGGAAGGACTGTACTGGAACTACTTCTACCATGTATGGAAAACATTCTCTGTCAGCCCATTCAGCAATGCAATCCTGTTTACAACAGGAAAGTCCACTGTTACAAATGTGACCGTAATACCCGAAACTGCTACTGTAAATACTGGTTCTACATTACAGTTAACAGCAAAAGTAGCAGTGGAAGGTTTTGCACCGAAAGATGTAATCTGGACTGTTACCGGAACTGCCACAGTGACTTCTACCATCAATGAAACTGGATTACTGACAGTACCTACCACTGAAGTAAACAAAACCTTAACTGTCAAAGCTACCAGCGCATTTGACGATACAAAAACTGGAACCTCTACAATTAAAGTTTCGCAAGCGGCAGGATAAGGAGGGTAATGAATGAACGTTGTACCAACTTCGCCAATTACCACTGTGCGTATGTTGACCAATGTTCCCCTCGATTCCACCTATACGGACACACTGACTTTTAGCAGTGCGTCCGCACAGGCATCATATTTTGCAGGAAAGGCACAACAGACATTTAGCAACCTTACACCTGTCCGCATTACGAATGCAATTCGCATTCCCACTAGTGCGGACAGTGTGTACAATTGCAATTATGTTATGTTCCAGAATGCAAACTTTGGTAGTAAATGGTTTTACGCATTTATCAAAGAGATTGAATACATCAATGTAAACATGTGCATGGTTCATATTGAACTGGACGCAATGCAGACGTGGATGTTCAACTACACTGTAAAACCATCCTTTGTCGAAAGGGAGCATGTAACCGACGATACACGTGGTGCCAATTTAGTCCCAGAAAATTTAGAACTGGGAGAGTATGTTTTTGCAGACCATAATAAAAGTGGACTGAGCAACAGCAGTAGGATTTATGTTGCGTCAACCGTAGACAGCAACGGGGAGAATGTGGAAGGTGGAATGTATGGCGGAACCTATGCAGGAGTAAACTATTATTCCTTTGCAACAGCCGCAGATGCGAACGCTTACATTTCAGCACTGACAACGGCTAATAAATCAGAAGCAATCGTGTCTGTGTTCATGGCTTGCCCTCAGTTATTCCCTACTAAAGATGGTGACCCTGCTCACGTAGAATTTTCCATCAACAACCTGTTCGATAACTTCCAGGGATACAGACCGAAGAATAATAAGCTCTTCACATATCCATACTTCTTCCTGTACTGCACTAACTTACAGGGAAACACAGCAGAGTTCAGATACGAGTTCTTTGACAACCCAGAGAAATCAGACTTCACCATGTTTGGAAATGCAACCTGTAATCCTACTATCACGCTTGTTCCTTTAAACTACAAGTACCCGGAAGGTAACGGTAACTTAAATGAGAAGATGACGCTTGACGGTTTCCCTCAGTGTGCGTATAATATAGATACGTACAAAGCATGGCTTGCACAGAACGGAGCGTCAACAGCAGTTAGTGTTCTGGGTACAGCAGGTGGAGTTGCGGCAGGGATCGCAGGTTCCGTTCTGAGCGGTGGCACACTTGCAATTGCAGGAGCTATGGGGGGTGTAACCGCAATTGGTTCAACCGTTGCCAAAGTTACAGCTACATCCGCTAAACCTGCACAGGCAAAAGGCTCACCCGGTGCGTCAAGCTTATATGACTATGGTGTCCTTGACTTCCATTTCTATAAGACAACAATCACAGCAGAGTTTGCCCGCATCATTGACAATTTCTTTGATATGTTCGGTTACGCAGTCAACAGGGTGAAGGTTCCAAACATCACAGGTAGACCGTCCTGGAATTATGTGAAAACTACAGATGTGAAAATTGTAGGTTCCATACCCTTCGACGACATGAACACAATCAAAGCTAACTTTAACAGAGGTATTACATTTTGGCATGGTGACTGGGTAGGTGACTACACCCGTGCTAATAAATAGGAAGGGGCGATAAAATGGGACGCAAGAAAAACAGATGGCCTTCTGCCCAGATAAATAACCAAACATACATTGACTATTATCAGCGACTCATGGAGTTCGCTATCAACATGTTTGAGTGGAGAAACCTTCCACCGACAGTTGATGAGAGATTCCTTGAATTAACGCTCTATGAGAAAGGCTACTGTCTGTATTTTAACGACGAGGTAGTGGGCAATTTGGCATTGACTTGTACAATCGGTGGAATGTTGGATGTGTACCGGATTCCTACAGAGCGTAGAGCATTTGCGGTCAATGGTTACAACAAGATTTGTACATCCCAGGACAGTGTGCTGATTTTCAACAACTACCTTCATACACCGACCATCCTCACCATTGAACTGTTCGCACGAAGACTATACGAAATCGAAAGAACGATTGATGTCAATGTCAAGGCGCAAAAGACACCAACCTTAGTTCTTGCAAGCGAACAACAGAGATTGACTATGAAAAATCTTTACATGCAGTATGAAGGAAATGAACCATTCATTTTCGGCGACAAAGACATGGAATTCGACGGAATCAAATGCTTGAAAACAGACGCTCCATATGTAGCTGACAAGTTACAGGTGCTCAAACACCAAATCTGGAACGAAGCACTGACATTCTGCGGGATTGAAAATAGCAATCAGGACAAGAAAGAGAGACTGGTAGCAGACGAAGTGGGAAGTAACTATGGAAACATAGAAGCACAGAGAAACGTTATGCTTAACGCACGTAGACAGGCGGCTGATAAAATCAACAGAATGTTTGGCACGAACATAGAAGTAGGTTTCCGGTCAAGTCTTAACACAATGGTAAACAGCGAAAATGTTTCACGTGAAACAATCGAGGAGGTGGGCGAAGATGAGTCATTATACAACGCAAGTCAGATGGATAGTTGAAAACTACACAACTGACATGGAAGGACAGCCAATGACGGCTCGTGTAACTGCCGCACTTCCTAAGATATTCAATTTCAGTTTCCCAATGTGGACAGAGGAGTATCGGGCTACACTCGAAAAGAAAATCATCATGCATTACTTCAACAAAGAGATTGGCTTTGAAACACTGGGATTGTGGAAGTTTTATCTGGAAGAGAGATTGAACCTCATCATGCCATACTACAACAAACTGTATGAAACGGTTGCAAAAGACTTTGACTACATGACAGATGTTGACTTGACAGAAACTCACCAGGAGACAAAGACGGGCAAGGAAGATACGAAATACAATGCAACGGATACTACCAAATCTGATTTGACTGGAAAAGACACAGACAGCGGTTCTCAAAATACAAGTCGTACAACAGGAGACACGACAAATACTCTGGAATCTGACATGCCCCAGGCTAACTACGCCAATGAAGACTATGCTACCCGACTTGTTGAAGTAAAGACAAATGGCACAGACAATGCTAACACAACAACAACTAACACAAGAAACACTACGCAAAATGCAAACACGAGCACAACACAGAACAGCACCAACGGTGTTACACGTAATGATACTGAAAATTACACCCACACCCGCACAGGCGTAACAGGCCGCCTTTCCTTCACTGAATTAATGATGCAGTACAGAGACAGCCTTGTAAATATAGATAATATGGTCATTGAAGAATTGCATGATTTATTCATGCTAATTTATTAAAGGAGAATTTATGGATAAAAATACAAGGATTAACGAATTTAAATTTTGGTGCCAAAAAGTATTACCCCTTGTTTATGATGATTCATTAAGCTATTATGAGGTTCTTTGCAAAATCAAAAACAGTCTTAATAAACTCATTCAATACTTTAACGAAATACCAGGTTACATCATTGACTTGATTGAAGAATATCTTAAGTCAGATAATATTAAGGATATTATTTCTGAATTACTTTCAGACTATATCCTTAATGTGAAGTATCCCCCAAAAGGAATTACACCTGCGGTGGGTGATGGTTCGACAGATGACACAGCAACCATTCAAGCATGTATTGATTATGCATATGATAATGGTGGAATGGCCGTTTACTTACCCTCTGGAAAATACCTGACAGGAACTCTAACACTTAAAGATGAGGTAAGTTTATTTGGATTCGACCGTTATTCTTCACACTTGATTTTAAAAGGTGGTTCCCAGGGGTCACTATTATCATGTAAATGTGAAAACATTAGTATTTCTCGTTTAACGCTTAACTCTAATATTGGTGTGCAAGTTAATCCTATTGACACTGTGTCAAGTAGCGGTTCCAATCATCTTTATACAGATTTGGTTATTTTAAATGGTAGCACTTTAATGGTTCTAAATTCTATTACCTATATGCAACTAGATAACATTGTATTTGATAATGCAGTTTATACGTGCATGTCAGTATCTGGTAATAATTTACAGGGTAATAATCTGTATTTTAAGAATCTAAATGAAAGTATGGCAAATCAAGTTATTGCCGCATCATGCAACAATTCCACATTTTATTTCAATTCTATTTGTACAAATAATACAGGAATAGATTGTAGCGGCTCAAATAATAATTTTATAGGGACTTTATCTAATCCTGTGCCATATAATGATTCTGGAAATGCTAATAATTATAACATTTATGGAGTAAATTACCGTAACAAAGTTACAGGTGATTATAACCAGGATGTAGGTGAATCTTATTCATTATATGCTAAAAATAGCCAAAACAATGTTGAAGAGACAATGGGCTTAAGTGCATCAACAATGGATATAAGTGGAGGACAACAGTTAAACCTTACAGGAAATGTCTACAATTTAAATGTTTCAACTGATTCCACTATAAATGTAGCTCAAAATGAAACAAAATTAGTGAAGGGCAATAAAAAGTTGAATGTTACTGGTAATGACACTCAATCAATAGATGGGTATAAGGAGGTTAATGCACAATCTATCCAACATTATGCAAGAGAAGATAATAGGATTGATGGTAACAATGTTATTTTAAATCCTACAGAGCCTTTAACGTATGAGCGCTTTAGTGAAGATAAAGTAAAAATGAAAGATAGTAACGGTGAATATTATCTTGCATCTTATACCGAATCAAGCTATTCAACACATTTTACAGACTCCATGGATTTTGACATTGAATTTTTAACATCAAATACATTTAGCACCAATAGCAAAAGTTCAATGAGTGCACAAGGAAGTGCTTTTGATGGCGGTAATCTTTACTATGTCGTAACAAGAACGGATAATGATAACACGCTCATCAAAATTAATGTAAATGGTGTTACAATTAATTCTGCTAATTTACAGTTAGGACACGCAAACGGTATGTGTTGGATTAAAACGCTTAATCAATTGGCTGTAGTAACAAGTGATAATAAAGGCGTCATCTTAATTAATCCATCTACACTTGCAATTACTAGCACAAAATTATCAGGAGAAACATTTACCGCTATTGCTTATGACGAAATCAATGATAAGATAGCAACCAGGTATGGTTCTAATATCTATATCTATGACACAAACTTTAGTCAGCTTGAAACTTTTGTAATGAATGAACCTAGAAGTTTTAAAGATGACGTTGGAAATTCGTCTTATAATTCAACGGCTCGTCAAGACATTGGTTATTATGATGGTTTAGTTTACAATATGTACTGGAAACCCAACAGCATTGTAGCTTATGACAATACTGGAAGTGTAGTAAAAGTATATAATATAAAAGGTTCGTATAACTCACAATATACTGGTGAACCTGAATCTCTAAACTTTGTAAACGGTGTGTGCTATATCAATACAAATAATTATGATGACGCAGGTAATTATCATAAAACAAATTTTTACACATTTACTCCTTTTCAAAATGCTGTGACGAACGGTAATCCTGGTTTATCCTATACTTCTTCTCCGTTTGCAAGTTTAACGGTTTATGTAGATGCCACGAATACTAAAAACTATCAAAATGGTACAATGTATTCTCCATTTTCAACATTACAAGAAGCATTCATTGCTTGCGAAAAATCAGATATTAAAGGAAAGTTTACAATCAGTATTATGAGCGAAAGTCCTTTAGGTGCTGTATGGTTACAAGGGTTAACAAAATCTTATGAAGTCAATGTTAATACACCCGGGCAAAAAGCACAGATTGGAAGTTTATGGATTAACATGTGCAGTATGTTAATTTTTAAAAACTGTAATTTCGGTTATGCGGGTGTTCTTACGGATGGTTTAACTAACACCGTTTTAGTAACAAATTCTCCTTATGTGGACTTTAGAAATTCAACTTTTAACAGTATTGGTTTTGCAACTACTCTTGAAGTTAGAAGAACTAAGCTTTCGTTAGAGAATTGTATATGGAATGGAGATAATGTGACAAATAATATCATTGCAACAAATGAATCTTTTGTTACGTTATATACACCCACTTATAAAAACAGTGCAAAATGTATCTCTAAAAATAACTCAGTATTATATGTTGGTGGAAAGTTTAGAACAGATAGAATTGTAAGTGACAGTGGTTTTGTATTTCCTACAATTCTTACCTCTGATTTATCTAATACTCAAATCACTATTGGAAATGCATATAATTTAAATTTAGCAAATGTGGGTGAAGATAAAATTAATTCAAAAAATAATATGGTGACATTTGGTATTCAATATGAAGGTAACATTTATCCTTTTACTGCTTCATTTAATAATACTAACATTTTATTTTATAACTGTTTTAATCCTATTACATTTAAAACATTAAGCGGTAGAATCACATTTGATTTTACTGCAAGCACTGTCACATTCAATACTGCTTATGAAACATCATTTAATACTGCGCCACCTACATCAACAAAACCTAATTCAATTACTCTAAAATATATGTATTTTTATTTGGTGTAAATGCATGTGAACAAGCAGACAAAAAGTAAGCGCTTACATTATGTGTAAGTAGAAACAACAAAAATAAATTAAGATTCAGTCAACGAAAATCCCCGACTGTACAGGCAGGACAAAAAATGTTCAGTGTACAGAAGGGGAAAAAATATGCAAAAAAATAAAAAAATA
>OHCY01000466.1_pt1 | contig 16018 bp, 6 predicted proteins | sample 1566951 | NCBI WGS metagenome assembly OHCY01 (sample SAMEA3879548, study PRJEB24766) | human gut metagenome | biome: human-associated habitat; feature: feces | place: USA | collected 1985/1987
TTCGTTAAATTTATCACATCATACTTGGTTCTATTCTCTCACAAAATCCGACATTATGCAAGTGGTTTATTCTCTGGTATTCCTTATATTTTCGACATGATTTAGTATCATTTTTACCAATTTTATAATCTGGTATTTTGTTTATTAAAGATTCATCCGGTACAGCAAGGCTGTCAAGCCACAGCATATCAGCCGCGGTACCTATGCCTTCATCCTCTTCATAATATGAAGATAATACCCAAAGAAAATAATTCCTTTTACAATGCTTGAAATAGTCAGGGCCCACCAAATGCCATTCAGGCCCAGGGCCGTTCCACCCAGTATCACGGCAAGCGGAATGCGCGCCGTTGTGAGAATAATGGTTATGACAGACGCCTCCATTGTCTTTCCCATACCGGACAGGGCTCCCACAGTCATCAGTTCCACACACATGAACATTTCCGAAAATCCGATAATGCGAAGATAATCAGCTCCGGCCGGTATAACCTCCGGCTCATGGATAAACAGGCTGAATATGGGCGCTGCCCCAAATATAAGGAGGCATGTGGTAAAGATACCCCATATAAACATAATGGCAGATGCCGTCATATACCCCTTTTTTACCCGCTTCAGGTTTCCCGCGCCATAGTTTTGCCCTACAAATGCATTGATGGCTGTCCCGAAACCATCTGCTGTCATCCACGAAATGGATTCAATCTGTCCTCCTACTCTCTGGACTGCCACCGCCGTATCACCCCATGCAGTGACGAACCTGGTAAGGACCATGGATATCCCGCAGTACAGCATACTCTGAATTGCAGCCGGAAATCCAATCCGCACCATGGTTTTAATATTGGATAAGGGCGTAGGAATCCAAATCCGCATCTGAGCTGCCAGCACAGGATCCTTTCTCATGGAAATCACCAGGACCAGAGACACGATAAACTGGGCTGTCACCGTAGCAACGGCTGCACCGGCTACTCCCATGCCGTGAATTGGCCCCAGGCCAAAGATAAGCAGAGGATCCAACACAATATTGGCCCCCATACCGATGCAGTTGGCCACAAAGGGAGTCCTGCTGTTGCCGGAAGCCGTATACAAGCCCGTCAGTGTCTGTCCAATAAACGCAAAGAGAATAAGGCCGCATGCAATTCTCAGATACACAATTGCATCTTTGACCACCAAAGACGAATTGAGGTGGAAAAAGCCTATCAGGGGTCCCGCAAAAAGATTTGTTATGATTCCATACGCAGCGGCCAGAACCAGAGCCAGCTGCAAGGCTCCCTTTCCGTACTGTACCGCTTCCCTTCTGTTTCCTTCCCCATAGGCATGAGCAGATTTCACCTGTCCCCCCATCCTGGCCAGGGCGGCAACACCGGAGGACAGCCAGGTATACATGGCAGCCGCTCCAACCGCTGCCACTGCATCGCTTCCCACCATGCCAATCCAGGCCATATCCGTCAGATTATAGGCAGTCTGGACCAGTGATGTGGCCATGATTGGCAGTGCCAGCTCAGTCAGGGATGTGAGTATATTTCCATTTAGTAAGTCTATATTCTTTTTCACTAATGTCACCTATTGCCACCGTATTTGCATAATGCTTCTATTACTATACTATTTTTCTGCTTTATATGCAATATACATGACAGCCAGGGGCAGCGTTAACTTTTTTGTTTTACACGCCCCATCCCCACCAATCCCAACAACCAGCGTCACACCCATTCAAAAAATCCAGAAAAAAATGTGCTGTCCACCTCAGAAAATACTACTATACGGGTATCACATACCATGCAGCAGCGCCTGCACAATCAGATATTGGTCTTTGCCGTAGCAAGTTGAAAGCGTTATAAGTTTCTCATCCCCTTCTGGAATGATTCCCGTCTCATAGAGGGACGCTGCCCCCATTTTCTCAAGATAGGGCAGCCACTCCTCCTCCATAAAGTTAGTGCCATAGGCTCCGGCGTCGCTCTGATGACGGAGCTGACAGGAAAAAATGGGACATTCCAGCCACTTTCCCCTGTAAAATACCTGTATGACAGGATTTTCCCGAAAAAAAGCTTCCTCGCCATATTTTTTCAAATCAGCAAACATACTTCCGTCCTTCATGTTATGCCCATACAGCACCGTGTTGTCCACAGCCAGGGGAACAGCCGAGGAATCCGCAAAAACGCAGCCTGATATATGCTGTTCCTGATAAAAGTTATGATTCAGATAATATTCGTTATCTTCATGCCGCACCACCGGATAATCAATTTCGGTTCCAGGTACAGACAGCCAGAACTGGTATTCCGGATTGATGGAAACCAGGGCCGCTTCATTCAGGTCAGGCTTTCCACAGGCAGAATTACCTTTAGGGTTTTCCTTCCCGTCAGTATACCTCACCTCATCCGAGTATCCCTCTCCATTAACATCCACCGCCTCAGCAGCATATCCTTCCCGGATTTCCTTCACTTCCCTTCCATAAGCCTCATCCTGTACCATACGATACCCCCTGCGCCCATCAGCATAGTCCAACCCCGTCTTAACCAGAAAACGCAGGCTGAACACAACTCCCGCGAAGAACATGAACATAGCCACCGCCATACCATACGGTCTTGTCCGCTTAATCATAGTCAGAGCCACGGCTGCAATCAATACCACAGAACAAATCCCAACTACAAACGCAGTTATCCCCGAAAACAGCGGCCGCACACTGTTTTTAACAACATACCTCTCGTCAATCCCTGAATATCCAATCTGTCCGCTCTCGTCATCCCCTTCGATGTCATCCAGAAATACGCTCCTGCTAATCTCCCCTCCATAAACTGCTGTGCAGTCCGCAACCAATTTACGTCCGACCGCTGTCAAATTTCGGCACAGCACCCCATCCTTCTCATAAATCTCACCATTCCACTGGAATTGCTCAATCCTGTACGCTTCCGAATCCAGGCCTGCCTGACTTAAAATTTCCGTCTCATGGCTTGTCAGGCTCTCCCTAATATCCTCCTTCCGTGCTTCAATCCTCACCCCGCCAACTTCATAAAAACCTGCGTCATAATCCGCCACCGTCAAATCCAGCCGGAACCCGTCCTCCCAATGTTTATCAGAAAAATGATAACTTACCAGTGGCAGCAGAACATTCCGTTCCTTTCCTGATATATCGTCTCTGGCTAATATCCAGGCGGTTTGCGGGACAGGCTCTATGTCTTCCATAGAGGTATATATCATCTTCCCTGAGACAGATAAGGTATCCGTTTCCTCCGCCATCACATCAAAGGCCAGATAAATTGTTATGGGTATCAAAATCAGAATAAATACCATCCATTTCCTGCCCTGACTCCATTCCTTCTTTCGTTTCATACGCAGACACATACTAAAGCCCGCCACACATAAAACTGTCATTGCTGCTGCCGCTGCCACGGGCAGGTCGTCTCCGGTCCTTACCGTATCCCTGTGGCCGGACCCAAAATGATATGTTCCTTTTCCAAACCGGTTTCCCGCTTGATACACAGCTGTAATGCTTCCTATTTTCCTGACCGGCGGCTTTTCCTTCCAATTATATATAATTATTCCGTCCTGTGTGATTATACCATCCTGCATCACCGCACCGTCCTGCGTCATTGCTCCACCCAGTATCCGCCCCACCGCATCCAGTGTAAACTCGTATACCTCATCAGCCAGCTGATATCCCTGAGGTGCCTCTGTCTCACGAATGACATACAGGCCGGGTGTTGCTGAATGATAAGTAAATGTACCGTCCGCGCCGGTTACAGCTTCGGTTCCCCCCTCGCCCTCAGTCTCCAGCCCCTTATCCGCAACACCGCTTACTCCTTTTTCGATCCTGAACCTGGCTCCCATAAGAGGCAGGCCGCTGTCTCCATCCAGCTTTGTAATTGTAAACTCCAATTCCTTATCCACAACCTCATATGTACCCCTTATGACATCACTGCCATTGACTGTAAAACTGAATATGTCTGGATTTAATGCATATCCGTTTGGCGCCTTTGTTTCCCGGAAGGTGTATGTACCATTTTCGGGCCTTCTTATGCGGAACGTTCCTGTGCTGTCGCTGACAGAGGTACCGATTGCCCGGCCCGTCTGGTCATAAAATGTGAATTCCGCCCCCCGGAGTACCCTTCCGGAAACATCTGTTTTCTTAAATGTAATGTACTCCACCTTTGGTCTTGGCCTGTTGCCTCCGCCGGATGAGGATGCTGTCCGGTTCTCAAACCGGAATACCTGAACCATATTGTGCAATACCTTATCATCCCCCCGGCCCATTTCCGGTCCCTCTGTCCCGGTCCAGTCTTTTACCACAATTTCCCGATCCTCAGTCCTCTCATATCCGGATGGGGCCTGAAGTTCATGGATGATATATGTGCCCGGTTTCAACCCGTAAAAACGCTGTCCGCTTCCTGCCTCGGATGTCCACTCCCGGACCACCTTTCCGTCAGACTTATCAATGAGCTGCAATCTGGCGCCTCCCAGCAGGTTTCCTGTTTCCGCCGACGTCTTTTCCACATCTACGATGGTTGTATAATTGCGCATAACCAGACGGGGAATCTCGGTCATTCCGTCCCTGATAGTAAATTCGACAGGAGTTTCCTGCAGTTCATATCCCTCCGGCGCTTTCACCTCAACCAGACGGTATTCTCCTGCACTCAGATTCTTTGTATAATGCCCCTGCCTGCCGGTTGTCCATTCTTCCGCTGTCTTCCATCCTGATTCTGTCCTGCGCTCGATTCTGAGTACTGCGCCTTCCAGCATTTCCTCTGTATCACCTGACAGCTTGTCCGTAACTACCCGGTTGGTGTCGTTGGCGGGGTTATATTCACAGACAATGATGTCTGTCAGCTCATTCCTGTAATGAAATTGGAATTCATACGGTTCAAGGGTCAGCATGTGCCCGGGGGCTGCCTTTGTCTCACTGCACACATAGGTATAGGGTTTAAAATTCCCATCCCGGTCCACATAGCCAATGGGTTGTGGACCAAACTGCGCCTGTCCCTGCTGGTCCGTGGTTACGGTACCGCATATGGAGCCCGTTGTCTGGTTCACCAGGCAAAACTCTGCTCCCTGCAGTTTTTCATCCGGCTGGTCCGAATCACTTTTTATAATACGGAGAATTCCATCCGGGATTTCATCTGTCATTTCTGTTTTTTGCAGTATCCGGCTGTCCGTAATAGTAAAGGGAATATCTACCGACTGCAGAAATCCGTACGGAGTTGTTATCTCCCTGAGGATATAATCACCTTCCGGGATGTACTCCAATATATGAGGTTTTAAATCCCCTGGCTGAAAACCTGGCGGGATAAGCCCTTGGTACTCATCCTCCTTCGTGTACCTTCCGTCCAGTCCCGAAATCCAGACCGCCTCAATATCCTGATATTGTCCATCTTCTGAGGGTTGGTGGAGCACAAGAGGCATTTCCGATACATTTCCCCTTTCATCCACCGGATAAATGGCAAGTTTTGCACCGTTTACCTCCTTACCGCCGGTGATATCCGCCTTGGAGACCTCCAGTTCAAGCGGCTTATCCCCCATCTTAAAATATTGTATCTCTTTCAAGTGCCCTTTTTCTTCTATATTAATAAGTATGGGGTCCGCTGTGGCATAGCCCTCAGGATTTTCTGTCTCTGCCAGCACATAATTTCCTACAGGCAGATACTCCAGGCGCACGGTCCCTTGCTCCGTATAATAATACCGTCCCTGATATGTGCCGGGAATTTCCCGGAAATCATAATCATACTTTATGATTGGATGATTTCCGCCTGCGTCCGGGACCACGCGGCCTGTGGCCGCCACCTCCTGACCATCCTTATATGTAGCGGCCCGGAATGTGAATATCCTTCCCGTTTCATCGTACCTGGGAATTCCATTTTCCAGCACCGGAAATCCCTTTTCATCCAGTATTGGACGGTATAAGGTCAGGTACGCTTCGCTGTCCCCGTAGATTACATCACCATTTCTTGTGTCGTATTTCAGAATATCAATGGATGTAAAATCATCCTCCATCTCAAAGCTCTGAACATCCCCTGTTTCCAGTACGTCAATATTCACCGCCTCTGACTGAACATATCCCTGTTCATAAGGACAAATGGTTTCCTCCAGTACATAATATCCAACTGGAATGTGGTCAATCCAATGGGGTTCTGTTGTCGTTACAGGTTCCCCGTGTTCATCCATCTTCATGTTTCCGTTATCATCGTACTGGTATCCGCTAATCCATGAGGCATAGACCTGGCCTTTTTTGTATATGCCATCCTGCTCCTTAAGGGGGGATCCGTCACTGTCCAGACCGGCCCGGTACAGGGTCATGACCGCTCCTCTTACCTCCTTCTGGGTCCGCACATCCAGCTTCGCAAAGGCAGTTTTGGTAAATTCATTCTGCATGAAATATTTCTGTACCTCGTCTGTGTCCCTGAGTATAAGCCCCATATGCCTGGCCTGGATATATCCCTGATCATAGGGGACGCCCTGCTCTTCAAGTATATAGGCGCCAAAGGGCAGGCGGGCAATCGAATGTCCGGCGCCGGACGTTTCCGGAGTTCCGTAAGAGTCCATGCTGTTGTCTGTTGTCCAGGACTCATCCTTTGCCGCTACGTTTTTGCCTGTATAATAGATGGGCAGTCCATTTTCATCATCCACTGTTGTTTTATTCTCATAAATCGTCTGTCCATTTTCATCCTTCCGTACCTGTATGGATTTGACCAGTATCTTATTTCCCTCATCATCCACTGTGTATGCCAGCATACGTCCATAGTCATCATAGACATATGCCATGCCGGTGACGGAATCCGCGAAACACAGCGGATTCCCTTTTTTATCCAGCACCAGCAGCTCTCCCGTATCCGGGTCTTCCCTGGTATCCACCTGATTCAAATCATAGAAATACAGATTTACCGGGGCATTATCCACAATGACGGTATCCCACACATTCCACGAGGCCTTATGTGTTTTCATGGCGTTACCCGGACTGTTTTCCTCACCAACCACACGTATTTCCTTATGAGTACCGGTATTTGTATCCGTAATCCCCGTTACCCTGCCGTCCTTGACAGTAGCGCTTACGCCCTTATAGACATGTTCCCCCGTTTTTTCAATTTCTATGGCATGGTACAGGGACAATCCTGCGCCGGATACGGAAATGTCAAAGCGGATTCCCCTGCCTGAAAAGGTACCGTCTGGCAGATACAGCGGTTTTACGCCGGGCATGGCCTTTAGCGCCTTTTCCGTCCCCTCCACTATATGTTCTGAGTATTCGTCAAATGGCTTAGTCACATACCCATCCCACTGCATGGTTTCCGGATTGTAAACAATATCTCTCACATCCCCCCGTTCCTCCAGCTTTTCCTTACGGCCGCTTACCTTATAAGCCAACCGGTCCCCGGCGTCATTGACCGTGACATTTTCCTCAAAACCTCCGCTTGTTTCCGCCATGCCCTGTGCATCGGTCTTCTGAAGGATGTTCTGGTTTCCCACCAGGGAATCCCCGTCCTCCACTTTATGAATTTCCATCCTGGAAGGATAGTCCTCCACCTTTATCCGGCTGACAGTCCGGGTCCGGACTTTATTGGTACTGCCGGCCACTGGAATGGCATACTGGTATTTCACAGCCGTATCCTCTTCCCATCCATCCGTGGTTCCGTCCGTATTTCTTTTTTCCCTGTAAAACGATACGCTGTCCGCGTACACTTCAAACGCCACCGGACGGCTCTTTACATACCCTTCCGGGGCCTGGATCTCCACCAGCACATAGGCGCCTGCTCCCAACGGCTTATACGTCTCAATGTATCCCACCGGCACCTTTTTCACCTGACCGTCTATAACTATTTCCCTGATTGTGGAGTATGCCCTGAAAATTCCTGTCTCATTCCCCTCCTGGTCCTCCTGCCTAATCAGCTGGCTTTCATCATACTGCGGGATCCCTTCCTTATCCAGACGCACAGGCAGGTCGTCCGTACTCCCATTATTCTTACCTACTCTCGGATACAGAATCCTCTTCCCGTCTGCATCCGTCACGGGATTTCCCCTCCAGTCCACAGCCTCGCCGTACAACACATTTCCGGACCCTGCGACCGTGCTCATTCCCTTTTTCTCCACATCCCTTTTAGCCGCATATATCTTAAACAATGCGCCGTCATGGATAATGGAATCGCCTGTCTCGGAATCCAGCTTCTCAATACGAAGTCTGGAATTATAATACTCGTCCTCAAAATCCTCCTGGGCAAAGGCCACGAAATTAAAATCCCCGCCAGTTCCGGAGGGAATCAGAGTCTCCACATTTCCCGTGTCCGGATTGATTCTGTCCACCGCGGGAGGCAGCACGGTCCACGGAACCAGCATAGAGGCAAATTTACCGTCTATGGCTGTCTGCATCCCTTTCATCGCTGCCACCTGGTCCCTGACTTCCATCTGTCCGTCTGCTGTTTCATATCCGTCATAGACCACCCCGTCCATGATTCCGGCGTCTTCGCTCTGGGAGGTATATCCGGCATAATATCCCTTTACGGCATTATTTCCGCCATCCATATATTCTTCTTCATAGGGTGCTTGGGATGTCAGGCTGCGGCCCGGCCGCACATCCTTATCCAGGCCGTATTTATATATCTCGAATCTTCCATCCTGTCCATTGGCCTGTATGATATGGGTCTCCTCATTGAAACGTATTTTATATTTGCGGATCAGGTCTTCCGGCGTATCCGTGCTGTCATACCGGAAATAGGGACTGCCTGTCTGATAATTGACATCCGCTTCCCCCGTGCCCTCATCCCGGCCGATATCCGGCACAAACGGAAGGGTGATCTCCCTGGGATAGTCCCTGGTAAAATGCCGGTTTGCCAGCTCCCTGTCCACGTCCGCGGGAACCTGCTCCACGATGATGTATGTGCCATACGCGAGCATGATGGAATGATTATAATAATCATCCTTCCCATTCCTGGTGTTGCACTGCAGTGTGGTCACATCATTGTCAGCCCCTCCGCCAGCGTCGCTGTCCCAGGCAATGGCCAGCCTGTCATCCAGTCCGGTAAAAACAGACAGATAGCTCCCGGCCTCTTTCACAGCCCGAAGAAGCGCCTTTTCGTAGGCCGCATCGCTGTTAAGTCCAGGTTCCGCCGCAAGAATTTCCATTTTATAGGTATCTATATCATAGTAATCCACAGCAAACTGCCGTATCGCCTCCTGCGGCTTTTTCCCTTTTTCCACCTGCACTGCCGCGTACATGGCGTCAAAGAATTTTGTGTAATCATAGCTTCCATCTTCTTTTGTTTCCAAAAGCCGCTGTCCGTTTCCGTCCTTAGGAGGCAGAAAGATTTTCTGGACATCTCCTTTAAAATCCGCTGTCCCTATATCTTCTGAAATGATGCTGCCAGCGCTGTCCACAAAGATATTTTCCAGATTACTCTTCAGATATGCCTTGAATTTAAACTGACTCAGCAGCTTTGCGCCCTGGGAACTGCCGTCTCCCTTAAATAAACCCAGCAGCACGGTCAGCGGGTCGTTGTGGACAGCTCCGTATGTATTTACGCCGTCATAGGATGACTGGGAAATATCTTTTGTGACCTTTACGGACTGCTTGATGACTCTCTGCAATACCAGCAGCGGACCAGAACCAGTACCGGCTTCCTGCACCGGCTGATTCTGCCCCGGATAATTCAAAGCCTGGAATACTACATAGCTTCCTTCATCCAACGGAGGAACCGCAGCAAAGGCGCTTACCCCGACTCCAGCTATGTCTGTCAGGTACTGGCTGTAAGGCAATTCCTCCCCTTCCCAGTCAATGGATTTCTCTTTTGTCACCACCCGGAATTCCGTATATACCGGCTCTGTCCTGTCACTCCAGTCCATGGAATTCTCCACATGAATCACATAGCTCCCCGTAGCCCCATCATAAACAGCAGAAACCGGCTCCAGCTTATCTGTTTCATATGTTTCTGTTCTGTCTTCATACTCATAGACACGCTCCAGGAGAGGAATGGGATTCCCCTCCCTGTCAAGGACAATATCCCCTTCTCTGTAAGTCTCATACAGCGGCTGATACACTGTTTCGGCCGCAGCTTCTATATTGCTCCCAAAAGGAATGGCCGTGTTTATTTCCCGTTTTTCTCCTACTGACACAACGGCGCTTTTCAGGCTGTACTCACCCTTTTGATACTCAATCCAGTAACCAACCATCCCGGCCAGCCCCCCTGACACCTCTGCCGTTTTTCGGACATACAGTTTACGGTTCACGGAGTCATAGACCGCGGGGAAGGCGGCATCGGCCAATGAATAATCATGGCGCAGCAAAGCAAAGAAACTACCCTCCATCTCATATATATCCTCCACAGACCCGCAGTCAAAGAAGTTATGGACCGTATACCAATCCATGATTTCCTCTGCCGCCTGTGCGTTGGTCTGGCCCGAAAGCCGGATTTTTGTCCACGGCGAAGTGTCTGAAACCGGTCTGTATCCAATCTGTTCCAACATGCCATTAATCTGTTCTGACAGATAATGTGGTTCAATTGCCTGTCCCCATTTACTCATATCAGCCGGTATAGCCGTACCGCTGGGATATGGGGCTGTCCTGAAACGGTAGGGCAGGGTCTCCCCACAGGGAACCCGCTCCTCCGTGCCACTGCCCGTAGCAGTATCCGACCGGATAATGGGATTACCGTCAGTCCCAATCTTATACTCACCTCCTTTTGCCGTCTGATAGACAGGGCGGCCCTGGTCATCTACTTTCATCTGAAGGGAACTTCCCAAAACCGCCCTGTACGTTTTTGTCTCTGTTTCTGTTTTTATTTCATAAAATTCCGCCCCCTGGGGATATCCGGTCAGGGTGATATCATATCCATTTTCAGTTTTGTAGCTCTCTACAATAAAATCATTCCAGGAGCCGTCTGCATCCATGGAATTATAATCGGACAAGCCGCCTGATATGCGGGCCTGTCCGGCCTCATGTATCCTGCTGACCGCATCCTGAGTCCGGTTGCTTTCCTTTAAGGAAATGCCGCTGACAGACAATTCATATCCCTCTGACCTGCTAAGCTCCATAACATAATAGCTGCCCATAATAAGGGGCCGCCCAATCCACTGTTCTCCATTTAAAGACACATAGTCGGGATAAACATCTGTGCCGAATCCCTGGTCCGATGAGGTGATGGACGAACCATTATAAAGATTTTCAGGTCCGGCGGCATTCTCCGGTGATATTATGTTTCCGTCATCATCCAGCCTGGACCCTGGTTTTTCCGTGTATGCCAGGAAAGAGGCATTTCCCTGTTTATCCGTGGCGGCTACGGCTGTCAAATCATTCTGATTATAAACAGTACCTGATTTGCCATCCGGGTGAATGATATCCTGGGCCGCAAACAGGCCATAGACAGCGCCCTCCAGTGTGGCATCCCCCTGAGTCAGTCCGTAACTTCTGTCCCCGTCCGCGCGGTACAGCTCTAAGTCCCTTTTATTGATGTGCAGCCGGCCCTCTGTCCGATGATTCCAGACCTTAAAGGTGTAGAGTATAGTATCCGGTTCCCCATAGCCCGATACATCCATGGATCCCAGGTCATCGTCCATAAACGACGGCAGGGACACGGTTATGGAGTCGTCGTCGTCCTCTTCTCCTGAAAACAGGGACCTGATAAACCGCACTGCACGGTTTTCTTCCCCATCCGGTTCTCCGGTATCTTTCTCAGTGTCTTCCAGGAAATATTCAAATTCAACCGCGCCATAGGATGGTGAGACTGGCTTTCTGGCATATTCATATTCTTCATATATTTCACTTTGAACGCCATCCTCTCCATTCCTATCACCTTGAGCGGCTCTGCTCTGATTTTCTTTATCAGAATTCCTCTCAGCTTCATCCCGGATATCCGCGGTATCTGTGGTGTTGTCTTTTATCTCCTGCATATCCTTATCCGTGCTGTTATCTGTGTCCTCATCAATATTTTCCCTTGCAATGCCGATTTTCTGAGTTTCCGTATCTTCTGGTTTCTTCTGGGTTTGATGTTTGAAATTATCTGTGTGTGCTTCCGATGAAATGCCGGAAAATAGAATGGTTCTCCCATGTCCTGATTTTAATAGATTTGGTGGTGCGGACACCGGCGATTTGGCCTGAAGATTCCCGTTTTTATCCGCCTCACTTTCCTGACTTTCATTGCCGGGCTCACCCTGACCCCCGTTTCCGGGTGTGCCTTCATCCTCCCCTTGTGTTCCATCTCCATCCTCCTGTTCCCCCGCACTGCCGGAAGCATTTTCCTGCTCCTGAGAAATACCGCCGTCAACGGTTTCCTTTAACGGAACATCTGCCTTCTTCTTTTCCTTCTTTTCTCCCAATAGGCTGAATATACTGCGCTGTTCCTCAAGCTCCATCTCCTGACCATCCGGAACCGGATATTTGTAAGACCTTCTTTCTCCCATTGCCGCCACATACGTGTATACAGGCTCAATTGCCTTTCCCACAAACGAGCTGGGCCTATATACAGCTGACCGGGCATTTCCTCCCGCCTGGGCGGATGACAGCAGGACATTTTCTATCTCCTTGTCATCGTTGTGCTTTCCGTGGAGAATATATCCTGTCCGCGCCGTCTTTTCCTGTAAATGATAACTGTACTCCAATTCTATGAACCGTTCATATGTCTCATCCCTGTCCGCCAGCATGGCTTCCATAGCCGATGTGTCCTGTTCACGGTTATCCTCATCATGGTTCGGGGCATGGAAATCGCATGTGGCTGCGCACAATTCCTGTTCTGCCCTCCACTGCCCGCGAAGCCGGTCATTTTCCTCATCACAGCTGCAATCCTCATCCTCCTCGTGGTCGCATTCAATCCATTCCGGGGCAGGATGGCCCATGCAGTATGTTTTGCTGTAATTATAATATCTGGCATCGCTGTGCCTGGCATATCCATCTGTATCCGTGGTCAGGATGTCACAGATATAATTGTTTTCCGGTTCCGGCGACATGCAGTTTATATAGACCTGTCCGCTGGTCCCATCCGGTTCGCCTTCCTCATACCCCTGCTCATTTACCTGGGAAAAATCAAAATCTTCCCACACGTTGAATACAGTTCCCTCCAGCGGCTGATTCGTCTCGGCACAATATTTCTCCAAATCGATGTTATAGGTGCTCTCAAATGTTTCAGAATGGCGGTATAACTCCAAATTACCGCTGCCCGGCATGACCGCATCTGTTCCAACTGAAAAGGAGACAGATGCCATGGGGCGGTTAAAATCCAGCCATCCCAACTGCTTCTGAAAGTTTTCGGAAGCGGCCGGGGTAAATATATAAGCGTAAAAGCGGTTTTCGATTCCCTGGATTTGTGCAGACTCAATTGTTCCCTGGGGTTCCTGTTTTCCATTGTACTGAAATGTCACACTTCTGCCATCCGGCGCCAGTTGATATGACCACTGATTATCCGGAAAGGACCAGGAAGTGCTCTGAAGCTGCGGACAGCTGCTGATATCCAATGTTAGCTCATAATGTCCGTCTTTCAGGACCATTTTCTGGACAGAACCAGCCCACGCAGGCAGTAAAGAACTGCCCGTACCATTATACTCGGCTTCCCCTTCCAGGATGTGGGCCTTCATTTCCTCAAAATAGGCCATAACCATGGGATCCCCATTCATTACTGCCTGGAACTTTTCCATGGCCTGCTTCTGCAATGCCCAGTTATGTTCATATCCATTCATGCATCCCCAGTAATAGACCTGGACGACCCCATAGCGCGCCGGAACATAATAGTTGTCCGATACCAGCCACTCATAGGCAAGCACCATGGGCAGATAACGCTCAAACGGCCCAATGACGGGAACCGGCTTCCCCGGCTCCACATAATATTGCTCATATTTCGCCGGACTTCCGTCCGGAAGTTTGCGGCCTTCCTGTATGCATAATGCCGGCAGGGCTCCCGCGCCTTCCCCCACCTGGTAAATGTTCATATCCCGGTGTGTCCTTCCAAATGCATTCAGGTTCTTACCCCGGAACACCTGGCGGTATGGGTTCAAATTAATTAGATCCCCGGCTCCGCTGGTGGTCCGTACTGCCGTACATACCAATACTGTTGCAAGAAATAACGCCATCACTCGTTTCAATGTATTCCTTATCCTCATTTTTTCTCCTCCGGTAAAAAAACTTTGCACTACATGCCTCCTCTGTCCCGGCTGCGGGATTTCCCATCCATTACCCAGGCTCCATCGTCATTCCGCCACCAACGCCCGTTGCCAGCCTGCATCCGCTGACCGGCATAAACTGACCGGCATAAACTGACCGGCATAAACCGGCTTTACTGCCATAATTGATAACAGTACCAGCAGGACGGCTGCCATGATACCCGGTCTGAATTTTTTTGATATCAATTCTCTCGATGTTTTTCTTTTCGTTATTTTTCTTCCTGTTATTCTTCTTCCTGTTATTCTTCTTCCTGTTATTCTTCTTCCTGTATCCCTTTGCCCGCCGCTGCCCTTAAGTTTGTTTCTGGCAATTCATCCCTTCACCTGCAGAGATGGGAAATTTCCGCTTCTTCTGTTAAAATGAATATTCCGGGCGCACAAAATAATTTCAAAGCGCGCAAAATAATATGCTTCAATTTTAAAATACATTTAATCTCTCTGATTTTTTCAAGAATATTGAATTACGAACGTGACTGACTACTGATAAACAGCGCTGACTTTAGGAAACTGAGAAACTTACAGATATCATAAAAATACACCTCTATATCCTGAATAACACACGAAAACACACACCACCACCTTTTTCAATTATTCCTGCGTGAAAAACGACCGAACCAGCCAAATGACCATAAAACTGCAAATAAGAATCCTGCACAGAGATTTCCATGCGATTTTATATAGAATACCATATATACCCTTAAAACGTCAATACCCAACTCTTTTTCTTTCTCTCCTGTTTCCATAGCCCTCTTTCCGTTGAATAAATGTAATAATAAATTCCGTTATTTTTTCAAATGGAAATTAACTCCCCTGCCTGCCCGCCTCCAGCTATTGACAAAGAGCCAAAAAGCCGGCATCCAGGGTGTTCTGTCCGCTACAGACAGTCCCCGGATACCGGCTCTCTACATTTCAGATTCCATATTTACTTATTTATTTCCATTGAGATACTCATCGATTCCTCTTGCACCTGCACGGCCTGCCTCCATGGCAAGGATTACGGTTGCAGCGCCTGTTACGGCATCGCCGCCTGCGTATACGCCTTCCTTGGTGGTCTTTCCGTTGCTCTCATCTGCAATGATACATTTCCACTTGTTGGTCTCAAGGCCCTCTGTGGTGGAAGATATAAGTGGGTTTGGTGAGGTTCCAAGGGACATGATGACAGCGTCCACGTCGATGGTGTAATCAGATCCGGCAACCTCTACCGGTCTGCGGCGGCCTGATGCATCCGGCTCGCCTAATTCCATCTTGCGCACTACCATTCCCTTAACCCAGCCGTTGTCGTCGGTCAGAATCTCTACCGGATTGGTCAGCAGGTTGAAGATGATTCCCTCTTCCTTGGCATGATGTACTTCCTCCACACGGGCAGGCAGCTCGGCTTCACTTCTTCTGTACACTATATGCACCTCCGCACCCAGACGAAGTGCTGTTCTGGCAGCATCCATGGCAACATTTCCGCCGCCTACAACCGCCACCTTCTTGCCCAGGTAGATTGGCGTATCGTAATCATCGCGGAAGGCCTTCATCAGGTTGCTTCTGGTCAGATACTCGTTAGCGGAGAATACGCCGTTGGCGTTCTCGCCCGGAATTCCCATAAACTTGGGAAGTCCTGCGCCGGAACCGATGAATACGGCCTTATAGCCTTCCTCATCCATCAGCTCGTCTATGGTCACGGATTTTCCGATGATAACATTGGTCTCAATCTTAACGCCCAGCTTCCTTACGTTGTCGATTTCAGGCCGTACTACGCCGGACTTGGGAAGACGGAATTCAGGAATTCCGTATGTAAGCACGCCGCCTGGCTCATGAAGGGCTTCAAAAATGGTTACTTCGTATCCCATCTTTGCGAGGTCGCCCGCGCAGGTAAGTCCTGCAGGGCCGGAACCGATTACAGCTACCTTGATGCCGTTGG